>Ga0206683_10002799_pt1 | contig 11664 bp, 16 predicted proteins | sample M280m12015metaG_FD_155483 | JGI IMG/M metagenome (GOLD analysis project Ga0206683, IMG submission 155483) | Ammonia-oxidizing marine archaeal communities from Monterey Bay, California, United States - M2 80m 12015 | ecosystem: Environmental > Aquatic > Marine > Intertidal zone | place: USA...
GAAAATCTCAATATAATCCTGAGTGTTCTTACATTGCTAATCCTAACAACCCAGATTTTATTGATGTATTGCCGAGGGTGAATCAATGAGAATAACAATAATATTATTATCACTTTTATTAGGAGGTTGTACACTTTTATTGTTAAATGGTTGTGCTGGTATTAAAGCACTTGAAGTATTAACGCAAGAAGTAGAAAGACAACCATTAGATATTGATGCTAATGATACATTAGTAATGGAAAATATTGAATGGTATATCATAACAGAAGAAAATTATAAAGAAATATTTGATGAATTAAAGAAGAACAATAAAGACCCTGTTATTTTTGGTGTTACAGATGACGGTTATGAAACCCTCTCAGTAAACTTTGCAAACATTCGCAACTATATTATTATGAACAGGAATGTAATAAAGCTATACAAAGATTACTATGAGGGAGAAGAAGATGTCAAGAAAGATTGACAGACGAGTACAACAGGCAAAAGAATTAAGTAAAGAAGATGTAGATGAAATTCAACAGCTTGAAGAAATAGAAATCGAAGAAGAAAAAGCTGATGCACAACGTAGAATGGCATGGGTTGCATTACTTTCAATGATTGCATTTACTGTTGTTGTATTCTTACCATTTTTTCCAGACGAAAGAATAAAATTATTAGGTGAATTGTCTGCATTGTTTTATATAGGCATGGCTGGTATTGTAGGTGCTTATATGGGAATGACAGCTTATATGTCTAGAAGATAACATAGAGATTTTATATTATGACAAAGTGCCCACACGTATCTCGTTTAGAAGGCGTTGATATAACAAAACTTCAAGAAGAAATGAAAGATTTCTATGAACGTATTGTTATGGGAAAAGAATATTATAATGGCGGACAATATGAAAAAGATATAGATTTAGGAGAAGGATACGGATTAGAACAAAAAGTATTCGGTGAGAAGTCATTAGATGATATGAATGATATTGAAAAAGGTGCAAAGAATATTGCTAAACTTTTTAATGTTAATTCAGAAGGAGGCATATCACTTTATGATAAAGCATCTCCGATATCAACAAGATTATTAAAAGAATACAATCTTTTATTATGGCCTCAATATTCTCAAATGTACCCATTATATAAAAATATTTGTAGGATATTTAGAGAAGTTTGTGATAATACACATCATCAATATTATACTCAAGCGTGGTTGAACTATTGTCATAAGGGAGAATATATTGCAGACCATACGCATTGGGCCCAAAGTAAAAGAGCATATCATGGATTTATTTGTGTAGATAGTGAGGGTTCAGATACTAGATATATTTTAGGACCTGATTCAGAAGAATCAGTAGAAAATGAGAATGGTTTATTTTGTCTATGTTCATGTGAATATATACACGGAACTAAACCATGGCCGAAAGATAAACCAAGAATTACACTAGCTTTTGATGTAGTACCTAAAAGATTTATATCTTTTAAAGAGTACTGGGCACCCAATCACTGGTGTCCTGTTGCATAAATAGCTAGTATGTCTTTACGGAAAATTATAGAAAGGAGAGAACTGTGGGACAGTTTAATGGGTTAGTTGTTGCGGAATTTCACCCTCCGTTGAAATGGGTATTAACAAAACCATTATCTTATACTAACAAAGATATAGATGTTGATATTTTAAACCATATTGGTATAGATATTAAGTCAAATAATGGTGGTAAGATAACAGTACCAGCAGGATTTCAAACTGATTTAGCATCAGTACCTAGAGCAGTTTGGTGGTTGATATCACCATGGGATATTGCTCGTGCGGCCATCATACATGATTTACTTTATAAAACAATAAGACAGTATAGATGGAAACGTTGTAAGCAAGATGTTTCTACAATGAAGAAAATAGAAACAGATATGCATGACCATAAACTTGCTAAGAAAGCAAGTGACCAAATATTTTTGATGGCAATGATTGATGCATCACCATCAGTACCTAAGTGGAAAATTTATTCTGCTTATGAGTCTGTTGTATTATTTGGAAGATGGTCTATAATGCCATCAGAGGATAATATATAATGGCTGAAGAAGGAAAATTTATTGTAACTAAGGAATGGTTTGAACTTTCAGAACAACGCAGAAAAGAGTTTGATGCGAAGTATGAGAAATTGCATGATAGAATTACAAATGAATATGATAAACTAAGAAATGAATTGTATTCAGACATTGAACGTGAAATGAAAGAAGTAAAGGAAGGACAAAAAGACCTACGTGAAATGTGTGAGACACATCAAAAAGAGTTAGTAAACCGTATAAGAGCAATAGAGAGATGGAAATATATAGTCATTGGTATAGCAACAGCAGTTGGTATATTTATAGCTGAAAGTGGATTATTAAAGCAGTTGTTACCACCTTATTATATGTAGCTTGATTTTAATTTAAATATGTAGTATAATAGATTATGAGCATGTGGATAGATGTAAAGTTTGCGAACCTTCTTAGTACGCAACTTCAACAATTTACAATGAAACGAAAAGAACCTTATCTGGCCGAGTTTCGTTGTCCTATCTGTGGTGATTCACAGAAAAAAAAGAATAAAAGACGAGGGTATATCTATACCCACACAACATCACTCAATTTTAAATGTCATAATTGTAGTGAATCTATGTCTTTGGGTAATTTTATTAAATCAGTTAATTATAGTTTATATGAACAATATAAGTTAGAAAAATATAAACAAGGACATGACATGACAAGAGTGTCTAATGCTCATGCTAAAGTTGAATTTAATTTTGGTGAAAAAAAGAATGAATTAATTCGTAAAAATCCTGTTTCTGAATTGTTCGATTGTATATATAATTTAAGTGAAGAACATATTGCCGTTCAGTACTGTAAAGACAGAAAGATACCTCAATCAAGGTGGAAAGAGTTATTTTATACTAAAGACTCAAAACAATTAGAACAGCTTTCTGAAAAGTATAACGGCAAACTTAATACAAATGATGAGAGACTTCTTCTGTCATTCTTTGACAGGAGTGGGAATCTTATTGCGGTTTCAGGAAGAACTTTAACAGATTCTACGTTAAGATATTTAACACTCAGAATTGTTGATGATGTTCCGCTTATATATAATTTAGACAAAATAGATTATAGCAAAAAAATATATTGTGTAGAAGGACCTATTGATAGTTTATTTTTACCCAACTGCGTTGCTGTCGGTAACGCTGATTTAAAAAAGATTAGTAGTTATTTTGCGAAAGAAAACACAATATTGATTTTTGATAATCAACCTCGCAACCTTGAATTAACTAATAGCATGAGAGCGGCTGAAAGAGATGGACATATGATTATGATTTGGCCTGACTCAACTTTTGAAAAAGATATAAATGAAATGATTCTTTCTGGAAAAACACCAGAAGATATTAAAACAATAATAGACAATAACACATATTCAGGTTTATCACTCAAGATGAAGTTGAATAGTTGGTGCAAATCATAAGGATAAAATATGGAATATTCGGGGATTAAGGTTGACCCTAATAGGGACTCGTTATTTGACGAACACGGAATTAAAAGATTAAAAGAAAGTTACATGAAAGAAAACGAAGTCTCTCCTCAAGAAAGACTTGCATTTGTATCAAAAACGTTTTCATCTAACCCGAAACACGCACAAAGATTATATGAGTATGCATCTAAACATTGGTTGTCCTATTCGACTCCTATACTGTCCTATGGGTGTTCTGGTAAGGGTTTACCAATATCATGTTATCTAAATTATATAAATGATACATCGGAAGGTCTTGTAGATAATCTATCAGAAACAAATTGGTTATCAATGTTAGGTGGTGGTGTAGGAATTGGATTTGGAATACGTTCATCAGATATAAAATCAACAGGAGTTATGCCTCATCTAAAGATGTATGATGCATCTTCACTTGCATACAGACAAGGAAAAACAAGACGAGGTTCATATGCGGCCTATCTAGATATTTCTCACCCAGATATTATTCAGTTTCTTGAAATGAGAAAACCAACTGGTGACCAAAACTTTAGATGTCTAAATATGCATCACGGAATTAATATAACAAATGATTTTATGGAGATAATTGAGAAGTGTATGCTTGACCCAGACTATCACGATGGCTGGAAGTTAAGGGACCCACACACAAGAAAAATAGTAGAAACAGTATCAGCAAAAGAAATATGGTCAAGAATTTTAGAAATGAGAATACAAACTGGTGAACCATATTTACATTTTATAGACCATTCTAATGATGCGTTACCAAATTTTCTTAAAGAGAAAAAATTAAGAATAAGACAATCAAATTTATGTTCAGAAATTATATTACCAACAGATAAAAGAAGAACAGCAGTATGTTGTTTATCATCAGTCAATTTAGAATATTATGATGAATGGGTAGATAATAAAATGTTTCTAAGAGATATATTAGAGATGTTAGATAATGTATTAACGGTTTTTATTGATAAAGCACCAGATGTTATATCACGTGCAAGATTTTCAGCAGAAAGAGAACGTTCAGTTGGTGTAGGTGCTTTAGGATTTCATGCAATGTTGCAGAAAAATAATATTCCATTCGAGTCTGCACAGGCAAAAGGAATGAATATAAAAATATTTAAACATATCAATGCAATGTTACGTAAAGCTAATAGACAACTTGGTAAAGAAAGGGGAGAGGCACCTGATGCAGAAGGAACAGGATTAAGATGTTCACACGTAATGGCTGTTGCACCTAATGCATCATCATCTATTATAATGGGAAACACATCACCGTCAATAGAACCTTATAGGGCAAATGCATACAGACAAGATACATTAAGTGGTTCACACTTATTAAAAAATAAATTCTTAAATAAATTATTAGCAAAAAAATGTGAAAAAGAAGGAAAAGATTTAGAAAAGACTTGGTCTTCTATCATTGCTAATGATGGTTCAGTACAACATCTTGCAATGTTGACAGACTGGGAGAAAAGTGTATTCAAAACATCAATGGAAATTGACCAACGTTGGGTGATTGAACATGCAGTAGATAGACAGAAGTTTATCGACCAAGCACAATCATTAAATGTATTCTTTAGACCAGATGCAAATATTCGTTATCTACACGCTATACATTATCTTGCATGGAAACATGGATTAAAGACAATGTATTATTGTCGTTCAGAAAAGATAGGTAGAGCAGATAGAGTTTCACGAAGAATTGAAAGAGAAATTATTAAAGAAATTGATATAGAAGAATTAATAAAAGACGATACGTGTCTTGCGTGTGAGGGATAAATGAAAGTAGAAATTATTACTGGAAAATATTGTGGTTATTGTGAGTCCGCAAAACATTTATTACATGTTAGAGGTTTACAATATAAAGAAATTTCTGCCCATGATGAGGAAGGCATGAAAATTATGACAGAACATAATTTAAGGTCAGTACCTCAGATATTTATTGATGATAAACTTATCGGTGGGTTTAATGATTTAAAAAAATGGGCATTAGCTGATGCGGGAGATTAAATGGCTAAAGAACAAATAAAAATAACAGATAGCAGAGAACATTTTAAACCGTTTACATATCCATGGGCATATGATTTATGGTTAAAGCATGAACAGAGTCATTGGTTACATACAGAAGTACCAATGCTAGAAGATTGCAAAGATTGGAAAAGTAAAATATCAGTAGAAGAAAAACATTTTCTTACACAAATATTAAGATTTTTTACACAAGGAGATATAGACGTTGCTGGTGGATATATTAAAAATTATCTACCAAAGTTTCCTTGTCCAGAAGTTAGAATGTTACTTATGGGAATAGCCGCAAGAGAGGCATTACACATAGCCGCCTATTCTCATTTGATTGAAACATTAGGTATGCCCGAATCAACATATACTGAGTTTAATGAATATGAGGCAATGCAACAAAAACATGATTACTTCTTAAAGTTAGATGCAGGTAGGGCACAGTTACCAGTTAAGATTGCCGCTGTAACAGCTTTTACAGAAGGTGTTCAATTATTTTCATCATTCATTATGCTACTTAATTTTCCTAGACATGGTAAGATGAAAGGCATGGGCCAAATTATTACATGGTCTATCATTGATGAAACAATGCACGTTGAGGCTTTAACTAGAATATTCAGAACTTATATTGAAGAAAATAGAGAACTGTGGAATGATGATATGAAATCACAGATATACACGGTTGCTGAAAAGATGATTGAGTTAGAAGATAAGTTTATAGACCTTGCATTTCAAATGGGTCCTATGGAAGATTTAACTGCTGACACAGTTAAACAATATATAAGATACATTGCTGATAGAAGACTTATTGCATTGGGAATGAAAGGTATATTTAAAGTAAAAAGAAATCCCGCACTATGGGTTGAAGAAATGATAAATGCACCAGTGCATACTAATTTTTTTGAGAATCGTTCTACTGACTATGCAAAAGGTGCATTGAGCGGTACTTGGGAAGATGTGTGGGCAAAATAAAAAGGAGTTATATATAGATGTCAGATTTAATTGCAGACGGAGTACATAAAGATTTTAATTGTCGAGACTGTGGGATTGATATGTTGATTATATCAGAAACAATAGAAATAGTTAAATATTGTCCATATTGTAATGCAGAACTAGATGACAATTTTGATATAGGGGAAGATGATATTACAGTTTCAGAAGAAGAATATAAAGATTTGCCTAATGACTGGAGATTATAATGTATGAAAATCCTTGGTACTTTAATAATAAACCATTTGAAAGTGAAGATATTGAAAAGTTTCAAGGATTTGTATATTTAATAATCAATCAACTAAATGATAAAAAATATATAGGCAGAAAATATTTTTATAATGTTAGAAAAAAGAAAAATAAAAGCCGTAGGGTTAGGACTGAAAGTAATTGGAAAGAATATTATGGCTCATCTGAAACTTTGTTGGCCGATATTGAAGAACATGGTCAAGATAATTTTAAGAGATATATACTCTCTTTACACTCGACTAGAGGTGATACCAATTACGAAGAAGTCAAACAACAGTTTTTACAAAATGTGCTTGAGACAGAAGGTTGGTACAACGGTAACATCAATGCAAAATGGCAGAAAAAACCAACTCATATTATTGAGAGCAGAAAATACTCGGAGAGTTTAACGAATAAAAATTTATGATTGATATAGTATGCGTATGTGTGGGTGGAAAATACTCTGCAAAGTATGTGCAGATACTCCAAGCTATGGTGAAAAGACACACCACAAAAGAACATAGATTTATATGTTTTTCAGACAGATTCATGTTAGGTCCAGATGTCGAAACAATAATTATAAAAGAGAAACTTCCTGGTTGGTGGAATAAGATTGCTGTGTTTAGTGATGCATATGAATTGAATGAAAGGGTAGTTATGCTTGACTTAGATACTGCAATATGCGATAATATAGATTGGCTACTAGAATATGATGGTCCTTTTATGGGCATTCAGAATTTAGGTATCGTTAATAAGTATGAAGATAAAAGACAGTATGTTGGTGTAATGCAATCAGGTGTTCTAGCATGGGATTATAAATTAGGACAACAGATTTGGAATACATTTGAAGTAAATAAAGATGAAATAATAAAACGATATCGTGGTGATGGTGAATGGTTAAATGATTTTATAAGACCAGATGTTAGAGATATATTACAAGAGAAATATCCAGACAGACTACGTTCATACAAATATGAATTGTATGACAATCCTGAGTTAATAGAAGGAGCATCTATAATATGTTTTCATGGTGAACCAACTCCAGAACAAGCAATTACAGAAACAGTACACCCATGGGGAACAAAATATGAACCTAGAAAATGGGTTGGTGAACATTGGAGAATGTAAATGAATATAGCTATATTAACACCGAGTAGACAGAGACCAGGCAAACTAGATAGACTGATAGACTCAGTATATGAAACAGCTAGTAAGAAAAATAGTATACGTATGTATAATTATATAGATACTGATGACCCACGAATGCAACAATATACTAATAACAATTTAGCAAGTGATTTCTCTCCGACTGTATTTAACGTATATGATAAACCACAATCTGTATCTAAGTCTTGGAACGTGTTAGCAGAAAAGGCTATGTACGAATCTAAAGAATGGGGTGCAGATGTATTAATTATGGGCAATGATGACCAAGTATATCTTACAAAAGATTGGGATATTAAACTACAAGAAGAAATTGAAAAGTTTGCTGATGATATTTATTGTTGTTGGTTTGAAGATTTAATTAATGGGAAAAGTCATTGTTCATTTCCTATTATATCTAAAAAATGGTATGAAACATTAGGATATTTTACACCGGGTGTATTTAATTTTGGATATAATGATACTTGGGTTTATGATATTGCAAAAAGAATTGATAGATGTCATTTTATACCAGAGGTTACAGTCGAACATCTACACTTTTCTACTGGTAAAGTACAAATGGATTCAACGTATCATAGAAATAGAACTGAAAAAAGAGGCAATCTTTATCATCTTGATAAAGTTATATTTGATGAAACATCAGACCAACGTGCCCAAGCCGCAGAGAAACTTAAAAAACTTATGGATAATTAAATATGACAGATGAAAGACACTTAATAGGTCGTAGACCTGTACATCAAGGTAATTATAAATGGGCAATTTATAGAATGCACTATGGATTAGATTTTCTATCTCAATCAATATCTTCTATACGTGATGATGTTGATAAAATATTTATTTGTTATTCATTACAACCATGGGTTGTGAGAGATAAAGTATCTTATCTAGGTGATGAGATTGACATGCCTAATAATCCTGAAAATATAGAAGAATATTTAAAAATATATAATGATGACCCAAAAGTACATTGTTTCAGAGCAGAATTTAATACACCAAAGAATCAGTTTAGACAGATATATGATATATGTTGTGAGATGGAAAATACTACTCCTAATAAAGTACTTTTCATGGAACCAGATATGGTTTATCAAAAAGGCGATTTGTCTAAGATGTTTGACCAATTTAAAAAATCTACGAATGATGATACAATGATTCCTGCAATGACAACATATCAGATAGAACTATGGAAAACATTTAAATGGCGTGTTCCACAGAGAGAAAGAACTGGACCAGTAATATGGAATATTGATGTTTCGCCAGAATTTAAAACACATCTTGGTCCAGAACCTGATGGTGGTTCTTTAGTGATATATAATGATATGAAGAATTATAATTTTGGGTTTTGTTTTAATTCATTGACAATGTATTATAAACATTTAACAGCGATACAATTCTCAAGTACGATTGCCGATTCAATACCTTCACAAGAATGGTATCGTGATAAGTGGACTAATTGGACACCAGATACAGAAAATTTAGAAATAGCAGAGAACTACAAATATCTTATAAAGAGAGCAGAATCTTTTGAGATGCCCGAACAGATGTCAGACCAAATGCATGGACAGATATGAAGAAAGTAGATTTAACAGGTTATGTAACTGTAAAAAAACATTATGATATAGCCAATGGTAATATTGTAGAATTGATGAAATCATCAGACGGATATTTAATCCATCGTTTAGCAAAACGCGGCAAAGTTGATAACTATGTTGGCAACTATGAATATATTGACAATCAAGATGTTTCTCACTTAAAGCCAATAGATTTAGAATATGGTGAAAAGATAATTAATCGCATATCTAAAGGCGGAAATTATTCAAATGTTTTTATATTCTTTGAAGAAGAAATTGCATTAGGAGATATTCATAGAGAAAAGTCAGAAGAAGAACATAAGTACACTTCAACTGGTATTAAATTCTGGCGACACGCTGAGAAGATGCTTAATTATAAAAATGGTAATCCGAACACAATTATTTCTACACACATATCTCCAGAAGGTGCTTGTAATTTAAAGTGTCCTTATTGTAGTGTTACATATAGAGATACACACTCACGTATTAGTATGGACACTATAAAGAAATATGTAAATGATTTAAAATCAAGAGGACTAAAAGCAGTAATATTAACTGGCGGTGGTGAACCAACAGCATATAAACATTTTAATGAATTGGTTCGTTGGTTAAAAGAACAAGACTTATCAGTTGCATTGATTACTAATGGAACATTGACAAAAAGAATTGATGATGAAGTGTGGAATATGTTTTCATGGATTCGTGTATCTATAAATGTATTTGGTGATTGGGAAAAAGCAATAGGTCTTCCATTAGATGTTATTGACCAAGATAAAACAATTATAGGTTGCTCAATGGTATATACAGTAGAGCATGAAAAATCAGATGAGGTTATGAGTGATAGAGTTGCATTGTTATCTAAAGTATCTAGAGTTGCAGATAACTGTGGTGCCAAGTATATAAGACTATTACCTAATTGTTTATTAGACCAGTATCAATTAATAAGACAACACAGGTCGCTTGATAAAGTATTAGAAAAAGTTGCCGACTCTAGATTTTTTCATCAATATAAAATACATGGTGCACCTACTCAAAGTAAATGTCATCAATCATATTTTAGACCTTATCTTAGTGAAGAAGTACATAAAGAAACAGGTAAACCTGGAACAGTTTATCCATGTGATAGCGTAGTGCTGAATGATGGTTATACACATTTTGCAGAAGAATATCAGTTATGTCATGCTAGTGATGTATTAGATTATCTTGACGGTAAAATAGAACAGAAATTTTGTGCAAAGACAAGATGCACAGGCTGTGTGTTTACAGATAATGTGAATATGTTAGATGATTGGGTGAATGACAAAATAGATTTACGAGATGATTTTAAAGAACCGTTGATGCATGAGGAGTTTGTATGATAGAACAGAATTTTTTTGATAAACAATATTATGAGGCAGGACCACAATCTGGTAAGTCATTGTATCAAAATTATAGATGGATGCCAGAATTAACTATACCACTAGCACATCACATAGCAAAATATATGAATATACAAAAATATGAAAGTGTATTAGATTTTGGTTGTGCAAAAGGTTATCTAGTATATGCTTTGAGATTATTAGGATATGATGCTTATGGAGTTGATGTATCAGAATATGCACTTAATAGTTGTCAGCACGAAGTTGAAGATTATTTAGAGTTGATTAAACCTTTAGATGATAGATATAAATATCACGAACATATTATATGTAAAGATATTTTAGAACATATACCTTATGATTCTATTGATGAACAAATGAAAATACTAGCAAATAAATGTGAAAAATTATTTGCAATCATTCCATTAGGAGATGGAGAAAAATATTATATAGATGCATATGAACTTGATAAGTCGCATTATATAAGAGAAGACGTTGATTGGTGGGAAGAAAGATTTAGAGCGAATGGATTTCATAACATAGAAGTTTCAACAGATTTGGGACCATTCAAAGCGAATTGGCAAGATATTAACGATAGAGGTAATGCATTGATTATTGGGAGTTGATAATGACAGTAGAATTTAAAAGACAATTTGTAAAAGTTGGATTTGTAGGAGTAGGTAGACTAGGCAAAGATGCATCAGAAGTGATGGCTGAACATTATGATGTAACAGGTTATGACATTAATAAAGTTGATACAACAATTAAAATGGCAGATACTTTAGAAGAATGTTGTAAAGATAAAGATGTTGTATTTATTGCTGTACCAACTGCACACGACCCAGAATATGATGGAAGA
>Ga0206683_10002809_pt1 | contig 11640 bp, 6 predicted proteins | sample M280m12015metaG_FD_155483 | JGI IMG/M metagenome (GOLD analysis project Ga0206683, IMG submission 155483) | Ammonia-oxidizing marine archaeal communities from Monterey Bay, California, United States - M2 80m 12015 | ecosystem: Environmental > Aquatic > Marine > Intertidal zone | place: USA...
CAGGGGGTTGTATGATGTCTGATGATGGTGCGACGGTCACCCGAGAAAAGGTCGAGCAGTACCTCGCTTTGACCGCCGAAGCAAGGGCGAAGGCTACGCCGATGGCCCAGACGGATGAGGATTCAGCCCGCCTGACTTCGATGATGAGAATGTGTGATGATTACCAGGCTGATGCCAAGCACTTCCTAGAACAAGGTGACTTGGTTCGTGCTTTTGGGGCAATCAATTACGCCCATGCTTGGATTGATGCTGCGGTCAGAATTGGCTTGATGAATGGTCACGATGATGATCGGTTGTTCACATTGCCTTAGTTAGAATCTGAATCAAAGGGTAGGGTCTGTTCGGAACTTCTGCTTCCTACCAATTAATCATCGCACTCCGAACAGCGACAATCGGGGCAGGAATCTCCGGGGACGTCATGGTCGCATTCAGAAGAAAGATATGGGGTCCATTCACCGCAATTAGGGCATTCAAAATGATAAGCCCCGCATCCATCCCTTTTCTGACAGTTTAGATACCCTTCTCCGTCCATGTAGGCGCCAGGATCCCCACAAAGAGGGCAATCGATTCTATCGTGGGCCATCCAATACAATCTATTCGATAATTGAATATAATTCTATCTAATCGAGTTTCATAACTCAGTTCCAGAAAAATCGTTTACTGGCATCCATCAGTATCCCATTACGTGAGGACCAGACATAGGGTCATGTTCTGCTTTCCCAAACAGACTGGCTGAAGGCCGGACATAGAGTAATGAATGTACGGGCCCCTGTTGAGATGTTTTTCTCTGCGAACTCAAGCAGAAATCAGGACGGAGCCCAAATTCATGAGGATGATAATAATCTATATTTATGGTAAGCGATGACATTAGGTCATGGCGTTCTGTAACCATCCAGATGGATGTACAAATTATGCTTGTAATCATTGTCCACATGGCCGATGCGATACGTGTTGCCCCAATCAGGGGTATTGCGACGGCCACCTAAAGTGGCAATGACACTGCTGTTGCGCGCATCATGTTCGTCAGACACACCCTGCTTGGGCTAAGCAGACGCTGTGGGGCCGGACATAGTACCCTATGGCCGGCTCGCTTTGAGGCCTGCCTAATTCATCTTACGCGGTCTAGTGGAGGGGAATTCACCTTCTCGTTTGTGTCGTAGCACAGCCTCTTATAGGTGGGCCGATTAGGCTGTCCTACCTTAATTTCGTGATAATGTGACAAGCTCTGCCAAAACCCTTCCTAAATCAATCAAATCAATCAAGATTGACGCCACAACGGCCAACCCAAAGCATCCTGGTTCTGGTTTCTTCAATGACTTTCGACGGTGGTTCAAGGATAGCGTCGAACTCCTAGATCCGCATGGCCGTGGCGGAGATACTGATGCCAGTATCAGACTCGCCTTCCAAAGGAGATGGTGCCCCTCTATAGGAGGCCGGTATTGTATCCGAAGGTCCACACCGTACGGTGGCAAAGAGACTTGGATACTGTTCCCTCATCCAGATGACATCGCGACGGGCACAGACAGGTGCCTTGTCGGCCTTGACGGCAAAATACCCTGTGTTCTGCTCCACTTGCGCCAATGGACAGACAAACACACTGAAGCAGTGACCGACTACCTATCTGCAGTCAAAATCCTCCCAAAGGTCATTGAGAAGCCGGACAAAGACGATGTGGAATTCACCACCAAAATTGATCTCAAGGAACCAGCTAATTTCTGGGAAGTATCGGAAACCAGTGCTACTCTTCTTAGGTGGTTGAGAGCCATTCCCAGCAAGGAACAGGAAGTCACCACGCACCTTGAGGACTGGAGAAATTATCTGAATTGGAGAATTGAGGACTACAGAACCAACGAATGGGGCGCAAAGATAATCAAAATTCATCCATGGTCCACAGAGAATCCGTTTTACAGGTTCGATATTTCTGCTCCTGAGGGGGTCTGGCGAACCATCAGAAGAAAGCCGAGAGGAGTGGCAGTCCTAGGTATGAAGAGGGACAACTCATCCTCTGAGGAAGTTTGGACTAGGCCGGAGGAGGATTCGGACGGCAAATCCAGTGTTAGGAGAGACTGGGGGACGAGGGCCGGTGAGATTCAATCGGTTAGCAAAACGAGTAGGGGTAGGGACGGCATGATGACAGGCACTTTGAGGGTCAGACCCACCAATCCGGAGAAACCGGAAAGCGGTTTAGACAGAAGTTGGGAAGGTCATTTTCTAATCAACGACATTGCGAGGAACCTAATCCAAGTAGAACGTCAAATCCAAGCACTAGAGAGGTTAGAGGATTTGGAATCGAGCTCATTCAACAACCTGCATGAGTGGATCTTCGACATCACCACGGCTAGATCTGGCCCCAGTCAACCTCCGGAACTGCAGCATGACATACTGTCTCCTTTGAACGAAGAGCAGGAGGCTGCGGTACGGGGGGCCCTAGCCGCTCCCGACGCCTACCTAATCCAGGGTCCTCCTGGGACAGGCAAGACTACGGTGATTGCCGAGATAATCAACCAAGCGACCAGTGAGGGACAGAGAGTCCTTCTGGTCAGCCAGTCAAACCTAGCCGTGGATAATGCCTTGGGCAGGCTTAGGCACAATTCGAGGGTTCGCCCTATTCGTCGCGTAGCACTGAGTGCAACAGGAGATCCAGATGCAGAACCCTTCCTAGAGGACAATGTAGTGCGCCAGTTCTTCATACCCTCGATAAAAAGAGTATCCACGGAATCGCAGAATGCCTCTGAAGAACTCATTGAGAACAGGGATGCGCTGCTCCGCTGCCAGGAGGAAATCACCTCTATCAAGAAAGAGTGGCGCAATCGAAATGACAAGATCGAGGAACTCAGTCGGCAAATCAGAGACCTAATCGGCGAAGAGAGGCAGATCATAGACAGAATCTCATCACTCAGCCAAGAGCGTGACTCGGTGAATTTTTTCAGCACGCTTTTCGATGACGGCCTCCATCATCGTATTAGCGAGGAGATGTCCAGAGCATTAGGCATTGAACATACCCGAATCGAGGACTTGACAAAGCACTCCGAGATGACCGATGAGAAGGACCGATTGGTAGAATTGCTCGACCACCTCTCTGCCACCACGGAAGGCGGTAAAGTCGCCCCAGAGGTCATCCGTCTGCGAGAGCAGGAGAATGATGCAGCCAAGGCTGGTGATTATGACAAGGCCAAGGAAGCACAAGAGGCCCTAGCCGCGTTGGAAGCCGAAACCGGCGACGCGATTCCCAGTTGGTCGGAATGGACTAGGGTCCTCTACAGAATACTAGCAAAATTCGATGGGGTCGATTATCTCGGTGATTTATCCGACCTAAGCACCCAACTGCATAAGCCAGAAGACTTCGACTCTATAGTTCCCAAAGAGGTGGAGCGTATACGCGATAGAATCGCCGAGCTAGACGGGCACCTAATCGGTTTGGATGCCTCCCGGACACAGACTCTGGCTGGACTGAGAACTCTCATCCCTCAGAGATTAGAGGGGATGGCCTCCAATATCGGTGAGGAAACTAAGAGGTCAGAATCCGCAACAAAGGAGCGCATAAGCCACGATAAAAGAAAAGAAAAGCAAGCCAAGATGCGAGACGATGCCAGTGACAAGTGGAAGCAACTGATTCGTTCCCTTCCTGAAGGAGTTGCAGAAGGCTTGGAAGATATCAAGGGAGTGGATCCTCAACAGATCATTGAAGCCGCTAGGGAGTGGCTGGAGATCCACAGCAATGAGATTGAGGAGGGCGACAAATGGAGGGGAATACGGGCCAGCTGGATAAAGGAACTAGAAGAGGCCAGTGCAGTTACACTGCGGGATCTCAAGGAGATGTACCTGCGACTGGTGAACGTCGAAGGCGTCACCACATCGTACTCGGGGATGTGGAGTTGGTACAGCGACAAACTGGCTGAGCCATTCGACATCGTGATTATCGACGAGATCAGTAAGGCGACACCACCGGAGATATTGATGCCATGTCTTCTTGGCAGGAAGTGCGTACTTGTCGGTGACCACCGACAACTACCTCCGACATTCAAACCCGCCAGTTACCGAGGCCCCGATGAATTGGATGCCGAGCAACTGGCCGAGATGGACAAGAGGGCGAGAGGCTTCGAAAATATGGTCAAGGCTGCTCTATTCGCCGAGCACTTCCAGAACGCTCACGAAAGCCTGAAGACCACCCTAAGGGTCCAGTACAGGATGCACGAGGATATCATGAACTGCATCAATGAGTTCTACGAGGGCCAACTGTCACGTGGACTAACCCCGGAGGAGCAGGAAGAGGCTAAACAGCACGGTTTCACCATCTGCAAGAAGGACTCGGGCGGTTCTCACCTCCGGGAAGGCTCAGAGCTAATCAATCCGGGATACCATGCCGTTTGGATAGACTCGAGTTTCGATCGCAATGGCAAATTCTGCTGCGAAACGCAGCGTCAGGGATCCACCTCCCGGAGGAATGAGCGCGAGGCTCATCTAGCTCGGGTGCTTCTCGACGAATTCAACTCTCAAATCGGAGAATCGAAGCAAAACTCCGCTCCCGAGGAATGGCCTGAACACCATATGCTGAGGCATCTGGACCAAGATGGCAGGCTTCCAGTGGCTTTCATCACATTCTACGCCGACCAGAAACGCGCATTCAATGAGTTTGCCAACGAAGGAATGGCTTGGACAGCAATGAGGAGTCGCTGGGAGCATCTGACCGTGCGTGCTGACACGGTGGACAAGTTCCAGGGAGGAGAGAGGCCAGTGGTCATCGTCAGCATGGTGGTTTCGGGAAATTTCAGGGCAGATCCTAACCAAGTGGAGAAATTCGAGAGCGATATGGCCGACCTAATCGACAGCCCTGCGAAAATGATGAAGCGTAACGAATTCAGACCAGGTGGAATCGCTGGAATAACCACCCCGTTCATCAGGAGCCCGGAGAGAATCAACGTAGCCTTCTCACGCGCGCAGAACTTACTAGTCATACTCGGCAATAGGTACTCACTGAACAAAATCGCACCCGAATCAGGAAAGAATCAGGGAGTACGAATCACCCGTGATGACGGAAGCACAATCAGGAGGCCGATCTACAGGCAGATTCAGTACAAGATAGGAGAGGGAGGTATGGTCGATGGCCGTGACTTGCTCTGAGGAATCACTCAAATCATTGCATATGGTCAATGACCAAACTGCGCCGGGACTGACTCCCATCCACACCATAGCTGCACGGTGGCCGATGATGGACTGCCCAATCGAGGTGCAACTATCTCGTGAGAGGGCACTGACACTGCTAGAGAAGCATACATTGAGAGCTTTCAGAGATATCGAGGATGTTTCGGCGGCCGATATTGCTGACAATCTCGGACTTTTCGAGCCCATGCTAATCGATGAGGCACTCAGTACTCTGCAGAACTCCGGCGCCATTCAACCGGATATAAGGACGGCTGAAGCAACCAGTGTTGAGGAGAATCTGAGGGACGAATTGAGATTGCTCGATGCCAAGTTAAGCACCAGTTCCTACTTCGGTCAAACAAGTAAGGAGTTAAGAAAGCAGAAAAAAATCGTTATGGGTCGAATCAGAGCGATGGAGTCCAATCAGGGAGGCATGAGAGCCCGCCTTAGCAACGCTTTCGAGAGACTCCGTGGATTCACTGCCACTATCACCAAGTCAGGCTTGACCAATCTGCTGAAGGGAAGGATTACCGAGCCGCAGAAGAAGGAAGTTCTGACTCTGATCAGGTCCAGCCCTGACGGCAAGGTCATGACTTCAAGAGGACACGGCTTCGCCGAGACCGACCTCAGGCCGACTGACAACTCCCGATGGTCCCCAGTCGAGAATAACACTGATTTCAATCCAATCACCCAAGGTGACGTTGAAACCGCATTGAGAGAATCAGGACAACTCCAAGGCGGATTGGTCATTCAGGAAATCAAGCCACACAATCCATCATCCAGAGACCTGCGAATCCACCTCACCCTGTGTGTTAGGCATGAGGACAGCACGCCCGAGATAGTGGTCCACGCCGAAAGGGTAGGCCGAACTATCAGCAGACTTACCTGGGCCGAGGGGGCTATCAATTCGAATGCAGCAACTCTTGAAGGCGTCCTAAGCGAATTCAGGAAAGTTTTGCCCAAAGCGACCGGAGCAGAGGTCAATTGTGAAGAAGCGCTCCCTCTAGTACTGTTGCCTCAGTACCTGAATCGGCAGGCCAACTCCAATTCGAGGTCGCCCATCGTTGCAAGGAACCGTGAGAAGCTGTTCGAGGCGAAGGGCTCCCAAGCCGCTTTCAACCCCCTCCTCAATTCACGCACCTTCATCGACCTCAAGAATGGCAAATCGGGGTACAGCCCTATTCACCTCACCAAAGATGACGATTTGCTGCAGTACGAAGTCATGATGCAGAAACCACCGCTACCAGCGAGTGGATCCATCGCAATGATGGACGGACTGCTCGTCAGAGGGAAGGTAATCGTCAAGATGCCCGAGGGGTCAAATGACTACGAGTATCCCGTGCTAATCAGAGACGAGGAGAAAGGCCAGAGTATAGTGTACGAGATTACAGAGCGCCTTCGCAGCGGGATGGATTCAGAGAATGCATACTTGTATTCCAGGAGGGAGGACGATCTTCGAGCTTGGGTAGATGAGATAGTAAGCGAATTCGAGCACGATTGGGATGTATTCTACGGTATCATAAAACTCAAGCAGACCACTAGAGGAACCGGCCATAATGTATACCGGATGGTGACTGAGTCTCTATTCTCTAACAAACCCGAGTTCGTCTCCGAGTACGGAGCGATGGCAATCTTCGAAGAGCTCGCTAGGCACGACTCTATTCCCACCGAAGTCATTTGGCATTACTTCGAGCCGCGAATCCAGCAGACCATCTTGCAACAGTCTCTAGGCTCCTCCGGATTGAGTAATGACTTTGACGATTGGATCAAACATCGCTCATCAGAACAACTTCTCCCTTGGGAGGATGCCGCTACTCTGGAGGCCGCACTATTCGGCCATTGTTATCACACTAAAGGCAGACTCGTGCTAAGGTTCGAGAGCATCATCAATGGATTGACTGTCGACTCCAAGATATATCCTGAGAATCTGGCTTCAAACATCGCTTCACTAGCGCAGGCAGGAGTGATTCCCGAAGATCTCGCGAAGGGGTGTTTCGAGTTGAAGGATGAGAGAAACGACAGATTCCATGAGGAAGGTCACACTTCAAGCCTCGAGAGTACCCAATCATCCATAGTGCTGGTCAGGAGACTACGGGAGCAGGCTGGAGGTCATGAGATGGACCCTCGCTTCTCAGAGCCCAATCAATCTGACCATAGCGTTTCGATGGAGCCCGAAGAGATGGTCGACTACCTTGAGGCATCATCCAAAACCATCACCTCCGCATCGCGCTTTGGCTTGAGTTGCCAATCTGAAGTCTGGGCCAAGGTGCTGAGGGACAGACTACCACCCGAATTCAGCGAATTCCCCGAAGCCCTGCTGTCTGCATTACACGACGCACCTGAACTAAGTGGCGACTTTCAGTTCTCTTCCATGTCCGAGGAGATAGTCCTCAGGTCATCGGAAGCTTGGGTTGATTCCATTCCTGAGTCAAGCCTCCTAGATCTCAGTCAAGCAGCAGAGAGAAATATCTCACTGCTCACTAAATTGGGTATGGATAAATCGGCGAAGTCACTAGGTGCCAAACTGGCAGTTAAGGCTCCAATGCCGACAGAAATGGCCGAGTTGCTGAGTGAGGTCAAAGAGCATCACAAATTCGAAAGAATCCTCTTGCTTCCCGATTTGCGTGCTAGGTGGAAGAAGGCAGTCACTGCTAGGGGATTCTCTGTCACTCTAAAGGACCTCAAGAAATGCACGGCCAAGTCCATGGAACCTCTTGGAAAAGTGTCCGAGCAGTTGGCCAAGAAAGCCATAACAACTGAAATAGAGGGCATGGATAAAGGCGACGCAGAGTCGGTGGTCGAACTCATCTCGAATCTGGAAAAACTACCCAAACACTGGCATGAGCGAATCGAATCACAGGATGGCTACCTCTCGGACAGAGCGACTCAAAAGATCCGTAAGGGCGGAGACCTATCCGCTGCAGCCGAGTTTTTGACAGACAATATTCCCGTAAACGATAAACGGTTCCCAAAGACCAACAAGGGTCTGCGGCAGATTCAAAGTAGTCGCAAGAAGAAGGGGAAGTCATGAGCCAAGCGGGAGTCAGTCAGGCCCAGCTCGCCGCGCGACGCCGTCGGGAGGAGGAACGCAAGAGGGAGCGCGAGCGCTGCCAGCAAGTCAGAGCCAGAATAGAATCGACCATCTCGAAGTGCGAAGAGCAAGTCCGCACTATGGTGAGCCAAGGCTCGGCCTCATGGGTCCAGAATGAGCTAAACGAGATCTTCCAGTCCATACAATCCCATCCCAATCCAAACGATATCAGCGACGGCAGAGTTGATTCCGCTGAGCAGACCGTCAATCAACTACTCGCCCGCGCACAGGCACTCAGTAAGCTAGCGAAGAGCAAAAAACTCGCCAAGAGACAAGAGTTGGACAACAGGGAGATAGAGATCAAGGCCTTGCTTCAGCAACTCTCACAGACATCCGAGGATTTGGCGCACGAGCAGTTCAGGGAGCGCATGGGCGTCCTCATAGGGCAGGTCGAGGACGCAATTTCAGGTCGCTCTCCCGAAGCCGCCTCATCTCACGATCAGTTCGTTAACCGAATCCGCGAGCAATCTCGAACCATCGTGGGGGAGGACGATTCTATGCAGGTAGAGGAGAACGCCCGCCGCCACATCGCCTCTTCCCTCCATAGGACCATGAGTGAGATGGAGTTCACCATGGACAAGCCCCGAATGATCGACGGAAAAGTGGTAATCAGAGGGAGGATGCCTTCGGGCAGATCAGCGGTGTTCAACATCGACATCAGCGGCCGCATGGAGTTCGACTTCGACGGCTATCCTGGAAGGGAGTGCGAGCAGAGTCTGGATCAGATGATTGAGAGACTTAGGGATGAGTTCGAGGTCGATTCATCGATAATCCAGCACGACTGGAAGAACCCGGACAGGATTTCTAAAGGCAGCAAGGGCTTTCCAAAGGGAGGCTCGAGCAGAAGCATGGGAGGAGGCGCGTGATGAGCGATATGGAGTGGGAGAAACAGGTCCAGAGGGAGTCGGGCTATAGGAGGTGCATCGTGCTGCATGGCAATGTCAGGGATCTCTGGCCGGACTCGAAAGGCGGTTTCAACAGACTCTCACAGCACCTATACAACATTCTTCCCGAATTCACCATCAAGGGGACATGGGACAGTGTGGACGGACTCACCTTCGAAGACGATGAGAAGGAAAAAGAACAGCGCAAGTTGTTTGAGGACGCGAAGAGTCACGCAGAATTCGGAGACGATTCCAACAAGGGAGAGGACTACAAAATGGGAGATGAGAATAATACCTCTACCCCGCAATCGAAGTATGCCGAACCTGACGATGCATTCTCTGCACTCCGACAAGTACTCACTTCAAATTTTGAACAAGTTAAACCACCCCTGTTTATCATTGACTGGAGCGAGCACCTGCTGGCCAAGGAGCAGGTATCAGAGGAGAGGCTGCAACTAGCCATCCTAGCCAAGGCCATCGGTGAGCAGCGCCGAGCCCAACTCTCAGAAACCGCTCTCAACAAATCGACCGGACTTCTAGTCATCATCACACCCACGATTGGAGCACTGCCGGACAAGATCTACGCACACGATTCGAGAATAAAACTAATCTCGGTTCCAAACCCAGATCTAGAATCCCGTCGCTCTTTCCTTAAGCGGATGAAAGGAGAACTGATGTCTAGGGCGGAGGAAGGCGTTGATTCCGTAGAACTGCTAGCCGAGATGACGGACGGGCTCAATAACGTCGACCTCAGGAATATAGTCGCACTGTCGAGACAGCAATATGGTGACGACTTATCGGCAGGAGAGCTTCTCCACTTGTACAAGTTCGGAAATCCCGACTCCCCTTGGATGCAACTCAACGAGGAGAGAATCAACGAAGCAGGAAAACTCCTGCGTAAGAGGGTCAAAGGTCAGGACGAAGCAGTGGACCATGCGGTCACGATGATTGTCAGGGCCTATCTCGGTCTAGCTGGCATACAGCACTCAAAGCGCGCTGCAAAGCCGAAGGGGACACTCTTCTTCGTCGGACCAACTGGCGTGGGCAAGACCGAATTGGCCAAGGCGATAGCCGAGTTCGTATTCGGCGACGAGAGCAACTGCATTCGCTTCGACATGTCCGAGTTTAGTCAAGAGCACGCCGACCAGCGTCTCATCGGGGCTCCTCCCGGATACGTCGGCCACGAGGACGGCGGGCAACTGACCAACGCAGTTTCCGAGAAGCCCTTCAGCGTCCTTCTGTTTGATGAGATCGAGAAGGCTCACTCGAGGGTTCTCGATAAGTTCCTGCAAATCCTCGAGGACGGTAGGCTGACTGACGGCAGGGGGCAGACGGTACAATTCTCGGAGACGGTGATTATCTTCACCTCCAACATCGGTGCGAGCAATGTCAGCCCCAGCCAGGATAGGGAGAAGGTGGTGACGGGCTTCATGTCTGCAGTCAACAATCATTTCAACAAAAGCCCTCCTGAAGGACTCGGCCGACCCGAACTGCTCAACAGGTTCGGCGATAACATCGTTGTCTTCGATTTCATCCACGACCCCGGGGTCAGGCTGGCAATAATGGACAGCAAATTGGCTGGTGTCAGGGAGTCCCTCGCGGAGAAATTCGACCTGACTCTGACCATCGACGACGAGTACACCCGATCTCTCGTTACAAAAGGGAATATTGGACACGGAGGAAGAGGACTAATCAACGTCATAGAAAGGGAACTAATCAATCCAATGAGCCTGTTCATCTTCGACAACCTGCATTTCATTCGTGCGAAACCATGCACCATCACCGTCAAAGAGGGAGAGGGCGGAAAGACTGATTTCTCCCTCAGTGATTGATATGAGCGAAGCGGCCTTGAATGTCTCCGCAACCCTCCACTCCAGCCATGCAAACGGCCCAGGCGTCCGGGCGGTAATCTGGGTGCAGGGCTGCTCTCTCGGCTGCCCCGGGTGCTACAACCCCGGCACCCACGAGCACTCACCGAGGCACATCGTCCCAGCCGAGGATCTCGCTGATTGGATCTCATCACTAGAAGGCATAGAAGGAATCACCTTCAGTGGTGGAGAGCCATTCGAGCAGGCAAGGGGGGTCTCCGAAATCATCCGTCTAGCAAGGGCCAAGAGGCCGGAACTCTCAGTTTTCATCTTTACTGGATATGACATGGACGAGCTCCACTCGTCCAGCGATGAAGGTGTGGCACGCCTGCTCGGAATGGCTGACATGCTTTCCTCGGGAAGATACGTTGCCGCTAGTAGGGACTCATCACTCCTCTGGAGGGGCTCTTCGAATCAGGAACTAGTCTACCTTACCAATCGATACTCCCTCGATATGGAATCTCATTGGGAGGAGGAATCCCCCATCGAAGAGGTCCATGTCCTCTCTGACACCGTGTTCCGCACAGGTTTCCTCGGCAAGAGAGGCAAACTGGCACGCGCCTTAGATGCCGAAATCGAAGGGGATGCCTGATACAGTTTCAGTTTCTGAATCCCACCCCCCAAAAGAATTCATATACCCCCCACTTCGAAGTCA
>Ga0206683_10002816_pt1 | contig 11629 bp, 7 predicted proteins | sample M280m12015metaG_FD_155483 | JGI IMG/M metagenome (GOLD analysis project Ga0206683, IMG submission 155483) | Ammonia-oxidizing marine archaeal communities from Monterey Bay, California, United States - M2 80m 12015 | ecosystem: Environmental > Aquatic > Marine > Intertidal zone | place: USA...
AATCCACACAAAGATGACCGCGAACTTAACTACTTCTTCATCCTGAATAAAAAACCAAGCGATAGGTTCGGCAAAAAAAGCTAAAAGAAGACCACTCAAGCTCATTGCTAACATGGTCATTCCAGCAGCTTGATAACCACTCTTGTATGCTGCAACTGGGTCTGAAGCTCCAAGAAATTGACCCGATAATGTTGCGGCGGCCACGGAAAAACCATTTCCTAGAATAAAAGACAACATCAATATATTGACTCCAATATTATAGGCTGCTACTTCTTCTGTTCCATACATAGCAACTATCCAGAAGAAAGATAACATTCCAAATTGGAAGACGAAACTTTCTATACCTGCTGGATAGCTAATAGTAATTAATTGCCTTAGCCTTTCTTTCGTAAAAGCTCCAGCTTTTCCTAATGGTACAACTAATTTATTGGCTAACCACAAATACAGTTGGATTGCTGCACCAATTGTAAAAGAGATACCCATGGCTAAAGCAGCTCCTAGTATGCCTAGCTTAGGCATTCCATACTGACCATTGACTAGACCTAAAAGGAGATAAATCGCAATAATATTAGTAAAAATACCAATATACATTGGAGTTTTTACATCTCCGGCAGCTCTTAATGCGGCGCCTATTACCATCCCGATTGCCATAAATGGAATAAATAAAATTGAAATTGTTAAATAAGTAACAGCTAATTCTTGTGCAACTGGATCTAAACCAAAAATTCCGATAAATTTTTCTGCAAATAATACAATCACAAGTGTAGTTATAAGTGACAGTGCTATGCTAACTCCAATGGCAAGTCTGGTGACATGAGCAGCTTCTATCATATTTTTAGAACCAACTGCTCTTGCTACTAATGCTGTAGTTCCTGTCATAACAGCCATTAAAAGAGCCTGAAAGACCCAAACCATTCTCTGACCAGTACCAACAGCTGCTACTGCCTCAGCCCCTAAAGTACCCACTGCTTTAATCGAGATAACACCAACACTCGCAAAAAGTAAATTTCCTACAATTGGAGGCCAAGCTAAACCCCAAACACTTAAAGTTTCAGGATGAGTAATCTCGGTTGATTCTTCCTGAATATTTTCTTCGATATCTTTTATCTGCGACATTTGGAGCGTGGCATACTATCACACTTATTACTGGACCAACATTGAAGCAAAACCTAAACTAATCTCATGGCAAAGCTTTACTTTAACTACTCATCAATGAATGCGGGAAAATCTACTGCTTTACTCCAAGCTAATCACAATTATCTCGAAAGAGGCATGAAAACTAAGATGTTTACTTTTTCTGGTGACAATAGATACGAGGAAAATAAAATTGTTTCCCGAATAGGAATAAGTGCCGATGCTAATTCTTTTTCCGAAGCGACTGACTTATTCCAAAACCTAATAGAAGACAAAGAACTAAAGAAAATAAAATGTGTTTTGATAGACGAAGCCCAGTTTTTGAAAAAAAACCAAGTTGCGCAACTAGGCAAAATAGTTGATGAGTTGGATATAGCTGTTTTGGCGTTTGGTATTAGAACCGACTTTCAAGGAGAATTGTTTGAAGGAAGTAAATATCTATTAGCTTGGGCTGATAATCTAAAGGAGATTAAAACTGTATGTTGGTGTGGTAGAAAAGCAACCATGGTTGTAAGACTGGACAGCAAAGGAAATATTCTCAGTGAAGGGCAACAATTAGAAATTGGAGGTAACGAGAAATACGTTCCTTTATGTAGAGCACACTTTAATAAAAAAGACCTGGGTAACTAAAGAATCCCTACAATAAAACCAGTCATGCAAGAAGCCAGCAAAGCCGCCCAAAGAGCCTTTACACTAACTGCGATTAAGTCCTCACGCCTTTCAGGTACCATTGCACTCATACCACTTAAGAGTATCCCTACACTGCTAAAATTTGCAAATCCACACAAAGCATAAAGCATAATTAAACTGCTTTTTTCAGATAGGACATAAGTACTCGTATCAGCAAGATAAATATAGGCAACGAATTCATTAAGAATAGTCTTAACTCCTAATAATTCACCAGCTGCTTGAGATTCTTGCCATGGAATTCCCATACACCAAGCCAAAGGAGCAAAAATCCATCCCACTATGCGTTCCATTGTTAGAGGTTGTCCTTGTATATCAGGAAAGACACCCAGCATTGCGTTGACTAAAAATACTAAAGCCATCACTACAATTAGCATAGCCGCAACATTTAAGAAGATATCTATGCCTGATTGTGTTCCACGTGTTATAGCATCCACAGTACTTGAGTACATTTTTGAAGAATCTTCTGCAGGAAACTCTGTTTTGGTATCACTTGGGATCATCATGTTGGCATACATTATTGCAGCCGGTACCGAAATCAATGAAGCAGTTAGAAAATGACCTATAAGTCCTAAACCATAAATAGGTGCAAGCATGGTTGTATAAATCACCATGACTGACCCTGCAATAGTAGACATCCCAACTGTCATTAATATGAGAAGTTCATTTTTAGACATAGTTGCTAAATAAGGACGGACCAATAAAGGTGCCTCAACTTGTCCTAAGAAAATGTTTGCAGTAGCACTTAAGCCAACTGGGCCTCCTACATCAAGAGGTTTCTTAAAAATTACTGCAAGAGCATTGACCAAAACAGGAATGACTCTCCAGTGCCATAACAATGCTGAAATTGCTGACATTACAATGATAAGAGTTAAGCCTCCAAAAGCAAAAATAAAGGTATTGGCTTCATTGGAAATTTCGAATGGTGCATTTGGAGCACCGTCTGATAAATAGCCGAAAACAAAAGCAGTGCCATAATCATTAGCGTCTTTTAGAGTCATAACTCCATAAGACAAGTACTCAAAGAATGAAGAAATAATAGGTAAGTTAATTAACATATAAGCCAACACAACTTGTATGACCACTGCACTAACAAGATACTTAATCTTAATAGCTTTGATGTTCTCGCTAAACACCGCTCCAAGTAATAGAAGTGCAAAAAATCCAAGGATAGGTTGTAAATATTCCATCATGAGATTAATTTTATTTCTTTCAGACGCTCTTGTAAGTAATCTTCTGCAAGAATTGCATCTGGATATCTCTTGGGATTATCTTCTGAACAGCAAGAGTCTAAAGTTTCAATTAGCCAGTTAGGATTAGGGTGTACAAAGAAGGGAACAGAAAAGCGTGACATATGCATAGATTCTTTTGGGGCGTTAACTCGATGTGTTGTTGAGATCAGCTTGTGATTAGTGAGTCTTTGTAGCATATCTCCGATATTACAAACTATAACCTCTGGTTCAGTATCGATTGAAATCCAATTGTTATCTTTAGTTTTAATTTCTAGTCCTGGTTGATGCCCTCCAATGAGTAACGTAACAAGGTTAATGTCTTCATGCGCTCCTGATCTCTCTCCTCTATCATCTTCTCTAACCGGAGGGTAATGAATTGATCGCATGACGCTGTTTCCTTGATTTGCTACCTTCTCAAAATATCCCTCCTCAAGATCTAGAAATATTTCTATAGATTGCAAAAGAATTTGACCTAACGAATCAAATTGGCTAAATAATTCTTTAACTTTTTCTTTGAATTCTGGTATTTCAGTTACCCATTTATTTAGAGGCATCCACTTTGTAAAAGGATGGTCATGAGGTATTGTCCTGCCAGTTTGCCAAAATTCTTTAACATCAGCTTCATAACCACCTTTAGGGGTTTCTACCTTTATTGGTGTATAGCCTCTTGCTCCACCTAAGTTTGGTTCAAAATACACCATCTTGTTCTTTTCCGAGAAAGAAAAGAATTCTTTAAATATTTCCATGACTTCATCTATAAGATGTTTATTAAGAGAATGATTGGAAATGCCGCAGAAGCCAGATTTCTCAAAATTTTGACCTAATTGTAGCGAGAAATTTTTAGGGTCCTTTTTCCAAAGATCTAAAGATAAAACTGAAAATGGTAGTGGCAAAATAACAACCTCAATAAAATAAGAGTTAAAATTCTATATGAGAACGAAGAGAAATACTTGATATATGACAAAAATTTATGGATTCGGGAATGCACTAATTGATATAGAAGTTTCTATATCAGAAGAAGAGCTCAGTACACTTAATATTGAAAAAGGAAGTATGGTTCATATCAGTTCTGATCAACAAAAAATCTGGTTAAGCCAATTCAAAAATAAGATATTTAGTAAAGAGCCAGGAGGTTCTATTGCAAATTCACTCCAAGCTGCTTCAACCCAAGGATCAACTTGTCTATTTAGCTGTTCCCTTGGAAAAGACCAAGAAAATAATATTTTTATAGAAGGATTTTCTGAAAGCTCCTTCGAAGTGTTTCATCAACACTCTACTAATCCAACAGGAGTATGTTTTATCTTTGTTACTCCTGATGGGGAACGCACCATGGCTTCAAATCTATCTGCTAATGAGGACTTAAAACCTAATTGTTTAAATTTAGAGAAATTGTCAAAAAGTGACTGGTTATTATTTGATGCCTTCTCAGTGTGCACTACCAATGGACTAAAAACAGCTAAAGAAGCCTTGAGTGTTGCTAAACAAAACAAGCTCAAAATAGCCTTTGGTTTAGCAGATATAAATTTAATCCAAACTAACTTAACAGAAATTAAATGGGTTTTAGATCAACACATAGATTTACTTTTTGGTAACGAGAAAGAAATTAATCTTCTTAATAAGAAAATCAAACCAAACTGCAACATCCTATGTTCTTATGGCGCTAATGGCTGTCGGTATAACCTTATTCAAGCTAAAGCAAAAGAGACATCTATTGTTAATACAAATGGTGCCGGGGATGCACTGATAGGTGTATTTCTTTCCCACTTAGATTCTTTGGATAATGAGGGAGCGCTAAAAAAAGCTGTGGATTATGCCACTCAGGTTTGTTTGGTTGGTGGCCCAAGACTATAAAAAAACGCCACTTAAAAAAGTGGCGTTCTTTTAAATCAGGTCTTAATAATTAGAATTGATATTTAAATCCTAAGTTAATATTCCAAGCTGATTGACCATCATTATTCTGAATCCACAGACTATCATCAGGGTCAACTCCTGAGATGATAAATTGACCTGTAGATGTAACTCCATCCACCAAGATTTGTCGGCTATTGTTATAACCGTATTCTCTTACAATGCCTTTTTCATCATCAATCATGTTCAATAAATTAAGTAAATCTAAGTAAACAATGATTTTATGGTCATCAAATACATTTATATCTTGAGTGATTCTTAAATCCAATCTGCTGTACCAAGGACTATTAAATGCATTTCTTGGAGCATGGCTACCTTTGTAAGCACTTAGTCCAGTACTATTTACATGATCCATCACGGCAGAAGCAACGGCAGAACTTGTAAAAGATACATTTGGATCTGAAGCACCTGTCGGTATATAAGCAAGACTATAGTCAGCATAAAAACGTGAATTTCCAGATACGCTGTTATAACCAGGCTCATCAAAACTAACACTGTAAGGTTCTCCGGCCTTTCTTACAAAAACTAGAGAAAAACGAGTGTCATTGTTTCCAATAAGCTGAGCAGTGTAATCCAGTGTTGCTAAGAATTTATGTTCAACCATAAAACTTGACCTAGAAGCATTCAAATTTTCTCCATCCCATCTTTGAGTATAGCCATAAGCTGATTCTGCTTGTGCAGATGTAAGTGGGTAGACGTCATTAGAATTCATGTTGGTATATGCCGTCATGAATTGAACATCACCAATTGCTTTCTTCATTATGAATGTAAATGCTTCAGCTTGACCTTTGTTTGTATTCGTTAGCCAGAAGTCACCAGCACCTGAGTAAGTGCCTCTTCCATCAGCCAATGATCCTGTTTGAGTTAGACCTAGATCTTTATAAAACACACCTTCGTTTGTTTCATCTCTGTTGTATTCAACAGTGAAGTCATACCCTTTCTCAGTGATAATATCTAAAGCTATGTTTGATCTCCATTTACTAGGCGCTTCGAACCTGGGGTCAGTTCCCTGAGCATCACCGTACCAAGCACTTCTAACCTCATAGCTACTGGTTGGTCCTAACCAGAAAAAGTGTGGGTCAGCTACACTAGCTGCTGGCATATTGCCGATAACACTACTATAGGATCTAAAACGGTTGTAGTCCGTTAAACCACCTGATCTAGAATAGGCATTTCCATACCAAACTCTAGGAATCCTTCCCATGAATAGGCCTCTTCCTCCTCTGATAGTTGCATCCACAACTCTGTCACCAAACATAGAAGTGGCGTCATAATTGAAGGACATCCTGGGTTGAATTAAATCAAAATCAAATTTCTGATTATTACCTATACCATTCCTTTCTAGGAACTTAGGGTTTAGGTGAGGTTCTGTTGGGGTAAGTACAGAATCGTATCTAAATCCAAAAGAAACAGTCAGATCATCGCTCGCATACCATTTATTTTGTATATACATGGTATCTTTTTCGATTTGAAAATCAGCTGCAGCAGTTCCAACTTGGTCATTTCCTGCAATTGGAGTATGGAATCTTAGATAAGACCAAGCTCCTGCTTCAAAGTCTTCTATGCTGTTGAACTGTATTTCACCGTTATAACGGGCAATAAACAAGTTATAGACATCTGTTTCAGCTCTTTCTATTCCAAAAGTTATGACGTTATCATCGTTGTCATAAGTAGCTTTAAAAATTAGAACGTCTTCATCTACCATGATGTGATTTGCACCACGGTACCTATCACCTCCCAAATAGACCCTATCACCACCAAGGTTAATTCTAACCTCAGGGAAAAGTCCGTCACCAAGAGAAGCATCATTTTCATCCATCTCGTACCTAGAGAACTTAAGTTTGGTTCTTAACCTGTCAGTTACATCGCTATAAAGTTCGACTGATGTACGTTCAATTACTGGCGGTTTAGCGTAGTAGTTGTTACTAAATACGGTTGCTCCACCATTATATTTACGAGGGTAATAACTTTCCGATTTTGCGTGATTAAATGTAGCCCTGTTAGCATCATTTATAACGGCATCTAACTTAATTGTGTACTCTTCATGCGTTTCTGGAAAAGAAGCTCCGTTAATTACACCAGCATCATAGCCGTAGGTATTCATGGCTATACTTTTAATCTGATCTGCCATTGCAGACGTTACATATTCTGCTTTGTTCTGAGCATTGCTATCGATAGTTCCGTAGAGAGCTGGATTTGATCTTTCAAATTCTTCATAACCAGCAAAGAAGAAAAGCCTGTCCTTAATTATCGGACCTGAGATCGTAAATGTATTAATTTCCTCATCAAATTTAGGATAGTCAACTCCATTGCTGTCTTCTCCTATATTGTCTTCATTTCTTTCAGAAAAATAGTAAGAACCATGAAAATCATTTGATCCAGATTTTGTTACCACAGCTATAGAGCCCCCAGTGTTGTTACCACGAGCGACATCATAAGGCGTTATGTCTATAGATATCTGATCCACAAAATCTAAACTGATCGGGTTACGCATGGTTCCAAACCCATTAGCATTTAATCCAAAAGGGTCATTGAAACTTACACCATCAATAGTAAAGTCGTTAAACCTGTTGTTTGCTCCCATCACAGAAATTTCTGTGTATCTACTTGAAGCACTGTTAACAGAAACTCTAGGATCCATTTTAGCGAAATCACCAATAGATCTATTGATTGTAGGCACAGCATCCATCTCTGCTCTTGTTAGGAGAGTTCCAGATCCTGTTTTTACAATTACAGAACCAGCTGATGCAGTTACCACCAACTCTTCAGCGTCCGACCTTGAAAGCGTAACTGAAACACTTTCAGTTTCATTCAGCGATAAATAAACTCCTTCAAGCTTAGCGGTTTGATAGCCTGGTGAAGAAACAGTAACTTCATAAGGACCACCAACCGGTAGGAAAGATAAGGAGAAGTTTCCTGAAGCTCCAGAAGTTGTAGCTTTGGTTATACCCGTTGGAGTGTGTTCAACTAATACTGATGCTCCTATAACATTTACATTTCCCCGTAATGAAGAAGTAGTGTCTACATCTGAAAACACTGGAACTGAAGCAAACATGAAAGCTAATAAAGAAGAGAAAAGAAATAATTTTTTAAAACTTGTCATAAAGACCCCCGATAATTATTAAAAAACACTCAAATCAAAAATTATTCTAAGACATCCTTTTGGATTGACTAAGACTAATTAATAACTTTTAAGTGTTTAACCCCAATTTTTTCACACACACACCGTGGAAATATTAAAATATCTAGACGAAATAATACCTTCTTTAGTTCACAATGTGAAATGATCAAATTAATATTTTTTTATGGCTACTTTTGTATGTATCAATGACCTCTCAAGTCACGCTGGAGAAGCCCTCAACCCCTAGAAATTTATAGAAAAAAGGGTATCTGGTGGACAAGTCTCTAGTTTGTTCTTTTACTCAGAATCAGTTAGTGAAATCTTATCCTTACTAAAATAATTCCTTAATGCCTCAGGAACCTTGATGGATCCATCCTCAAGTTGATTAAGTTCAATAATTGCTAATAAAGTTCTTCCAACCGCTAAACCAGATCCATTAAGTGTGTGAACTAGTTCGTTAGAGTTTTTATCATTATTCTTCCATCTTGCATGCATCCTTCTTGATTGAAAATCCCTAAAATTACTACAGGAAGAAATCTCTCTGTAGTTCTCTTGTGAAGGGATCCAAGCTTCTATGTCATAGGTTTTAGCTGCACTAAATCCTAGATCACCAGTACAAAGAGAAACTACTCTGTAAGGAATCTCTAGAGCTTGCATTATTACTTCAGCATGCGAGGTTAATTCTTCTAAAGCTGCCTCCGAATTTCCTCCCTCCACTACTTGCACTAATTCTACCTTTTCAAATTGATGAACACGCATTAACCCTCTAGTGTCTTTTCCATAGCTACCAGCTTCGCTTCTAAAACAAGGAGTATGGCTCACCCATTTAATAGGAAGTTGCTTGGAGTCAATTATTTGGTCCCTTAACATATTAGTGACAGGAATTTCAGCTGTCGAAGTTAGTAATAAATTTTCATCCCCTTCAATTTTAAAAAGATCTTTTTCAAATTTAGGTAACTGTCCTGTTCCGATTAGAGAATCAGAGTTAACTATGTAAGGCACATACAATTCTTCATATCCATGCTCTTTTGTATGTAAATCCAACATAAATTGCGTAAGAGATCTATGTAAACCTGCTAGATCTGATTTCAACACAGAAAATCTAGAGCCCGTAATTCTTGAACCAGCTTCCATATCTATTCCACCTATTAACCGTCCAATTTCTATATGATCTTTAGGTTGAAAAGCAAACTCTGGAATACTACCCCAGGTACGTATCTCTAAATTATCCTCTTCAGAACTACCTACTGGTATATCAGGGTCAGGAATATTTGGAAGTCCTAAACTAAAAGAGTTCAAATCTTCCAGAATTGAATCTAACTTACTAGACTTCTTTTTAATGTCTTGACTTAAAGTAGTTGCTTCTTTTTCTTTTGCTGAAGTATTTTTTTTTGCCGTCTTTAATTTTCCAATCTCTTTAGATATTCCATTTAAAGAAGCTTGCATTTTTTCCGTATCAGATTGCAATGCTTTTCTTGTTTCTTCTAATTTTTTCCAGACATTCAGATCAACTTCAAACCCTCTTTTTTTACAAGCGTCTTCAACTAAATCAAGTGAATTTCTTAATAATTTTGAATCTAACATAAGTTTGGGTGCTTAATTGACATTGCCTCTATAGCTAACAATATCAGTTCCTTCAGGAATAATTAACTTAAATTCTTCAGTAGGAATTCCACTTATAGAAGCTTCTTTGAACTTTAGTGAAACAATTTGCCCAAATGAATCTAAATATCTTAGTGAATAAAAAACACTATTTTTAATAGTGATGTTTATCCATCTAATGAAGCTCTCTTCTTTTTTGCTAGTTAGGCTGCAGGTATAGCTGTTCAAATTACTTTCACAATCTTTAACATCAAAGAGCCCTTTTATTTCTTCAAGATTGAGAGTAAATAGTCCTATGGGTGTTTCACTTAACAGTTCATCTAAGGGTTGAACATTCACTTGTTCTAGCTCTGGATCGTACCTATAAAAATCCTTACCATCTGAAAACATTATTTCGTTAAGTGGCTCATAATAAGAAATTTTAAATTTTCCTGACCTGTGAGCTATTATCTTGCCTCTTACCAACCTTCTTTTTTTATCATGAATGGTTATTTGTTCAAAATTAGCTGAAAAGAATTTATGAGTTCTTATTGAATTAAATAGGTAATTTGGACCTTCAATAAGCCTTACTTGGCTTTCTAAACTAGGATTTGTAGTGTCCCTAGTATTGTTAACTGTATCAACTTCATCAGGTGAGGCGTTTAAGCTTGGAATTAAAAATAGAATAGAAGAAATAAGAAAAAAGGAAACTAAATATCTCATAACTAAAAAAAGTTATAGTAACAGTTAATCTTCAGGTGGAGGAGCCACTAGGACCTCCCTATTCCCATTAGCTGCCATTGGGGTCACTACTCCAGCTGCTTCCATTGCTTCAATTAATCTTGCAGCCCTGTTATAACCTACTCTAAGTCTTCTTTGCACTGCTGATATAGATGCTCGTCTCGATTGAGTAACAAATAAAACAGCTTCATCATAAAGTTCATCTGCCTCGCCATCTTCATTAGGGTCTACACCAGAAGGAATCCCTGGCATTCCTATAACGGCACCTTCTTCTTGTGTTACTTCATCTATGTAAATTGCTTTACCTCTTTGCCTCCAATCTTCAGCTACTCTTTCGACTTCATCATCTCCTACAAAGGCTCCGTGAACTCGCTGTGGAATTGAGGTACCTGCAGCTAAATACAACATGTCTCCCTTCCCAAGTAACTGCTCTGCCCCTCCTTGATCGAGAATTACTCTAGAATCCATTTTTGAAGCTACCTGAAAAGCTATCCTTGCAGAAATATTGGCTTTTATAAGACCAGTTATAACATCAACTGAAGGCCTCTGAGTGGCTAAAAGCATATGGATTCCAGCTGCCCTCGCTTTTTGCGCAATCCTTGCAATTAATTGTTCTGCGGTCTTACCAACTATCATCATTAGATCTGCTAATTCATCTACAGCTAAAATAATATTGGGAAGATTTTCTAAGTTAGGTGGCTCCGTTTCTAATTCCTCATCCTCTTCTTTCTTCCAAAGGGGGTCTTGTATGGGTGTACCTGATTTTATTGCTTCAGATACTTTCTTATTGTATCCATTGAGATTCCTCACTCCCAGCTGAGCCATCAACTTATATCGCCTTTCCATCTCATTCACGCACCAACGCAAACCACTGGAGGCTTCTTTCATATCAGTAATCACTGGACACAATAAATGCGGTATATCTTCATAAACTGACAGTTCCAACATTTTTGGGTCTATTAAAATTAATCTAACCTGTTCGGGACTCGCCTTGAAGAGGATGCTTACAAGCATTGAATTAATTGCTACAGATTTACCTGAACCAGTAGTTCCTGCAACAAGTAAGTGAGGCATAGAAGACAGTTCAGCAACTACTGCCGAACCACTAATATCTTTTCCTAAAGCCACGGTAAGAGGACTTTTTGAGTCATCATATTCAGTACTAGAAAGGACTTCGCTTAAAAGAACTGGTTGTCTATCTTCTCTGGGTACTTCTACGCCAATC
>Ga0206683_10002826_pt1 | contig 11608 bp, 11 predicted proteins | sample M280m12015metaG_FD_155483 | JGI IMG/M metagenome (GOLD analysis project Ga0206683, IMG submission 155483) | Ammonia-oxidizing marine archaeal communities from Monterey Bay, California, United States - M2 80m 12015 | ecosystem: Environmental > Aquatic > Marine > Intertidal zone | place: USA...
GTTAGCGAATTCGTTCCAGGCTAACTTATCAGCATCTGACATTGAATTTCTTGTATAAGGCTCTGGACCTGATTTGAAATCACCTGCAGTAAATACGTTAAAATTTAATTTAATATTTTCATAAAAATCAACCATATACTCTCTTTTTCTAGAAAAGCCGAAAGCTTGAACGCCACCATACTCATTTATAAAAACTTCATTAGCTTGTGAACTAATGAGATATGATGAATTAGTGTACCCACCTGAAACAGGGCTGGCATAGGCGATAACTCTTTTACCACTATCTTTAACGTTCTTGACAGCATCTGCTAATTTAAATGCGGAAGACCAATACATGCCTAGCTCAGACACATTTAAATATACTGCACTTAAGTTCTCATCAGTGGCTGCATTGTTTAATACATCTAGCAAATCTTGAAGCTCATGCTGTTCAACTTGACCGCCGCCTGAAATAATTTGATCTAATGAAATATCGCTACTGTTTACTCCTGAGTCCACAACAACACCAATAGGTTTAAACCATAAAACTTTATCTTTAGTATCTATTTTCTCTTCTCCGCTAAATGAAGAGGCAAATCCGCCAAGTATTGAAAAAGTTATTACAACAAGAAGTATAGCTGTGACACCATTTATAAATATTTTTCTAGTTAATGCAAGAAAGTCGCTAGCGCGATTCCAAATAGATTTTTTATCAGTCATATGATTCTCCAAATTTGAGGGATATCATAGGCGATGTTATATTAGTTGTAAAGTAAACTTTACATTTATGATCTTAGTATGCGAGGCCCGTATAAGCAATGAATAAAGAATACTACTATTAAGATTAATTCTGTTAAGTCAAATATGTGCGGAATTATTCCGAAAACTCTTAGAGATGCAGACATAAAATAAATTAGTAAAATAAAGCAAAAACTTTGATAAGATTTGACGGAATTTTTTTTTGAAAAAAAATAAAAAATTACAAAAGGCATAGACCAAAAAATAAAAAAAATAATATTAATTTTTTGATCAACAAGAGTAATAAACTTTAGGGAAACTAATAAAGTAATAAATATATTTGTAACTTTTTTATAATTATTAATTTTCAACATTCAATAGTTTAATTAACCTTGCAAGTCTTTCACCAGTTTTTTTAGCTATAGTATATTCATCTGGAGAAAGGTTGTTTGAATTATTAAAACTTTCAACATGTGATGGACCATAAGGAGTTCCGCCAGACTTGGTAACACCTAACTCTTTTATAGAGTAGGGTGAACCATGGATAATCATGCCTTGATGAAGCATATAGGTAATAAGATTGTTAATGGTTATCTCTTGACCACCATGCATTGAGCTTGTTGAAGTAAATGCAAACCCTGGAATATCTTCAAGGGTATTTGTAGCCCAAAGATCACCTGTAGTATCTAAGAAATATTTTAATGGTGCAGCCATTGAACCAAATCTTGTAGGGGATCCTAATGCAAGACCACTGCAGTTAATTAGATCATCTTTTGTACAATATACTTCATCTTCTTTAGGAACAGATGGTTCAGTTGCTTCTGCAACTGATGAGACTTTTGGTACAGTTCTTATTTTAGTTTGCATACCAACAGATTCTGCTCCATCCGCTATTGCGTGTGCAAGGTTTCTAACTGAACCGCCCGCTGAATAAAAAAGAATAAGTAAATATTTATTTTCCATAAGTCGTAATTAGCCTAAAATACCTAGATGATAAATAAAATTATAACCTTCTTCTGCCTATTCTTATTACTGGGATGTCAAAATAATGACATAGAAGTATTCAATGGACCAAACACATCAATAAATAAACTTAATGGAAAATGGATCGTTGTAAATTATTGGGCTGATTGGTGCGCGCCCTGTATAAAAGAAATACCTGAATTAGTAGAATTTGCAAAAGAAAATAAAGATATTCTTGTCTATGCTTTTAACTTTGATGAGTTAGATGCTGACGATCTTGCGCCTGTATCAAAAAAATTTAAAGTTGATGTACCTTCTTTAATATCTCACCCACGCGAGATATGGGGTATTCAAACTCCACCTGCTGTACCTGCAACTTTCTATATTAATCCAAATGGCGAGGTAGTTAGATCTCTATTTAGACCCCAAACAAAAGATAGCCTTAATGAAATTCTAAATAGTCTTAAGAAGACTGGTTAAGTAGTTTTCTTTTAATAAAGACTCAGGGTTAATTCTTACTTTGTTAAGGTAAACAGTCCAGTGCAAATGAGGACCTGTTACTCTTCCTGTCGAGCCGACTTCTCCTATTAGCTCTGATTGCAAGACAGAATCACCATTCTTTACGGTTATTTTTGAGAGGTGGCTGTAGGATGTGAGCATTCCATGACCATGATCAATCATTATGAATTTTCCTCCATAGAAAAAATTACCAGTAAGTACTACCTGTCCATCTGCTGGAGCAATAATTGCTGTTCCTTCTGCAGCAGCTATATCAAGCGCTAGATGAGGTGATCTTGGAGAATTGTTAATAAATCTTTTTTTTCCATATCTACTTGAAATTATTCCATCAACGGGCTTGATAAAATTTAATAATGGTTTTTTATCTCGCGAATATATGTTTAAAGTCTCTCGTATTAACCTTGATTCTTTAGCTGCTCTTTCCGCATCAGCATCATTTAAATCAACTAGCGAAAGATTATTTATAGTTATTCTTGATTCACCGAAATCCTTTTCTTGGATTTTAATTATTTGATTGTTAAATTTAAATTCCTTTTGATTATGTGCAATAGGAAAGATTATGTAAGTATCTATGCCGTAATCAATAGTCAGCTGTTTTGAATTAAATTCTTTAGTATCATCATTTAATTTAATAGCTATTAATTCTCCTGGAACAACAATATTTTTAGCATGAATATTAGTAAAAAAAATAGCTATATAAATTATTAAAATCTTTTTATTTTTTTTCAATTGCTTCTTTAACCTCTAATTCTAGAAATCCTTTGCTTAGTCGTGCAGTTATATTCTCTCCATGGGAAACATCATTATGATTTTTAATTGCTTGACCATTTTTATTCTGCACAATAGCGTACCCTCTGTCTAAAATAGAAAGTGGGTTTAGTATCATCAAATTTTTATTTAAATCCTTTATTTTTAATTCTTTAATTGATAACTTATTTTTAATATTTATCTCAAGTAATTTTGATACGTTTCCTATTTTTGTTTCAAGTCGCTTTAGAAGATTTTTTGGATTACGCTCCATCAACCTCAAGTAGTAACTATCTAAATTTTGTCTATTGGATTTTGTAAGAAGCTGCATATTTTGCTTGATTTTTAATTCAATATTATCAAGCTTTTGATTTTGTTCTCGAAGAATGGTTAGGGGGCTTTTTAAATTTTGTTTGGCTGAATGAACCATATAACTTTTAGCTTTAAGTGAGAGTGACATTTTAGATATAATTTTTTGAAAATAATTATCAAGTTTTTCAAGAGCTTTAAAATTAAATTCACTTACAAGCTCAGCAGCAGCCGTAGGTGTGGGAGATCTGACATCAGCAACAAAATCACATATTGTAAAATCTATCTCATGTCCAACACCGGATATAGTAGGAATTGGAAAAGCAGAGATTTCACGAGCAAGATCCTCATTGTTAAAGCACCATAAATCCTCAATCGAGCCGCCACCTCTTGCTAGTATCACTGTATCTACCTGGTTTCCACTATTGTTCTCATTAAAAACTAGAATTCTTTCCAAAGCTTCTATTATTGTTCTTGGTGCAGTATCACCTTGAACAACGGCCTTGCTAAGAGATAATTGAGAAGAGGGTGCTCTCCTTTGAATGGTACTCAATATATCTTGAAAAGCTGCTGTTGAAGCTGAAGTAATTACCGCAATATGTTTTGGTGACTCTGGAAGCGGTAATTTATTTTTAGGGTCAAATAATCCTTCTTTATCAAGCTTCTTTTTTAAATCTTCAAATTGCTGCATCAGGTTTCCTGATCCTGCGAGCTCTATGGCTTTAACCATTAATTGATATCTTCCTGTTGCTGGGTAGATGCTTACCTGGCCTTTTAAAATACACTTATCACCATTTTCAGGTCTAAAATTAAGTTTTGAAGCTTGAGACCTCCACATTGCACAACCAATAGCTCCATCCTCATCTTTAAGTGTGAAATATATATGGCCTGAGCTAGGTCTGGACATATTTGATATCTCTCCAATAACAGAAATATTATTAAAAGTATCCTCTAATAAATACTTTGCAGATCTATTTAGATCTCCCACAGAGATAATTTCTATCTTCTGATCTACAATATCTTTATTATCTATATTCATATTTAAAGTATAACTTTATGATTAATAATTTTCAGCGTTCAAATTATTTTCTTATGCTTGCTACAGGAGCAATGCTTATTGGTTTTGCGCCTATATTTGTTAAGTGGAGTGAGTTAACACCTTCCTCAATTTTGTTTTATCGAATGGCTCTAACGCTACCATTTTTATTCTTTTTAAATTTCTACCTTAATAAAAAGCTATGGTTTGAGGTTAAAGATAAAAAAACTATATTATATTCTGCATTAGCATCCATTGCTTTTACTTTTGACTTAGTTTTATGGCATTACGCCATGGGTATAACGTCAGTATCTAATGCAACAATTATTGTAAATTCAGCCCCAATTTTAATAGCTGTATTAAGCTATATCATATTTAAAGAAAAACCATCTAAGGGCTTTGCTGCTTCTTTTGTTATTACATATATTGGTATTATTGGGTTAATTATTTATTCAAATAACTATATAAATGGGAAGGTGATTGGCGATGTTCTTTGTTTATTTGCCGCTCTTGGTTATGCAACTTATTTATTGATAATCTCAAAGCTAGGTAAAGAAACGGCCTTAAACATAATATTTTATACAACTTTATTTTGTAGTATTTTTGCGCTGATACCAATGTTCTTTGAGTCAGGAGAAAAATTTCCATTGTCAAAATTCGAGTGGAAAAATTTATTATTATTAGCATTTTTATGTCAATTTGGAGGCCAGTTTTTAATCACTTATGGTATTGCAAATATATCTGCTTCAAGCGGTTCTATCGGGTTATTAATGCAGCCATTAACTGCAACTATTTTGGCATCTTTTATATTTTCAGAAATTTTAAATGCCAATCAAGTACTTTTTATTTTTATTACATTATTTGGTATTTATCTTGCCAGAGTAAGCCTTGTCAAATCTTGAACTAATTTTAACAATACAAATATTGGAACAATCTTAAAAAAAATAGAAATTTGTTTTGTATAGTTGCATATTATCAATATAATACTGAGCTTGGGGTGATTAGCTCAGTTTGGTAGAGCATCTCGTTTACACCGAGAGGGTCGGCAGTTCGAACCTGTCATCACCCACCAGTTTTTGGGTTGCACTTTTATCTAAAATAGATATTATTCAACTCAACGGTTTAGTGGTCTGGTAGTTAAACGGTTATAATTCCGCCCTGTCACGGCGGTGTTCGGGGTTCGATTCCCCGTCAGACCGCCACTTTATTATGAATATTATTACTTTAAGCCTTTTAATTCTAAGTTACTCACTAGTCTTAGGCATCATATTTGCTCAAGTTTTACTTACCGCACCAGTAGTGTTTAAGGTTTTGGATAATCAAAACGCCTCTATTTTTTTAAGAAAAATCTTTCCTAGGTATTACCTTTTATTAACATTATTAACTCTCATTGCGCTTCTTGTTTCATACTTATTTTTCGAAATAGTTGATATTTATTTAGCTTTAACAGCTGTTTCTTTTTCTTTTCTTGGATACATAATAATCCCATTAACTAATGCAGCGAGAGATCGGGGTTGGGATAAGGTCTTTAAAGGTTTGCATAACCTCAGTGTTTTCAATACTTTAATTATCTTATTAGTTTCAGTAACACAAATAGTAAGAATTTCTTTTCTATAAATATACGCAACACTTGAATTTTTTTATTTAAACACTAATTAATAGCTTATACAGGGGTTTTATATGGCTAGAGCAAAAACAAAGACTTTTCAAACAGAAACAAAGCAGCTTTTAAAGTTGATGATCCATTCTTTATACTCAAATAAAGAAATCTTTTTAAGAGAACTGGTCTCTAATGCATCAGACGCAATCGATAAGCTTAGGTTTAAAGCTGTTGAAGATAAGACTATATCTAAATTAAATAACGATCTAAAAATTGATGTAAAAATTTTTAAAGAAGAAAATAAAATCATTATATCTGATAATGGTATTGGCATGACTGAAGAAGAGATTGTTCAAAATATTGGAACCATCGCACGATCAGGAACCTCTTCCTTTTTAGAAAATATTACTGGAGACAAGCAGAAAGATTCAAATCTTATTGGTCAGTTTGGCGTGGGTTTCTATTCAGTATTTATGGTAGCTGATAGAGTTCAGGTGCTTTCAAAATCAGTATATGAAGAATCTGATGCAGCAATCTTGTGGGAAAGTTCAGGAGAAGAAAAATATAAGCTTGAGCAATCTACTAAGGATTTAAATGGAACAGATATCATTATTTACTTAAATGAAGATAACCATGAATTCGCAGAAGAAGGAAGGGTAAAATTTCTTCTTGAAAAATACTCACAGTACATTAATTTTCCGCTTAATCTAATTTCGGAATCAGGTGAAACAAATAGAATAAATGACTCAGAGGCTCTATGGCTTAAGCCTAAAAGATCTATAAAAGATGAAGAATATGTAGAGTTTTACAAGTTCATAACATTTGACCAAGATGACCCTTTATTATGGGCTCACAATAAGGTTGAAGGAAAAAATGAATATACTAATCTATTGTATATACCATCAAAACCACCATTTGATTTATGGAATAGAGAGTCACCAAGAGGTGTAAAGCTTTATATACAACGAGTTTTCATAATGGATGATGCTTCACACTTTCTTCCGCTTTACTTGAGATTTGTTAGAGGAATAATTGATACAAGCGATCTTCCGTTAAATGTATCAAGAGAAATCTTACAAGAGCATCAATTGGTTGAAACTATCAAAAAAGGGGCAACCAAAAGAGTCTTGGACTCGCTTATTAATCTAAAAAAAGATTCATTTGATAAATACAAAGATTTCTGGAATGAGTATGGATTAGTTCTAAAAGAAGGAACAGCCGAAGATTTTGAAAATAAAGAATTAATTTCAAGTCTTCTTTTATTTTCATCTACGTTTTCTGAAAAAGAGACACCAGAAAATACACTAGATGACTACATATCAAGAATGGTAGAGGGCGACGATAAAATTTATTATTGTGTTGCTGATACTTATCAAGCTGCAGCTAATTCTCCTCATATTGAAGGGCTTAAGTCGAAGGGTAAAGAGGTATTACTTCTCACAGATCGAATAGATGAGTGGTTGATGACTGGTCTTATGGAATATAAAGGTAAGGAATTGGTAAATGTTGCCAAAGAAGAGATAGATCAAGAAGTTGATAAAAAAGTTTCAGAATCAGATCAAGATTTGTTAACTAAAATCAAAAAGCATTTAGGCGAAAAGGTTTCCGATGTTATTGTAAGCTCAAGATTGACTGATTCTGCTTCATGCTTGGTTGTTCCTAAAAATGAACCTGGTGCGCAGTTAAGACGAATACTTGAAGCGTCTGGCCAGACTATGGACGCCTCTAATCCAATTTTTGAAATCAATGCAAAGCATAAGCTTCTAAAAAAACTAAAAGATCTAAAGGGCAAGCAATTTAATTCCTTTGTTGATTTTTTATATGATTATGCGGTTATTGCAGAAGGAGGTTCTCCGCAGGATCCTGCTAAGTACCTAAGACAACTCGATAAGTATTTATCTTAAAATGATTACAAACAAAGTTGCTGTTCTTGGAGGTGGTAGTTTCGGTACTGTCCTCGCCAATATAGCTGCATCGAATGGAAGTGATGTTTATCTTTGGGTAAGAGACGCAGAACAAGCCTTAAGAATTAACTCTGAGGGAGCAAACTCTGTATATCATCCTGAATTACAGTTATCTCCCAATATTCATGCATCAGAAGATTTGAATGAGGTCGTAGAAGGTTCTTCAGTAATTTTAGTTGCCACCCCAAGTCTAATATTTGAAAATATTCTTGAAAGAATATCTAACAATATAAGTGTTGGTGCTCATATTATTTCTTGCACTAAAGGCATTAAGCTAGACCCATTTAGATCTATGTCAGATATTATTTTTAATAATATTAATACAAATGATAACCAGGTTGGTGTGTTAAGCGGACCAAACCTAGCAAGAGAAATCGCAGACAAAAAGGTAGCAGGAACTGTTATAGCAAGCGATAGCAAAAATCTTATTAATGATGTTAAAAAAATTCTTTCTTCAGATACATTTAAGATATATTCAAGTAATGATATCCAAGGAGTTGAACTCGCAGGAGCACTAAAAAATATTTATGCAATTATTTGTGGAATGGCAGATTCCTTAGAGGTTGGAGAAAATGCTGTTGGGCTAATTTTAACAAGAAGCATGGCAGAAATGAGTAGATTTGCAGTTGCTAAAGGAGCAAATCCAATTACATTTCTTGGTCTTGCAGGAATGGGCGATTTGGTTGCTACTTGCACTTCAAGTTTATCAAGGAACTATCAATTAGGATCTTATTTAGGATCTGGGTTACAACTAGAGGACGCCAAGAAGAAAGTTGGCCAAGTTGCAGAAGGTATAAGAACACTTGAGGTCATTAAAAATGAATCAACAAGCCTTGGGATCAAGATGCCTCTTGTAGATTCCTTGTATAACATTATTTATGAGCAAGCAAAATCTACAACTCTTATTGATGATTTAGTTAATAATCCACATGAAGTTGATGTAGAATTCACATATTGAGGATAAAATTATGAACACTATAGACAAAGAAGAAATTTTAAAGGGAAGTAAATGGGTAAGATTTTTATTTATGGTTGTTTATGCTTTTGCTGTTAACTTTGTAATATCGATCTCAATTGGGCTTGCGTTTGTTCAATTCCTTTTTTACCTTTTTACCTCTAAGCCTAATTCCTCAATCTCAAACTTTAATGATCATTTACTAGAATTTGTTAGTGACTCATTAGCATTTCTTCTTTTTTCAACAGACGATAAACCTTTTCCTTTTAAACCTGAATCCTCAGTTAAGTCTGAAGATGATGTTGAAAGCGAGATTATCGATGTAACAGCAGAAGATGATAATGAAACATCTGAGGTTGAAGTATCAGATGTTGAAGAGCAAGAAACTAAAGATTAGTTTTTAACTAGTTTCTTTGCAGATTGCATTGTATGTAATATCAAAGTGTTTATTGTCATAGGGCCAACTCCGCCTGGAACAGGTGTATAGGCTGAGGAAATATTATCCATATCAGCTAAATCAACATCTCCACATTTTTCTGGATGAAATCCAGCATCAATTACGATAGCACCTTGTTTAATCCAATTTGTTTGAATAAATTTAGGTATACCCACGGCTCCAACTATTAGATCAGCATTTTTTATAATATTCTCAATGTTTGTTGTTCTAGAATGGCAAATCGTAACCGTTGCATTTAAGTTTAATAACATCATTGCCATCGGCTTTCCTAGAATTGGGCTTCTTCCAACCACAACGGCATTAAGCCCTTGAATATCAAGTTTATAGTGTTTAATTAGTCTGATTATTCCAGCCGGAGTACAAGAACCATAAGCATTCAAACCCATTGCCATATTTCCAAAACCAAGACATGTAACCCCATCAACATCTTTATCAATATCAATAGCATCAAAACACTTTCTTTCATCTATTTGTGATGGCACAGGATGTTGGAGAAGTATTCCATGAACATTATGATCATTGTTAAGTTCATTAATTGTGTTAAGTAATTCTTCTGTAGTTGTTAGTTCTGATAGCTCGACAGCAATTGATTCCATACCAACCCTTTTACAAGTATTTCTTTTCATACGGACATATGTTTCTGAAGCTGGATCATTTCCAACAAGTATTGTTGCCAGGGTAGGGTTAATACCTTTAGATTTTAACTCAGAAACCTCATTTGCAATCTCAATCTCAGAGGCAGTAGCTAACTTTTTACCATCTAATAATAACGCTGTCATTGAATTATTATGTCATTAATAAATATTTATGCATATGATGATTGATTATTTTTTGTATTAACTTTAAGATTGCCACGTGCGGGGTATAGCGCAGTCTGGTAGCGCACTCGCTTTGGGAGCGAGTGGTCGTAAGTTCGAATCTTACTACCCCGACCAAGCGCCTGTAGCTCAGCTGGATAGAGCAACGGATTTCTAATCCGTGGGTCAGGAGTTCGAATCTCTTCAGGCGCGCCATTTATTTATATATAATTTAGAAATGTTCTACCTATCTGCAGCAGCAACATTTTTATCATTATTTATCTTTACAGAATTCAAACAAATATTTGCTAAATATCTTTTTCTTATTCTTATTTTTCTTAATTTAAGCCTATTAGGACTTTACCGGTTCTTTGATTTCTTATCTGGCAATGGATTCAATGAGGCTGTAATTTTTCATTTAATACATGGGATTAATGGATTTGGTATTAATGAATATATATTTCCAAGTTTCTTATTATTCATATATTTAATATTTGTCATCCTGATTTTAATCTCAGGCTATAAAAAAATATTACATAACTCAAATCAATCTTTTATAAAAGATATATGCATTATTGGTTTTATTTCAGTAGCTATTTTACTAAACCCTTTTTTAAAAGATTTAAAAATATTGATAAAACCTTCATTGCAAATAGATACCGAAGAAACTGGGCATTTTTATGATAAACAAATTAGTTTTACTAAAAACCCTACAAACATAATTTTTCTATACTTAGAGCAGTTAGAAAGAACGTATATGGATGAAAAGATTTTTCCTGATCTAACGCCGAACCTTAAAAGACTTGAAAGAGAAGCAATAAGTTTTACAAACATATCATCACCATATGCAACGAATTGGACAATTGCTGGCATGGTTGCCTCACAGTGTGGAATTCCATTACTCACACCAATTGCAAGTGAAAACTCTATGGTTGGAATGGATAAGTTCTTATCATCCGCAACCTGTATTGGCGATATTCTTTCTAATAACTCATATAACTTAAGTTATATTGGAGGCTCTGATCTAGATTTTGCAGGAAAGGGTAAGTTTTATGAATCCCATGGTTTTAATAGTATTCAAGGATGGTATGAGCTTGAGAATCGTCTTATAAGTAAATCCTATAAATCTCCATGGGGTCTATATGATGATTCATTGTATGAAATTCTAAATACTAAATTAAAAGAAGTATCTTTTTCTAACCAAAGCTTTGGCCTGTTTTCATTAACACTAGACACGCATCACCCATATGGTTATATGTCTAATTTTTGTGGAGACATGAAATATAAAGATGGAAAAAATTTGATACTAAACTCAGTACATTGTGCAGATTTAATGGCATCTAATTTTATAGATAATTTTTTGAATGATGAATTATTTGAAAATACTATCCTAGTTGTTCTTTCAGATCATCTTGCTTTAAAAAATACAGCCACTTCAATGCTTGAAACCCAAGACAGAAAGAATCTATTTTATATTTTTAAAAAAGATGCACCCAGTCAATTAATAACAAAGACAGGATCAATGCTTGATGTTGCTCCAACTG
>Ga0206683_10002827_pt1 | contig 11599 bp, 9 predicted proteins | sample M280m12015metaG_FD_155483 | JGI IMG/M metagenome (GOLD analysis project Ga0206683, IMG submission 155483) | Ammonia-oxidizing marine archaeal communities from Monterey Bay, California, United States - M2 80m 12015 | ecosystem: Environmental > Aquatic > Marine > Intertidal zone | place: USA...
AATACATCTTTCAATACCAAATTCTTCGTATAATCCTGAAGTGACACCAAATACTCCGCCAACAAAGCCAGGCTCAGCATGAGGGCTTCCGGTTCCGCCAACAACATCTTCACCCATAATAATAACATTTTCATCACGAGCCATTTCTTGATGCAGTGCATCAGTTAAAGCCTCTCTATAAGTTTTCTCTGTCATATTTTTATCTCCTTAATATGAAACATAAACATCAGTTGTTACATCTTCAGCGCTAGGCAATGGTGATGCCTTGGCTTGCTCAACTGATTCTTCGATAAGTGAATTAACTTCATCATCTAGTTTACCTATATCTTCTTCAGACAATAAACCTGCTTCCGTGACTTTAGTTTTGAAAATTTTCAGACAATCATTATTTTCTCTATCATCATCAAGTTCTCCTGGCGCACGGTAATCTTGAGGATCGCCTTCAAAATGACCATAAAATCTTGTTGTATCAAACTCAACGGCAACTGGTCCATTTCCTTCTCTTGCTTTAGTGATTAATTCATTCATAACTTCATGAACCTCAAAAAAATCTAAACCATTAGCTTTGACTGTATGAATACCAAAACCTTCTACACGACTAGCGATACTTTCAGACGCAATAACATAAGAACAATGTGTATGTTCTGAATATCTGTTGTTTTCATATACATATACACTTGGTAATTTAAGTATAGCTGCAATATTCATAGCTTCAAATACTGGCCCTTGATTACAAGATCCATCACCACTGAAAGAAACTGCAACTCCGCCTTTTCCATCTAATTTAGCAGCAAGTGCAGCACCAGTAGCTAGAGGAGGTCCTCCACCTACGATACCATTTGCACCTAACATTCCTACATCCATGTCAGCTACATGCATTGACCCGCCTTTACCTTTACACACACCATCTGCTTTACCATAAAGTTCTTTCATCATACCAATTACATCGACACCTTTAGCAATACAATGGCCATGACCTCTATGTGTTGAAGTTATATAATCTTCATTAGTTAAATTCTCGCACACACCAACTGCTACAGCCTCTTGGCCGGCATATAAGTGAGTAAAACCTGGAATTGATCCTGTCATTATCTCTCTATGAAGGTGCTCTTCAAACTCCCTTATAGTTTTCATTTGTTTATAAGCTTGTTCGAGATCTTCTCTTGCTAGTTGCATTTTATTTCCCTCTTAAGTTTGTGGATGAACACGATAGGATTAAAAGTTTTATCCGTTATATTCAATAAAAATCTTAATAAATATTATACAATTTTTTCATTTAATCAACTTGTCTCGTTAATTGACCAGTCTATAGATTGCTTTATGAGTTGCCTGAAGTTTATATTTTTATAAGATGATGGACCATCTCCAAACTGAAGATAAACAATAGCACTACTTTCATAGTTCTTTGTCCAACCAACTATTGTTGATCCATCATCATGGTTCCAATCTTTATTAGAATACATTTCCCCTTCCAAAGCCCTCGCCGCAGAATAAAAATTAGAATCTTTAAATTCATAACTACTGCTTAATATAGGGTTTATATCCTCTTCAAAAATTTCCGCCAAATATAATTCATCAGTAATTTCAAAATCTTTTATACCTTCGGTAATAGGGTGACTCCCTGTTTTAGAAACAGTATATTTAATATCATGCCTATAACCTGAATCTGGTTTTTTTATGCCTTTAACAATACTAGGCTGATACAGGAAACGACCACCTACGATATTTCCATATTCTTCCCATAAGGGCCAACTTGCTATGGAATGATGTATAAAAACACAACCTATTCCAGATTTTAAAAGATCGATAAATCCTGATTTAAAAGCATTACTAGGTTCAAAGAATGTAGGTTTTGGAGGAGCAGTTTCAAAGTCAATTCCTGGCATATCATAAAAAACAACAGCCTTATATTTCTTTATTGAATCTGAAATTAAATAATCTTGGGCTGCTGGATGCTCAGTATGTGTCCAAGAATATCCAGTTGAATCAATCATTTCAAAAAATGGATCTCTCTCAAAAGGATGCCCTCTAGTTACTATTAAAATATTATCTTCATCATGATTTATGAAGGTATTCATACTTTTTGGATGACTTTCTATTTCTTCTTCATTCATTTTAATACATCATAACTTTAGATAGTTGATTATCAATCGAATTATTGAATTTTAGTTGATTAAATTACAATTTTTATACTCAATAATACATATATATATTGATCTTTTATATGTAATTAAATAATTTTGCTGGACACCACTACTTACCACATAATAAAGTGGTGAATATTATGAGGAGATTTTTATGGCCTTAATACGATACGCACAGCCTAATTTACATGGTGACAAAGAACCAGAACCAAATTTATCATATGAGTATATCCCAAAAGAAAGATATACATCCAAAGAATTTATGAAATTAGAATGGGAACATATTTGGTCAAAAACTTGGCTTAGAGGAGGTCTATCTCAAGATATTAAAGAGCCTAATAGCTACCTAACAACTGAAATAGGAAATTATTCAATTCTCATAACTAGAGATGAGGATATGAAGGCGAGAGCCTTTTATAATGTTTGTAAGCATAGAGGAAATACTCTTGCTCAACAAAAAATGGGAAAAATTGATAAAACATTTAAATGTTCCTATCATCGATGGCAATATGATGCGGCTGGTCAATTAATTGATCCTCCTGATCCTGAGACATTTCCCCAAGGAGTTTGTGATCCGTCTCTTCATTTAACTGAGTTACCTTGTGAAGAGTGGAATGGCTGGATTATGTATTCTCTAAATAACGATGTTAAACCTTTAAAAGAATGGCTTGGTCCTGTTAAAGCACATCTTGAAGCATATAATTTCGATAAAATGGATTTAGTTATGGATATGACTGTTGAGTGGAATTGTAATTGGAAGGCTTCAGTCGATGCTTTTAATGAAACTTATCATGTTTGGGGAACTCATCCACAATTAATGGATTGGCTCGATGACCAAAATGTACAAATTGATCTTTATGAAACTCATAATAGATATCTAGTTCCTTTTGGAGTTCCTAGCCCTAGACCACATGTAGAACAAGAGGAAGTTGGACCAAATCTTGCTGTTTATATGGAACAAAATGGAGTAGATCCAAAAGAATTTAAAGGATCTGCGCAAGAAGCAAGAAGAGCTATCCAGCTTTCCCAAAGAAGTAGAGCTGATGAAATGGGTTGGGATCTTTCTAATTTAAATGATGATCAATTATCAGATGACTATCATTATTGTGTATTTCCAAATGTTACTTTAAATACTCATGCTACAAATTATATGATGTTTACTCAAAGACCGCATGCTGATGATCCAAATAAATGTTATTTTGATCTTCAAATGTTTTCTTTAGCAAGTGATACTAATAACAAAAGAGCCAAACAAGCAAAAGAAGTTGCAGATTCAAATGCGCCCTCATATATGCAAGTAGATGAAGGAGAATCGCCAAGAGTAAACCCTGGAATGGATGAGGCAGTTCAAGGCGAATCAGATGAGCTTGGAAGACCAGAATATATATATGTAAAAGATGGTGAAGAGCACACTCTTGGTGAAGTTTTAGATCAGGATGCTTATAATCTTCCGTATGTTCAAAAAGGCATGAATAGTCCAGGATACCGAGGACTTTGGTGTGGTGAACAAGAGAGAAGAATTATTCACTTCCATCAGGTCGTCGATAAATTGATTATGGAAGGCGGCGGTCAAGTCCCTAATTATAAAGAGTAATCACTAATTAATTGGTTAAGTCATGAGCGAACAAGATACCTTTGTGTTTTTGTGTGAATCAACAGCAGTTGAAGCAGGAAGCGAGTCCATTTTTGAAGTAAATGACAGAGAGGTTCTTGTAATTAGATCTAATGAAGGAGAGTTATTTGCTGTAGAGAACAATTGCCCTCATTCAAATGAATGTTTATCAGGGGGAAGATTTAGAAATGGTTTCTATGCTTGTCCTCACCATGGAGCACGTTTTGAGTTATCAACAGGAAAATCTATGACAAATCTATCCACAAAGCCTTTAATATGCTTTGATATTCGTGAAGTCGATGGGAAGATAGAGGTTACAGTCCCAAAAAAAGAAAAAAAGAAATTTATCCCTGGGGGAGCACCTCCAGGATTCGGACCCATGTAGTTAAAAAAAGGAGAACAAAATGGATTTAGGATTAAAAGGAAAAAAAGCAATCGTTACTGGAGGAAGTAAAGGTATTGGTAGAGCAACTGCTGAACTTTTAGCTGACGAAGGTGCTGATGTAGCAATTTGTGCTCGTAATGCTGATGAAGTTGCAGCAGCAGTCGATGCTTTAACAGCTAAAGGAGTTAATGCTATTGGTGACTCAGTTGATGTAGCCGATGGAGATGCTTATAAGGCTTGGATTTCTTCAGCTATTGAACAATTAGGAGGCCTTGATGTATTAGTTCCAAATGTAAGCGCTGGAGGTGGAAACCCAAGTGAAGATGGTTGGAAAGCTAATTTTGAAGTCGATATAATGGGAACTGTTCGTGCTGTTGAAACGGCTCTTCCTGCTCTTGAATCTTCAAAGGGTAGTATTGTAATTATTTCTACAACAACAGCTATTGAGGAAGGCCCTGGAAGCGGACCTTACGGAGCTGTTAAAGCAGGTTTAATTAATTACTCTAACCACATTGCGATTTCCAATGGCGGTAAAGGCGTAAGATGTAATGTAGTTTCTCCAGGACCTATTTATATTGAAGGTGGCGCTTGGGATTTCATTAAAAATAATATGGAAGACTTTTATAATGCTACTGAAAAAGCTATCCCTCTTGGTTATGGTGCCGCTTCTGATGTTGCTAATACAGTTGTCTTCTTATCAAGTTCTGCAGGTGGTCATATTACTGGAACAAATGTTGTAGTTGACGGCGGCTTCACTAAAAGAGTGCAATTCTAATCTTGAGAGATTCAATATGTCAGATGATATAAAGAAAAGATTAAATGTTGTTCTAGTCGCGGGCGGAAAATATCATGATATTGATTTTGCTCGCCTAGAACTTTTGAAATTATTATCCGAAGATGAAAGAATTAGAACTAGAGTTTTTGAAGATTATTCAAATCTTCATGCCATAGCAAATGCAGATTTTCTAATTACTTATACTTGTGATGTAAGGCCTACTCTTGAAGAACAGAAAGTTCTAAGAGATTATGTTGCTAATGGAAAAAAATGGCTAGCATTGCATGGAACAAACTCGATTTTACAATTTCTTTCTGATGGAAGAGTTGATTGTCCTCGGGTTGCTCCAATATTTATGGAAACTCTCGGATCTCAATTTATGTCGCACCCACCAATAGAGCCATATACAGTAACTGTTGCTGATGAATCCCATCATTTAGTAGAAGGTGTTAAGCCTTTTGAAACTTCCGATGAACTATATTTGATGGAAACTCACGGTGACCTTCATGTATTACTTGAAACGCAATTTGAAGGAAACACTCCAGGTTTTGTAGAAGAGGATTGGGCAGAAACTTCAGTACCTGTGTTTTACCTTCATAAAGTAGAAAAAGGTGAGGTTTTATATTTAACTTTAGGTCATTGTAGAGGTCATTATGATATGTATGATCTTCCAGAACCAATGGAGTATTATCCAGAAGTTGAAAGGTGTGCTTGGGATTTGCCAGTTTTCTATGATTTGTTAAGAAGAGGTATTGGCTGGGCTAAAGAAGATTCTCTTAAAGGATAATCATGTCAGATAAAGTTGCTCTTATTACTGGAGTTGGCCCAGGTACTGGAGCTTCATTAGCACGAAGGTTTAGCAAAGGTGGTTATAAAGTAGCCATGCTTGCTCGTGATGAATCGAGGTTAAATAGTCTAGAAAAAGAACTTCCCGATTCCAAAGGGTATTCATGTGAACTTAGAGACCCTGATCAATTAAACGAAACAATTGATAAAGTTTTAAATGATTTTGGTTGCCCTGATTCTTTTATTCATAATGCTGTGAGAGGTGTTCGAGGAAATTTTTTGGAATTTTCTGCTGCCGATTTACAGTCAAATTTTGATACAAATGTAATTTCACTTCTTAGTATCTCTCAAAAGATCTCTCCTAAAATGATAGATAAAGGAAAGGGATCAATTATAGTAACCGGTAATACATCTGCGCATAGAGGCAAAGCAAATTTTGGCGGAACAGCTTCTACAAAAGCAGCACAAAAAATATTAACTGAATCAATCGCAAGATATTTAAATCCATTAGGTATTCATGTTGCTTATATTACCATTGATGCAGCAATAGACCTTGAATGGACAAGAAAAGCTTGGCCAGATAAACCGGATGATTTCTTTATTCAGCCAGATGACATAGCTAATGAAGTTTGGCATATTGTTCATCAAGCTAAATCTGCGTGGACTTTTGATCATTGGTTAAGACCTTTTGGGGAACATTGGTAGTGAAATACAATGAATAACTAAAATACCAATTTTTTACATTATGTTGTATTAATACAACAAATATAGATAAAATAGTTAAAAAATCTATATAATTTTAAGAAATCTTTTTTTTTTTTAAAAAAACCTTGGTTTTAATAGATACTGGGTTTTAATATAATTATAACTATTTAAAATTATGGAGAATCTTATGAATATTAGAAAACTTAATAATTTTTCTTTGGCGCTAACATTTTTTGTTAGCTTATTTTCAGCTGATTATGTTTTTGCTCAAAGACAAGTTTCTTCATCTATAGAAGAAATTGTTGTAACAGCTCAAAAGAGAGAAGAAAATTTACAAGATGTTCCTAGCTCTGTTAGTGCTATGGATGCAAACACATTAGAAAAAACTTTTGCTAGAGATTTGATGGATGTAGCGGGAGTTTCTCCTAACCTTATTATTGACCCAATTTTAGGAAATGGTACTGCAGCAATTTCTATTCGTGGTATTCAGATGAATGATGTGGAAAAAAGTTTTGATCCTGCCGTTGCGGTTTATCAAGATGGTATTTATTTAGCAACTGCTACAGCAGCCCTTCTTAATACATGGGACGCTGAAAGAATTGAAGTTCTTCGTGGTCCTCAAGGAACAATGTTTGGTAGAAATACAGTTGGAGGTCTTGTTCATGTTATTCGTTCAAAACCTACTGGAGAACTGGGCGGTAAAATTAATTTTACTGCTGCTGAAGACGAACAAAAAGATGTAAAAGCTACTATTAACTTTCCATCAATACTAAATGGTACTTTAGCTACAAAAGTATCTGCTATAAAACTGGATGGTGGTGCTTATTTTTATAATCCAACTCGTCAATCTGATGAGGGTGATGTTGATGTTACATCATACAGTATTAGCGCTCTTTGGAATCCAACTGATGATCTAGAAATTCTAATTACCTACGATGATATTGATGATCAATCGGATGTTCGCCCAGTATCGTGTTTTACTCAACCCGGGGAATTATTTTCATTGTTCCAAAACACTGCAGTTGAATGTGGAAACGCTAGTAATCTTGGTTTTCATAGAACTGTTTTCCAAAACACGAAGCAAACTTCTAGCGTTGAAATTGAAGCAGTAACCTTAAATATTGAGTATGATATTAATGAAAATAATAAACTTGTTGTTGTTTATGGAACTCGTGAAATGGAAGAGACTTCATTGCAAGAATTTGATGCAGCTTCAGGAGAATTATTCAGAGTGTCTCGCCCTCAGTTTGAAGAACAGGAAAGCCTCGAAGTACGATGGGAAGGTAATTTTTCATGGGGAAAAACAACTTTAGGCGCATATTTCTGGGATAGTGAGTATGATGCTTGGCAGACTACTTATTTCTTTGGTGGATTCAATGATTCACCAAGAACTCTTCATTCAACCGAAAATACTGCCTTTTTCGGACAAATTGACTATGATATATCAGATAAATTAACACTTACTCTAGGTGGTCGTTGGATTGATGAAGAAAAAGATATCTGTCAAATGTTTACAACGCAAACTGCTGCAGGAGAAACAGCTGTATTTAATTGGTGGCCGGATAATGATCCAAGAAGTATTGCCAAATCTTGGGGAGCTTGCCCGAGTTATGCTGATGCCACAGCTCAAAACTCTTATACTGACCCAGTGTCTGGTGAATCAAAGGTTCTGACTGGCTCCGAAAGTTGGGATGATTTTACTCCAAAGGTTGGGGTAACCTATAATCTTGATAATGGAATGATCTATGCATCTTATACTGAAGGTTATAGATCTGGTGGATGGAATGGCAGAGCAACAGGACCTAATAATATTGGCGCCTATGACCCTGAAACAGTTGAAAGTATAGAGATTGGCTTTAAAACAACATGGGCCGATAATACTTTGCAAATTAATGGTGCGATCTTCTCTGTGGATTATACAGACAAACAAGAAGATGTTGTTCTTCCAGGAACCGATGGTGCTGTTACTCTAACAATCGTACAAAACGCTGCAGCTGTGAGCATGGATGGATTTGAACTTGAAACAGTTTGGATACCAACTGAAGGTTTAACGTTGTCAGCAAATTTGGGAATCTTAGATGCCAACTATGATAATTACTCAGTGCTTGATGGGGTTGGTAATACTGTCGATAAAAGTGTTCTAACTCTTAGAAGAGCGCCTGAAACAACATTTGCTTTGGGGGCTTTATATGAAGATGGATTAAGTAATGGTGATTTCTTAGTGTATTCATTAAATTATCGCTGGAAAGATGACTATTGTATTTCTGCAAACAACTACGGCATTGAAAAACATTACTCTTCAAACCCAGGATGTAACGAATCTTTCGGTTTAATAGATGGCTCAATTAATTATGAGGCAGAAAATTGGAGAATTTCATTCTACGGAAAGAATTTAACTGATGAAGATTATATTCTTCATTTTCTAGATGTTGCGGCAGGCTATGCTGCCAAAAGCGCTACAGACTCAACACCAGTTTATGGCCCAGGATTGTGGAGCTTTGGTACAGTGAATAGACCAAGGCATTTTGGAATAGAGTTTGAATATAAATTTTAATATTAAAGATTTTTAATTAAGTGAAAGGGCGCTATTTGCGCCCTTTTTTTATTGATAATAGATAATATTTATTTAGTATTATAACTCTTTGGAGGGGAACTAAATTATGTTTGTAAGAAGTTTTTTTATATTTTTTGTATATTTATTATTCATTACTAACTTGCAGGCAAACGAGTACTCTCCAGCAGTTGGAAAAAATTATCCTGATAAACTTTTGTGGGGTGATACACATTTGCATTCAAATGAATCTGCAGATGCATGGTCTATAGGAAACTCAAACTTAACACCTAGTGATGCTTTTCGCTTTGCTAGAGGAGAAGAGGTGATTTCAGAAAGTGGAGTAAAGGCTAAATTACGGGTTCCTCTTGATTTTTTTATGGTCTCTGATCATGCAACTTACCTTGGAGTTTTTAAAAGAATAGAAGAAGGTAATGCTGACCTTATAAATAGACCTTTAGGAAAAAGGTGGAAGGCATATATGGATAATGATGACCCAAGACTTTTTACGGAATTTGTAGAAGGACTTAATGGCAACCAAGAAGTATCTTTTAACAAAGAAATATATATACCAATCTGGAAAGAGATTACTGAAAATGTTGATAGCTTTAATCAGCCTGGGGTTTTTACCGCTTTTATAGGTTATGAATGGACACCAGCCCCAACAGGTGACAATTTACATAGAGTAGTAGTTTTTAAAGATGATGCCGAAACTGCTCAGAAAATAATACCCTTTTCTGCTTTAGATAGTAACAATCCTGAAGATCTTTGGGCTTTTCTTAAAAATTATAATGAAACAACAGGTGGTGAAGCTATTTCTATTTCACATAATAGTAATATTAGTGGGGGGAGAATGTTTCCTCTTAAAAATTCTTATGGTGAGCCAATAGATAGGGCTTATGCAGATATGCGAAATAGATGGGAGCCTTTGGTTGAGGCAACGCAAGTTAAAGGGGATAGTGAGACACATCCAGCCGTATCACCTGATGATCCTTTTGCAGATTATGAAACATGGGAAGGAAATATTGGAAGAAGCGAAACAGATAGACTTGAAAAGATTAGCAATTCAGGTGATTGCGCAAATTCTGATAATTATAAATGTTATCGCTTTAAAAAAAGCGAAACTGACAGGTATAAAGGTAGTTATGTTCGACCAGCATTAAGAAGGGGATTAGAAATACAAAAAAAGATTGGAACTAACCCATATAAATTTGGTGTAATTGGAAGCACGGATAATCATACCGCCTTAACGGCTTCTGCCGAAGATAATTTCTTTGGTAAATTTGTTGATTCAGAACCTGGTCCAGGAAGGATGAGTAATTGTATGGCTGGCTGTGGTAGACCTGATGGAGAAGGTCAAGGAAATTTATGGCGTAACTGGTTAATAACTGCGTCAGGTTATGCAGCAGTTTGGGCTCGTGAAAATACGAGAGAAGAAATTTTTGATGCCATGAAACGGCAAGAAACATATGCAACTACAGGCCCAAGAATGGCTGTAAGGTTTTTTGGTGGATGGGATTTTTCGAAAAAAGATTCTTATAGTCCTAATTTTGTTGATATTGGATATACTAAAGGTGTTCCAATGGGATCTGATTTAGGTGCTAGAGAAAAAAGAAAGTCACCAGGGTTTTTGGTTATGGTTTCAAAGGATCCAAACGGTGCAAATATAGAGCGTGTACAAATTATAAAAGGCTGGGTTGATTCTTACGGTAGGTCACAAGAAAAAATTTATGATGTTGCGGTAGCTGATGATGTTGGAGAAAGTACTGTTAATATAGAAAAAGCTACATATGATAATTCTATCGGTGAAGCGTATTTTTCTACTTATTGGGAGGATCCAGATTTTAATCCTAGCTTATCAGCATTTTACTATGTAAGGGTGTTAGAAATACCAACGCCTAGATGGACTACTTATGATAGTGTTGCGTTTGGTATTGATATTCCATCATATGTTCCTAAAACACATCAAGAGCGCGCTTATACATCTTCTATTTGGTATAATCCTTAAAATTGACTCTTAAAAAGAGAATTATATTACTAGTTGGTTTAGCCATTGGGCTATTAGCTATTACTTTTGGCATTACTAAGCCAGTATCAAGAACTGATAATCAAACTATTATTATTTCAAATGAAATTTTGAAGATTTTTTATTTTAATAATTTAGATCCTGAAAACCCTTATAATTCGAATTTTAAATCCTTATCTAAGAAACAACTGCAACAATTAAAAAAAGAATATATCCAAAGAGAGGTATTAAGCAGAGAGGCAAAAAAATTGGGATTGGATAAAATTGATTCATTAATTTCTGCGCGTTTAGCACAGTTAGGAAAACAGGCATTAGTTGGAGAGTATATTGATGATAGTATTGATGAGTTAAAATTAATTAATTTTTATGAAGCAAATAAAATTAAATATAAAGAACCTGAAATAATTACTTTTACGCATTTGTTTTTTAGAGAAGAAGAACTGGCAAGTAAATATCTTCTTAGAATTAGTGAAGAAAAAGATCCTACAAAAATTAATGAGTTAATTATGAATGGTGGAACAGTTTTTCCTTATCAAAAAAATTATTCTAATAAAGCAAGATCTTTTATTCTTGGGCATTTTGGTTCTGAAGGAACGAATAATATTTTTTCTTTAA
>Ga0206683_10002833_pt1 | contig 11593 bp, 12 predicted proteins | sample M280m12015metaG_FD_155483 | JGI IMG/M metagenome (GOLD analysis project Ga0206683, IMG submission 155483) | Ammonia-oxidizing marine archaeal communities from Monterey Bay, California, United States - M2 80m 12015 | ecosystem: Environmental > Aquatic > Marine > Intertidal zone | place: USA...
ATTCTCTCCATACTTCCTGGTGCAGTGGGAGTTATTTGTTCCATTATGATCATTGGGAGCTTAATTGGGGTATCACTACCTGAAGAATCTAGTACTATACCTCAGGTACCTTGCGAAGTAGATGATTCGGAAATCTGTTTTATCGCAATGACAGAAGTAATTAATCCGCCTATGATATTCGGCTTGCTTGATATTGATTTAGAGATTAAATGGTCGGAAACAACCGAAGCATGGTTTGCAATCGTCGAAACTGAAGCATATGTAAATTGCCCACCTGATATTGAAACTAAGATTACTGAATGCACTGCAGATGATGTTGAAGAATTCATAATAGTGGGTGGTGCGGATGAAGAAGATGGCACTTTAAGCTGGGATATAGGGACAGAAAAGTACCATATAATCACAGGAGGAAGAGAAGGCGCAGATATTGGGGACATGCAAGTTTTAACAACAAAAGGAGAGATAAGTTTTGATTGGAAAGTGGAAATAATACTTGTAACTATATCTGCTACTCTATTTATTGGAGCAGGAGAAATGGCTTTTCCAATAAGAAAATTATTTGATAAATTCCGAAATCAATGAGTGATTTTAGTATCGTGTATTTGAATAACCAGAATGAGGTGGAAGTATCATGAGTGAAGTATGTAGCAACTGTGGCACATCAATTGACATTAGTGGACTTCAGAAATCTTATGGGGGATTTGACTTGTATTGTAAAACATGTGGAAATCAATGGCATGTTAACTAATTAATTGTCGATTTCTCTACGTTTTTCAATTTCATACTTAGTTCCTAAAGGCTCAAGACTCTTCTCTTCAACATGCCAGTTATTAGGTAATGAAAGAGGATCTTCTATCACATCAGCACCAATAATATCAATTAAACTAGCGCGAAACTCCTCTATTCCTTCGCCGCTAACAGCAGATAACAGATATTCAGCATCTGCTGGTGTTATTTTAAGAAGATCAGATTTAGAATGGGCTACTATTATTGGTCTCTCCGTAACTAGACTTCTTACTTCTCTAAGAAGACTCAATTGCTCATCTAGAGACGTCCCTCCTGTTTCACTAGCATCGATAAGGAAAATCAAAACATCACCTACATTCTCCAATGCGGCAATCGCTTGCATTTCTATCAAATTCCTCTCTTCCATTGGCCTATCTAGTAAACCGGGAGTATCTACCATCTGATACGGTCTCCTCCTGTGTATGAAATGTCCTAAGTGTAATTGCTTAGTAGTAAATGGATAAGCCGCAACTTCTGGTTCACCAGATGATAAGGCACCGATAAGAGCAGACTTACCTACATTTGGTGAACCAGCCACTACAATGATAGGTTCTGCCGAATCTACAGAGGGTAATTTTCGAAGTATATCTCTTGCCTCACCAAGCCATATGATCTGAGGCGATATTTGATGAACAATTGAAGAAATTCGGCCATAAGCATGCCTTCTTGCTTCATGGAAACCTTCTATATTCCTAATACGAAGTATCTTAGATTCAGATTCACCTGAAATTTTACGAATCCTTTCAGCCGCCCATTGAATAGCACCAAGGCTCTTTCGATAGTCATCATTACCTACTGCTGCATCGATTAAAGCCCTATCAAACTCGGACAACGCGTTGAGACTAGGCCATTTATCTACCCATGTCCTAAGAGTTGTATCTATAGTATCTGCAGCCGATTGAGTCATCCTCACCATTTGCTTCCTTACACGATGATACTTATCTGGATCTTCAACTAAATCAGCCTGTTTAGATGCCTTGCGAAATGCCTTATCAAGAATTTCTTGAGGGAAAAGAACGGTCGGAATACTTCGCCACTGTGGTGATGCCATGGTCTCTCCCCTATCTGCCGCCTATACCATCCCACTTCAAGGCAACAGTCATTTGTGGATTATTACTTACAATCTTTGAACCCGTTGGCTTTTCTATAACATAGTTAACCGAGAGGTATGAGTACGGAGAGGCGTAGTAGAGAAGTTACTGATTTACCCGCATGGGCTAAACGAATACATCAAGAATATGGTTCACCAGAATTAGATACTCTAAAAGATATATTCCTCGGACCACTGATTAAAAGAAAATCAGGTTTAAGGAAAGATGATTTGATTGAAATATTATTGGATAGTAGAGCACTACCTAAAGATTCAGACCCATATATTAGAGGTATGTTGGTTGGCACCTCGAGAAATGTAATAGAAATTTTAGATGAAAATGGAGATTTTCGCTCTATAGCAAGAGATGTGATAGTTGAATTACGTCTAATCACACACTTAAGGAAACCATATATTGAAGATAGAGAACTTTTAACTTTCGAAAAGGAAGATATGCGAAGACGTTCAAATCTTCATGAAGCGGCAGAAAGGCAAGCTGATGGAAGAGATGATAATCATGTGTGGGATTGATATGAACGAAGAGACTAATTTATCCTCTAAAGTTTGCATCCCATGTCAAGGAGGCGTACCTCCATTAACAGAAGATGAAATGAGTGAATTTATCGTACTCTTAAACAATGACTGGAAAATTATTGAAAGTCATCATCTGGAAAGAGTTTGGAAATTTGAAAATTTCAAACAGGCACTAGAATTTACGAATAATGCTGGAGATATTTGTGAAGAACAGAATCATCATGCAGATTTTGAACTAGGGTGGGGGAGAGTTTTAGCGAAAATCTATACTCATAAAATTGATGGATTGGTAGAATCAGATTTCATTCTTGCATCTAAATTTGATGAAATTTGAGGTCAATTATATGGTTAAGATTCGGAAACATATATTCGTATGTGTGAATGAAAGAAGTTCGGAAAACCCCAAAGGGTGTTGCTCATCAAAAAATTCTCTGGAAATAATGACTAAAATTAAAAGAATTACGAAAAAATCGGGAGCAGATGATATACGAGTCAATAAATCAGGATGCCTAGGGAATTGTGAGAAAGGCGTTGCTTGTGTCATTTATCCAGATGGTATTTGGTATACCCTTCCTGATGAAGAAAAGGCGATTATTGAGGTTTCTAATCATATTCTTGGAGGGAAAATTGCTTCAGATTACTTGATGTTAGAATAATTTAAGAGGGGGAATAATTATGAAAAAAGTGATATATCCAAGAGTTGGTGGACCAGAATCTATAGAAATAATAGATAGTATACTGGAGACCCCAAAAAAAGACCAAGTTAAAGTTAGAGTCCATAGGGCAGGAATAAATTTTGCAGATTTAATGATGAGACAGGGATTATATGGCTCAAATCCAGATTTTCCTTTCACACCTGGCTATGAAGTATCTGGAGAAATAATCGAACTAGGAGAAAATGTATATTCGTTGGAAAAAGGTCAAAGAGTCATAGCAATGACTGGATTCGGAGGTTATTCAGAAGAAGTATTAGTAGAATCCAGTAGAATAGTGCCAATTCCAGACAGTGTTAGTTTTGATCAAGCAGCGGCTATGCCAGTAACATATGGGACTGCATACCATATGCTGGTTCATCTGGGCGGAGTTAAGGAAGGAGATTCGATATTAATTCATCATGCTGCAGGAGGTGTTGGGACTGCTGCTGCTCAGATTTGTCAAGCATTTGGAACAGGCCTAATTATTGGAACCGCATCTGAACATAAAAAAGAATTTGTAGAATCATTAGGGATGCATTTCGTTAACCGTGATAGAGAAGATTTTGTAGAGGTATGTAAAAAACTTACTGAAGGAAAAGGAGTTCATCAGGCTATCGATCCAGTTGCAGGTAAACATCTGATGAGATCATATGCCGCACTAAGAAATGGTGGGAAACTACATTGTTTCGGCGCATCATCAGCGGTTCCTAAAGAAAAAAGATCAATGGTTGCTGCATTTAAGATGTGGATTAATACCCCTAAATTTGACCCACTAAAGATGATGAATTCAAACAAGGCTGTTTTCGGCGTACATATGGGGAAAATGGATGATAGCACCGTTTTTGAAAATCATCTTTCGGATCTGGGTGCACTAATGGAACAGGGGAAAATAAATCCTATAATCGACTCAATTTGGAGATTTGAAGATGTTGCAGATGCACAAAGACATATTCATAATCGGATGAATAAAGGAAAAGTTCTACTAGATTTTTCACCTAATTAATTAGAATCAAGAATCAGCAACAATTGAACCATTGAAAGTCAGTTCGTGATTAGGGACCATTTGTTCACCCCAAGCTGCTTGTACTTTAGCTCCAACTTCTTCGTAAGCATCAGAGTTGACCACTGAATCTAAAGATTCTTGATTTGGCCAGTATGAAACTGCAATTATTCTTTCCGAATCTTCTGCTAAAGTTGTTCTTTCACAGCCGTTTGCCATTGCTAAATCTAAGAAATTCTTCCATCCATTGATTTGTTTTTCTGTTAAGTCAGCGTTGTCCTCTTTTAGAACACTCCATACCCGCATTATCATAACTAACGATTAAGGGGGTAGGTTAAGAAAATTATCCCTGCGTAATTACTCACAGTTTAACTGGGCGAGTTGCACCACAGGCCTGGCATTTTAGTAAAGTAGTACGATCTTCTTTGATAAAACGTGTATCAGGCGCTTTTACATTGGCCACAGAGAATATATGATTTAACATAAGATACTATTTTTTCTTTAATTCTTTTAGGAGGAACTCTACCTTTGAACAAAACTCTAACCTGCTCTCTCGTACCTGATGTACCAAGTTCATTGATTAAGAACTGATATACGTGATTTGCATCTCGATCCATAGCATCTACAATAGGGGCGAAATTACGCAAGATAGTCTGATTACCTTCGATTAAAATTTCTGGTTCAGGCATCGTCCATCGTGATCTCTCACTGATATTTTTTGGAATGCGCTCACGAGCGCGCTCTAACAAAGACTCATACTCGAACTCAACCATTGACTAGCCGAGAAGAGTCCCCTTTTTCACCCCACCGACTGAAAATCACTAATGGATAAGCGTAAAATGCCGACTAGCACAGCGAATACCATGGATGAAGCCGTAGAAGTCAAAGTTGCAAGGACTCATGCTGATGCTTTGTTGCCTACAAAAGGAAGTATCCATGCAGCAGGTTGGGATTTATATTCACTTGAGGATACAATAGTCAGACATAGAAGTAGTACCATGGTTAGAACTGGTCTTCATGTAGCAATTCCTCAGGGATATGAAGGGCAAGTTCGGGCTCGTTCCTCACTAGGTAAGAAAGGATTAATCCTTCCACATAGCATAGGCACTATCGATGCAGATTATAGAGGAGAGTTATTTGTTTTAATGACATGGATTGGAGAAGGAGATTCATATAAAATTCAGAAAAATGAACGAATTGCTCAACTTCTGATAACACCAATTCCAAAATCACAATTCAAAGAAGTTGATTTCGAGAATCTCGGTGAAACAGAGAGAGGAGAGGGCGGTTTTGGTTCAACTGGAAGGTTTTAATTATAATTTTACAACTGAAAAATATAGATAATATAGATAATTTGTTTCCGATGGCTTGATACAGGGCGGATTCTAGGACAAAACGATGCCACTAAGCGTAGACGAACTTCGTGCCAAAGTACAGCAATACCGTAGTAACGGTTTGAACACACAACAAATAGCTGATGAGTTATCACTTTCTCAAACAACAATTCAATGGTTATCTACTGAAAAATATTCTAATAATGTAGTTTCTGAAGATAGACCCACTGACGTCCAAGTAGGTTGGAGGTCGGTAGCTGTTAAGGCTAGTAGAATAGAAGCTATATCTTATATTTTTGCAGATATTATTGAAGAAGAAATTGGTGATGAGGTAGATACTATTGTTGGTATTAGTATCAATGGTATACCTTTCGCTCAGGCTATTGCAGGACAGTTAGATTTAGATTTAGCAGTTAGCCGTTCAATAAGTGAAGAAGAAGGAGCACATATTTCAGAAATATTCGCTAACGTATCTGGAAAAATGGTTGTTGTAGTTGATGATGTTGTGTCTTCGGGAACAACTTTAAAGAAAACAATCAATAATTTAAGAAAAGCAGGTGCTGATGTCAGACTCTGTTTAGTTTTAGCAAATAAATCTGAAGTAAATGCTCTGGAAGGAGTTCCCCTACGAGGATTAGTTAGAGTAGTAACTGTTTGAGGCAGAAAGATGCACTGGGCTGATCATACCGCGATGCGGCTTTCAAAACAATATGACTCACAAGTAATTGCTTCAGGAATCACTCCTTCCGGAGAATTTCACATCGGCCATCTTAGAGAGATATTAACGGCTGAAATGATACATAGGGCGTGCTTAGATGCAGAAATTAATTCTGAATATATCTTTATTGTAGATTCGATGGACCCGTTAAGAAGGGTGTATAATTTTCTATCAGAAGAATATAAAAAATACATAGGACATCCTCTTGTGAATATCCCTGCACCTAATCCTGATGGCACTCCAAATCATGAAGGTGGAAATTATGCAAATCACTTCCTTCAACCATTCTTAGAAGCACTAAAAGAAATTGGAGTTCATCCTAAAGTAGTAATGAATCATGAAACTTATAATGGTGGAAAATTCGCTACAAAAATAGATATGGCGATCCGGAATAGAGATAAAATTCATGAAATAATTGAAAATATATCTGGTAGAGAATTACCAGAAGAATGGTTCCCTTACAACCCAATAGGCAGTGATGGAAGTATGGATGGAGTGAAAGTAACTGGATACGATATGCCATATGTATCTTGGATAGACAGGCATGGAGTTGAGGGGAAGTCAGATATTAGAAAGGCAGATGGAAAAATGCCTTGGAGAGTCGATTGGGCTGCGAGATGGGGAATACATGGAATAACATGTGAACCGGCAGGTAAGGACCACGGGGCATCAGGAGGGAGTTTTGATACAGGAATACCAATTTGTGAACTATTGGGTAGTAAGCCCCCAGGAAAAATGGTTTATGAATGGATACAACTGAAAGGAAGTGGCCCCATGTCAAGTTCTAGTGGTAATACAATCGGCCCTATAGAGGCACTAAATCTAGTTCCGCCAGAGATATTAAGATATATCATTGCCAGAACTAAGGTAAAAAAACATATTGATTTTGATACGGGACCGTCACTTTTTGAAACTGCAGATGAATATGAAAGATTAGTATCTAGCCCTCCATCTGGAGAAAATCTGAATAAAAAGAAAAAGGTTGCCAGAGACACTATTCTTGGGTCTTTGCGACTTAGTCAAGTGAATAGAGGAGATGACCCCTCAAAATCTATCGCAGGCGTCTCTTTTCGGCATTTAGCAATGTTAGCTCAGATAAAATCAAATGATCAGGATATTTGGGATTCTTTGAATAAAAGTAAACACATTGACGGTAGGCCAAACTTAGCATTAATTGGGAGATTATCAAGAATGAGAAATTGGATAGATGGAGTTCACTTTCCAGAAAATGCAAAAATCAGTATTCAAGAGCAGATGAATGATGAAGATAAAGAAAAGATTACAAAAGAACAAAGAAGATTCCTATCGAGTTTACTGATTAAATTAGAAAATTGCCCATGGAATGAGAGTCAAATAAGTCAACTAATAAGAGAAACTGCTACGGAATCAGAAATCAGTCCACGAGAAGGATATATGGCACTTTACCTATTGATAATAGGTCGAGATTATGGGCCAAGAATCGCTTCAATAATTGTAGAATTAGGGAAAGTAGAAACCATTAAAATATTCTCAAAATCGCTTTAACAAATCTGAGAAAATTTCAGAAGTAAGACCGGAAGATCTTGCGGCTAATCGCCTAACTATTAATTCAGGTGTCGATCTAGCAATATGATTTCTCTTAGGGGTTCTATCTACAATAAGATCCATGTTCTCATCGAGACCTTGCGCTTCAATTCCATCTATCCTAATACTCCCGCCCATTACCTCTGAGATCGCAGTGCCAATATGTGTCACTAGAAGTACGTTAGTATCTTTATTTTCACTAGAAGCAGCTAAAAGACCACCGAGTATTAACGATGCAGCACCCGGTTCTGTAATCGCCTCAAGTTCATCCGCTAGTATGACCTTACGATTATCTGAAACTAGAACTTCTGCAAGTTTCTTTAGAGTTCTTTCTAAAGCACCAGCTGATTGAGTTCCTGATACCTTGGCAAGTATATGTAACTCATCTAAAAGACCAACATAAGCCTGAGAGGCAGGTACAGGCAATCCTGAATGGGCAAGAAGAATTACTGTCCCTAATGTTTCAAGAAGAGTAGTTTTACCCCCTGAATTAGCGCCAGAGAGTAAAGCAATCCTGTCTCTATCTCCACGCGGAGATACTTCTCCTATACCATAAGTAACCGGTTCTGGAACACAATCAAGTAGAATATGACGACCATCTTTCATCCATATTCCTGGCTCATCGATAGAAAATTCAGGCATACTACATCTGTTTTCTACAGCCCATTTACCTATTCCAAGCCACATATCTATCTCAATAAATTTTGATATTGCCTGCCTAGCAGGCTTCATTATCTTCACAGTCGAATTCGCTATTGCAATTTCTCCTTCACTTCTTTCAGATAGAATAGCCGAGTCTAAATCTGACTCGATTTGTTCTATGGCTTCACGGTTAATTACACAGGGATATTCACTTGAAAAAACTTCATTGGGGAGAGATATGCCTGTATTTTGTAAATAATCGTCTAATCTTCTAATACCATCTTGAAGGGAAAAATCAATCGTATCAGCGACTGTACTTTTCAGTCTACGTTCTAAACTGTTAATATCGGAATAATATGAGAGGACTTCGTCACCACCAAATGAAATTGAAGCTTCAGAAGTTCCGGATACAATAGCATCGTTAACCCCTGCTTCAATAGATTTTACTTCACCCCATAATCCATCTCGTGATTTTTCTAAACTTTCAAGACGAGTTGAATCATTATCAAGAGATTGAAGTAGGAGTGAGAGGTCTTCAAGTCCCTCCAATGATTCACTGATTTTTTGTCCAATTATATTTATTGGCCAAACCTGATCAGATAAATTTGAAAGTATTGAGAGATTTACTGAATTTAACTTCAACCACTGTAGAGGTACTTCCGGAACTAATTTGTATAATGAATCTTCAAATTTACCTATAACCCAGCCAGAAGGTAAAACTTCAGGGGCACCGCTTCCTATCCATGTCACTCTAGGGATACCCATATAATCGCGCCATTGCTCATCATCTGAACGGACTAAAATCCTACACTTATTATTAATATGCGCTAATTTTTCTACGTATTCAGAATCAGGCACTACAATCACTCTATCAATACGAGAAGTAGATTCTTTACTATAATTAAGACCTGAGATTATATCCATCCATAATTCAAATGAAGTTTTACTATCAGTTACAAACCTAATTGCATTCTCTGACCATGATTTTCTAGATTCTATCTCAGATATACTTGATCTTGTAAGAGGATTAAGTATTGAAAGCCGATTTTTAGCGGCTTTAGTCTTAACCGATTTTGAAATATTATTCATTAATTCTCTATGTAATTTACGTCCCTCATCAGTAGTAGTTATTTCCTGAATATGACCATTAGCAGAATTAATCAGTTTTACTGCTCTTTGAGGCGAAATTCCATCTATTCCCGAGAGAATACTGACATCTCCATCCTCGAGGGCTCTTTCTACATCTTCTAATGACCCAATCTCTAAAACGAGTTTATGAGCAAGAGATTCCCCCACACCAGGTATTTCTGTAAGTGACATCATAATTGACTTTGAAATTTCGAGGTAATTAAGGAAATCGCAAAAGTTAGTCGATATATTAGTATTCTGAATACAATATAACTAGAGCGTACCGATTTCTAGAAGTCTCGGTTCTGGAATTCCATCCATTGCTTCAGCTATAGCGAGAACTTCCATTCTAGCGCCTGCCATTGTAGTAACGAAAGGAATATTTAATTCAACTGCTAATCTTCTCATCATATTACCATCAAGAACTGCTCCACCTGTATTCCTAGGAGTATTAATAATTAGATTGATTTTACCTTGACGCATTAAGTCTAAAGCATCTGGAGTCATTCCTTCAGTTATTCTGTAACAAGTTTCTACCTCTAACTCACCCTTATCTCTCAAAACATTAGCAGTACCTCTAGTAGCATATATTTTGAAACCTAAATCAATTAAAGATTTAGCCTGATCAATTATAGAATCTTTATCGTTATCTTTTACGGTGATATAAACTCCGCCTTCTGTAGGAACTGGAGATTCAGTTGCCAACCTAGCCTTGAGATAGGCCGCTGATGCTCTCTCATGGCTACCCATGACTTCACCAGTAGATTTCATTTCTGGCCCAGGTGCAGGATCCAAACCTCTGAGTTTAATGAAAGGAAATACAGGTGCTTTGACACAGACTGCATCATTCTGAGGTTTTGGGATATTAAGATCAGATAATTTTTCACCGAGTGCAACCATAGCTGCAATTCTAGCTAATGGTACACCAGTAGCTTTGGCGACGAAGGGGAATGTCCTAGAACCTCTTGGATTTACCTCTAATACATACAAAGTCTCATCACGAATTGCGAATTGAATATTATAGCACCCCCTAATTCCTAATTCAAGACCTATTCTTCGAGTCCATTCATCAACCTGTTTCAGAATATTTTCAGACACATTTTGGGGGGGAATAAAGCAGGTTGAATCTCCTGAATGAATACCGGCTTCTTCTAAATGTTCCATAATTGCTCCCACTAAGACGTCACGCCCGTCACAAACCGCATCCACATCGAGTTCTACGGCATTCCCGAGATACTCATCAACTAGTAATGGTTTTTCGGGAGATAGAAATGCATCGTCCATATAGGTCTCTAATTGTCTATTAGATGAAAGAATCTCCATTCCTCGGCCACCAAGAACATATGACGGTCTAATTAAAACAGGATAACCAATTTCTCTTACTGCTTCACGTACTTCATCAGGAGTAGATGCAGTCTGACCATTAGGCATTCGTAAATCATTCCTCTGAGAAAATGCCTCAAATCTTTCTCTATCACTTGCTTCATCTACTGCCTCAGGGGTAGTTCCTTCCATAATCAGATCAAGTCCTAATGTCGACAAATGAGGTAAGTTATTCGATAAAGGCAAAGCCAGATTAATAGCAGTCTGACCACCAAATTGTAATAATATACCGTGAGCATCTTCTCTGAGTAATATTTCACTCACGGACTCAAGTGTTAAAGGATCAAAATATAATCTATCACTTGTATCAAAATCAGTAGATACTGTCTCAGGGTTATTGTTGATAATAATCGCTTCATGACCTAGATCTTGGATAGCACCTACTGCATGCACACATCCATAATCAAATTCTATGCCTTGACCTATTCTAATGGGTCCACTACCTATCACGACTATTCTTTTTTTACCATTATGAGAAAGGTTGGGTGTATAATCTATACCGATTGATTCGGAACCACATTCATAGGTAGTGTAGTAATAAGGAGTCACAGCAGCAAATTCAGCAGCACAAGAGTCAACCATTCTAAATCTTGGATGTATCGATAATTCGTGTCTACGGAGAGTTACCGAATATTCATCTTCACCCACTGGTAGTTTTTTAAATCCTGATGCAGGGAATCCACAGAGAGCATCCGCGATATGTAAATCTGAGAAACCTAA
>Ga0206683_10002838_pt1 | contig 11585 bp, 14 predicted proteins | sample M280m12015metaG_FD_155483 | JGI IMG/M metagenome (GOLD analysis project Ga0206683, IMG submission 155483) | Ammonia-oxidizing marine archaeal communities from Monterey Bay, California, United States - M2 80m 12015 | ecosystem: Environmental > Aquatic > Marine > Intertidal zone | place: USA...
TTCGAGATTTTCAGAAAGAGGATTCCCGAAGAAAAGAAAACCTAATTTTTTCACAATTTGCTCGGAGGCATACCCTTCTTCATTTTGATCATACATGGATTGAGCCAAAGCACGAACATTCGTAGTTACATCAAAATTCCCCCAAGGGCTTTGCCCGGTAATGACAGAAGATGCCTGGACTTTCCTTACAGGAAGAGTGATTGAATTGATCCAAGACCGGTATCCGGGCCACCCACTCACATCAGGTGGCTCAAGGGGTAACATTCCAAGAAATTCCTGTGAATGAATAAAAGAAACAATTGAAAAATCGAATTCTTCCATTCCGCATTTTCGAATAAGTCCCTGCATTAAGGTGAGTGGATTCTGGATATCCGCTCCACGGAAATTCTCATCATAAAAGTGTTCTGTTGAAAAAAGAAAATAAAGGACAGTTGCAATATTATAATCGTTATTTCTAAGAATATTCGCCATCTCATTCACAACTGTTTCATCTACATTTTGGTAAACGAACCATTTATAAAGTCGTGTACAAATATGAACAGCGGTGGCATCTTGCTCCATGATGATATTAATTATATCATCGCCATTCCAATGCCCGGTCTGGCCCAAAAAAGTTTTTGAATCAAAATCGTGCCATTCGTCCCACCACCATCCTGAGCCAGCAGCTTCCTCAAAACTATAATTTGTTTCAACACCATTCGTTCTGTAGCCTGTAAATGCACGGGCAGCTTCAACAATATCATCTTGAGTATAATTATCCACGCCCATGGTAAAAAGTTCAAGTAACTCCCGGGGAAAATTTTCGTTAGGCTCTACATCTTTGCTCTGATGAATATCCAACCAAATCATCATGGCTGATCCAAAGGTGACCTGTCGCAGTAACTCTTTAAAATTCCCTAATCCATATTCCCTTAAGATTGAATTTTGCTGATACATGGCTTGTGGGTAAAAAACCTTTGACTGGGCTGTGGCAAAATAATTATGCCAGAAAAGCGTTATCATTTCTTGGATGTTAATGGGGTTCTGCATCATTCCCTTCATCCACCAATAGCGAAGATCCCACATCCATTCCCTATATTGATCTATAAGCTCTTGGATCTCTTCTCCCGTGAGAGCATCCCATTGAGGGGCCGGTTCATTTACCCATTCCCCAGGTGGGTCTGGTAGGCTCACCGTAGATAGAATCGAACTTAACTTAATCTCTAGGGAATTTTCACTAGCTTCTTTTATTTCAGGGTATTTAGGACCAAACATAGTTCTGGATAATAGATGCCTGGCAGCGCTCATGTCCCAATCAACAACCTGCAATGATTCCGTACTATGGGTTACTGGAAGGACGGGCGGTAATTCATCCACCTTTGGTGGGTGATAAATAGGAGAATTTTTCTTTAAATTATTCCGAATGAGTTTAGCGACTCGCTTTGTGGGCCAATTTGGATTAAGCCGCTCGAGCTCTGGGTGGGAAGTTTTCCTTCCTTTAAAAAAATCTCTCCTGGAAAGTGGTTTATTGGACATTTAGTAAAAATTAATTCATATTCCTAATACATGACCATGGAAAGATGAAAAAGTTAAATTGCCAAAATAAATTGTTGGATCAGGTTGTTGGCACTAAGCGGAATCTTGTGTCCCGCAGATAAGATATGAAGATTAACATTATAGCCCAAGCTTTGAAATAATTTCAATGCTTTTTCACTCTCATCAGGATGAATGATCTCATCCTTATCACCATGAATTAATAAAATTTGTGTTCCTTTACTCTCAAGGGTAGCATCTATTTTAAAACGATCTTTATACTTAATAAATCCAGCAAGGGGAATGGCACCACCAATGGAAAAAGGTTGCCTAATTATCCATTCCATGGCGAGACAGGCACCTTGGGAAAATCCTAATAGAAAGATCTCATCATACTTAAATCCTTGATCAACCAAATCCTGAATTAAAGAATTAATAATTTTAAAGGAGTCTTTATATTTCCAACCAGTTTCATCATTTCCATGAAACCAGGTATATCCACTTTTATCTGATTTATAGGGCGCTTGAGGGATTACCCATTTCGTATCAGGTAACCGCAAAGATTTAGCCACTGGTTCCATGGATGAGATATCTCCAGTCCATCCATGGATAGCAATGACTACTTTTCGAGGTGAGTCAGATGTTGAAAAAGTATTTAATATCACTTATTGGAATTCAACGCAGCAACAATCTTCAACAATTGAAACATCTTCGAAATAAGTATCATCCGTAATATCGATTTTAACACGAATGCATTTACCGATGTCATTCAAGCTAATATTTTTGTCAGTTAGATTTGTTGTCCCAATGTTATCAGTGGTAACCTCTGTAAAAGTATAACCCTCAATAATCCCTCCGCCACATTCAGTGCAACTGGAATCGGAATTACTACCACCACAATTAATAAGAAAGATTAACAAAAATATTGATATTAAAATTCGGTTCATATTTATTCCTCGGTTAGTGTCATGAGCCCGGTTTCCGGGTGCTCTCAAATTCATCCATTCTTTGTTCAAAATCTTTCAGGTTCCTGGCTTGCAACAGATGGCTTATTTTAATGTTTTCTTTCAACGTAACGGTTGGTTTCTCCCCGTAATCGTGGCCAGGATAGATTCGTGTATTTCCATCCATCGTCAGAATCTTATTATACACAGAATCATAGAGAGCGGCAATATCACTTTTCACCGAGATGACCCGTCCTGTCCGGCCTACGAATAATGTGTCACCGGTAAATAAAATCGAATCCAAGTGGTAACAGATTGAATCATAAAAATGGCCCGGTGTATGAAGCGCAATGAAGGACATTTCACCAACCTTGAAAGTCTGGTTATGTTTTAAAGGCTGAAAATTAATACTATCCGGATATTTTTTTGTTTCCGGATGACCCAAAACAATCATTTTTGGATAAGCTTCCACAATTTGATCCAAATAAGCGATATGGTCGCCATGAGTGTGAGTCAGGAGCATGGCCCAAGGTTGATTATGAATCAATGGAGAGATTCGATTAAATTTTATTGCAGCATCAACGATCAATTGAGCGCCGGTCCTGCTACACGTAACCACGTAAGTAAAATTTTGATCAAATCCACCCAAAAGGGAACGAATTGAAAAATCGGTCGTTGGAATCATGAATTATTGCATAATGATATGTTAAAATTCTGTAATTTTCAGGTATCGAACATAACACTATTGAGTCATAAATTTATTGATCAGTTTTAAAGGGGACTTCAAACATGCAAAAAAGACAACTGGCATGGTATCTCATTTTTGGTGGATTGGCGATTATTTTATTGTCATTTGTCACCACAATATTATCATTCATCGGGAATCACCCTCTTTTGGGATTAGCATTAATCGCCATTGGGGCAGGTGCATTTCTATTGGTTTTTGAATCGCAAGATTCACTATAAGCCAATTCTCATTTTCTTATTTAACTATTTAAACATCAAAGGATACAACATTATGAAACATGGAATATTTCCGTTAATCATCCTTATTTCAATCGGATGCGGAACGGATACTAAACGTCCAAATGTCACCACATTATCAACTTTTAAAGATTCAACCAGTTACGCTTTGGGTGCAGACCTTGGCACTAACCTAAAACAACAAAAAGTTGAAATTGACTTTGACTTTTTTATGGCGGGACTGTTAGATGGAATGGAAACAGATGTGGTTCTTTTGGACAAAAACCAACGCAGGGAGATGATGGTAGCACTCCAGAAGTTTGTTCGTGAAAAAGCGAATGAAGCAGGACAAACAAATTTGAAAGTCGCAGATGAATTTTTAGATAAAAATATAGCTGAAAACTCAGACGTTAAAGAAACACCTACAGGGTTACAATATAAGGTGCTCTTGGAAGGTGATGGCGAATCACCTGGAAAAACAGATATGGTAAAAGTTCATTATGCTGGTCGCCTTATTGATGGATCAGAATTTGACAGTTCAATCAAAAGAGGTGAACCTTCTTCATTTGGACTGAATCAGGTCATCAAAGGGTGGACGGAAGGGCTACAACTTATGAAAGTTGGTTCTAAGTTTGAATTTTATATTCATCCCAATTTAGGGTATGGAGCTCGTCCAAAGTCCAATATCCCTCCAAATAGTCTTCTTATATTTGAAGTAGAATTACTAGAGATTATTGCTGACAGCAAATAAACATTTAGAGTAGATGATATTAAAAAAGGGGCAGAAATGCCCCTTTTTTAATTTGTACCCCGGACAGGACTCGAACCTGTAACCCTCGCCTTAGAAGGGCGATGCTCTATCCAGTTGAGCTACCGGGGCAATAAAATTTTCCAAGTAAGACCCTCGAAAGCGATGTGGAAGTTGTCTACCCGGACATTAATTTAAATTTAATAGGAAATTATAGATAAGAAGTTACCAAGCAGAAGGTTTTCATCATTCAAAAAAACACTGTAAAAACCCGGAAATTTTCTCGTCGAGAACCCGACGAGAAAATTCTTGACACTACCAACAAGAAGTTGTACACTCTCCGTCGAGAGGCATAGAGATTTTCTCTCTATCCACTACCAAAAACAAACCAAAACTAACAATGGAGGTCTTAAATGGCTGAAACAGTAGCCTCTACAGGCGTATCAAAAGAAAAAGGATATTTGTATTATTTGGGTAAAGATGGGAACGTTTGGCGTTCACAGATGGCCCGTGCAGGGAAAGGCGGAGGAAATGCAGAAAAAGTTGCTGATGCGGGTGTGACTCGTGCATCAGGCTTTCTCTATTTCATTGATAAGAACGGTGATGTTGCACGTTCACCCATGGCAAGAGGCCGCAAATAGTCCTTTTTACCATATTAACTGAAAAAGGCTCTCTTTTACAGAGAGCCTTTTTTTTTATTAAACATTGTGTTAAGTTTGCTAAATTCCAATGGTTGATTGTGCCAATAATTCGAGGTAACATTCCTCCTATAAAGAGAAAAAAAATTATGAAAAAGGTAATTATATACATACTTGCTATGCTAATCCTTGCCCCTATACAAGGCAAAGGGTTACAATTGTTTGGCGGTAAAAACACTTCCGACAAAAATGAAAGTAAGGATAAACAAGAAGAACCGGTTGTAGATAAGTCATCTACAAGAATCACTAGCAGAAAAAATATTGAATCAGTGATTCCTGTAAAACGAATTCCTGATGGTTGGGTCTTTCGTGATGAATTGTTGGCACCGTGGGAATCAAATCTCCCAGCAGTACTTTCTATTATCCCGGACACCACCGTTGAAGTAGTGTACCATGATGATAATCGTACAACTAAGGAAGGCTTTATTTTACCCATCAAACGGTCATCCGTGGAATTTCAGTATACGTCACGCCTGACGCATGAGCAAATCCGCCTTGAGTTCGTAAATGTTGATTTTATCTACAGCACTACGAATAACAATGATTCTCACTTTATCCTAGAAGGGATCACCAAAAAAGTGAAATTGAAGGATACAGGTTTTCCGCAATTAACTGCCGCTGATATTATTAAGCACAAGGTATTGATGGAGTATGGGACCCCCCGTGAATTCGATGGTGTCTGGCATATTTATGAAGATAAAAAATCCACATATAAGGTTCGTGAATTAGATGAACGGAATATCAAAGTGGAAATAATGAGCTTAAAGGTAAATGATAAACTTGAAAAAGCCATTGATGATACCTATTCAAAACAAGGTATAGAATACAAAAAACGCTTGATGGTACAGGGAATCGATATTTAATCCGTGTTAGAGATCAAACTTAAAAAAAGGCCTTATAAAGGCCTTTTTTTATTGCCAATTATTTTATGTTCGTTACTAAATGGTGGGGGATATTATCCTATAATTTCTGCCATTGAATTCTATGGAAATACCAAAACCATGGAATTTGTTATCGTGCGTGAAATCCAACATTCTTTGAATGTCCCTTTGGATAGTATTATTGCGGAGGCAGATAGAGACAGGCTGGATAACCTAGGTATTTTCAGTGAAGTAAGTTGGAGAGTTGTCCCTTTGGAAGATGACACAGGTATTCTATCATTTATCATTACTGAATCCATCCAAAAAACACCGCCGGGTGCTCTACCGGCCTATGATGAAAAAACGGGATGGTCTCTTACGGGAGGATGGATCATTCAAAATTTCCGTGGGAGAAATCAAACTTTACAGCTTGGTGGGAGTATTGGTGGGCAGGATACTTACGGAATCAATTTTGCTGATCCATGGATGTTTGGGAATCATGTTTCCCTATCCTTAGGAATAGGAAGATCTCTTTTTCGACACAATTTCTTAGATAGGGAATTGGATGTTGGTTCATTTCAAATGACTTTTGGACGATGGTTTGGAGAATCAATAAAATCATCACTAGGCTTTGAGTTAGAAGAAAAGTCCTTTTCCAATGATAATACAGTATCAGATTATTATTATTACTTTTCTCCTCAGGTATCTATTAATTATGACACCCGCAATGTTTATTGGAATCCCGGGAAAGGTGTATTGGTATCTCATTATTTTTATTTCATGAATGGGATTGAACCTTCCAATTATTCTTTTTTGATTTGGCGTCAATCCTATTCCTTATTTTTTAAACTGAATCAATCTGAGAAAAAATTAGTTTTAGCCTTGAATGGGACGGTTAAGAGAAAATGGGGAAAAAAAGAGGAAGTTTGGCTTAATTATTTTGGCGATTCTTATACAGTTCGTGGCTGGGCTTTACCCAATCAAGAACTATATAATTCAGAAGATGAATCCTTCCGTTTTGGCCATGAATCTGCTTATGCCTCTGTCGAATTAAGAAAAGATATTATTCCAAAATATGCTACAAAATATGGCACTGAATTTGGATTGAGCCTGGTGGCTTTTTACGATGTTGGGATGATTGCTAAAAATTGGGATGATCTCCAAAATATGAAATCCATGGCTGGAACTGGATTCGGTATCAGGATTCCTATTCCAATGGTAGATGCTATTAGAATCGATCTAGGTTGGGGTTATCGAGATGGAGAATGGAATTCCCCAACTCTCCATTGGGGTATTCAGCAAAAATTTTAGGATTATTTTTTAAAGATCATTGCTTTTTCAAAACGGTTTTCTTCTCCGTTTCGAAGTCGGGAAATATTGGAGCGATGGGTATAGATAATGAAAAATGGAACCATCAAACTAAAAATTAAAAGTGATAGTTCTGCAGGTTCAATCCCAATAATTGGCAGTGTCAGTAATAATACCGGGAGTGAAGCACTGGCAATAATGGATCCCACAGACACATAACCTGTCAGCATTAAAGTAATTGCAAAAACCAGTATACAAAGTGGCACAGCAAGAGGGAACATAGCAATAAGCATTCCGGCCAAGGTGCCCACACCTTTACCACCCTTAAATCCTGCAAAAATTGTATAGGTATGGCCTAAAACAGCACAAAACCCACATAATATTTGAAAAAGTCCCAGATCCGGTAGTGGGGTTGCATCAAAGAATATTTTAGCTAAATACGCAGCAGGGAGCCATCCCTTGAATATATCAAACATAACTACAACCAATGCCGGTTTCCAGCCCAATACACGGTACACGTTTGTACCACCAGCATTTCCACTTCCATGCTCACGAATATCAATACCTTTTGTAATTCGTCCTATAATAATACTGGTGGGAAAAGAGCCAATGATATAACTGGCAAACAGGATCAGGATTAAAATAAGGTTCGGATTATTCATAAAGATCATCCTTTAACGATTGGACGGCAATCACCAGTGCTTGTGGACCTGCATGCACGCCTAGTGCTGGCCCGATCTCGGTAGAGATTACTTTTTCTGCTCCCAAAGATTCAAAATGATATTCGGCATTTTCAGCGAGTTCCCGGGCATTTCCGTGGGCTAAACCCACTCGATAAGGGCCGTCCGGTAATTTTGATGAAACAAATTTTACTAGTTTTTCTGCCTTATTTTTGGATCCGAAAGTTTTTCCTATTGAATTGATTCCATTCATGGCAAAAGAGAGAATTGGGTTAATTTGAAGCAAATTGGCGATTTTCTTTTTATTGGCAGACAATCGACCTCCTTTCACCACATAATCTAGTGTCTCCAATCCGATATAAATGGTGGTATTCTCAACGGCCTGATGAATAATTTTCAAGATATCTTCTTTAGCCTTTCCTGATTTAACTGCTTCGGCTGCCCTAAGAGCAATCAATCCGATACCTATTGAACCGTTTTGAGAATCGATTAGCTCAATGGGTAAATCTTCTGCATCTCTCGCAGCCAGTGTCGCTGATTGTAAGGTTCCACTTACAGAGGCGGGTAAATGGATCGATATGACATTATTATAATGTCCGGTTAAAAACTGATATTGTCGCCGAAAATCACCCTGTGTTGGCTGAGAAGTTTGGGGATGGATAGAGTTGGTTTGGAGTTGGTGCCAGAATTCTTCTGAGGTGATGGTAACCTTGTCCACATGATGTTCATCTCCAAAATTCAGACGAACGGGCACCATGTGGATATTGAATTCATCAATGAGATCTTCAGGAAGGTCACAGCCGGAATCTACTACAATTGCAATTTCTTCATGGCTCCCATGAGCATCTTTTTGCTGTTTCAGCATGTCGTCAGCTTTTTCGCCACTAAGAGTTCCATATTCGTGCCCCAAAGTGAAAACCGCCTGTGGGTCATTCGTATGAATGTGGATTTTTGCTTTCTTTTTGGAACCGGCAAGAACAATACTGCTGCCCAGATTCATCAATTGTTCTTTGAGTTTGATTCGGTCGATATCATCTCCCGCCACAAGACATTCAGTGCAATATCTAAACTCATCGGTCATTTCCACTTCAAAATTATCCACCGGTTCGGCAATTGTGGATGTGTCTACATTATCTTTTTCGCCTTGCTTGATAAAATGATTGATTCCCTCTAGGAAATCCACAAATCCCTGAGCTCCTGCATCCACCACACCGGCTGTTTTTAAGATTGCCAATTTTTCCGGTGTTTTCCGCAAGGATTCTTTCGCTTGTTCAAAAGCAAAATCCAGGATCGTGACAAAATCATCATGCTTTTCATAAATGTTATTAACCGAATATGCCCAATCTGAAATGACGGATAGAATGGTGCCCTCTTTTGGTTCAGATAATGCATCGTAAGAATAATTTTTTGCTGTATTAATGGCTTTAGAAAACCGCTCCGGTGTGAGCTTTCGAAAGGATCCAATTCCATCAGCAAACCCTACAAAGAATTGAGCGAGGATAGACCCGGAATTCCCTCTTGCACCATTTAGAGATGCATCTGCAACTGCATCAGCTACCTTCGAAACTTGTTTATTATTATTGGATTTTGTTTCTTCAGAAATAGTAGCCAGTGTAAAGGCCATATTGGTTCCAGTATCACCGTCAGGGACAGGAAACACATTAATTTTATTAAGGTAATCCTTCCGGGTGATAACGTGATTAATCCCGGCTTGGATTGCTTTTAGGAGCCGTGGACCATCAATGTATTTGATCTGCATACGTTATTTCGTAACAATCCCTAAGGAAGTGGATTCTCCTCCGGAGCAAGCAACCCACCGGAAATTATTGTTTTGAGTCCTTCTTCTACTGACATTCCAGTAGGGACAGCATCCGCTTGGGGAATCATGATAAAAAAGCCCGAAGTAGGATTTGGTGTCGTAGGAATAAATAAATGGTAATAAGGAATCCCATCTTTATTTTTTGATTCACCACTAATTAAGGCCATGGTCCATAGTCCTTTTCGTGGATATTGGATATAAACAGCAGCTTTGAATGTATCTGAAGTTCCTTTTGTAAATGTTTCTGTTATTTGCTTCAGAGTTGAATAAATCGTATTTACAACAGGGACTTTTTTGACGAAACGTTCTCCAATACTGAAAATCTTGTGACCTAAAAAGTTGGTTACCAGAACTCCAAGAAAAAAGATTAGGAGTAATGTGAGCACAATTCCAAGTCCGGGAATTTCCCATCCCATTTTATCAAGGATGGGAGCAGACATTTCATCCAAAGTGATAAATAAAAATTCCAATAAAACATAAGTCAGGAATAATGGCAGTGCAGCCGCAATCCCGGCAAAGAGTTTTGATCTAAAGTTTTGTGTGATGGAGTTCATAAGGCAACGAAGTTAATTCGTCTTTACAGGTAAAAAAAGGGAGAGAAGCGTTTGATTATTTAACAAAAAGACTCACAAATAATGCGATTGTAATTTTTTCTAGAGCCTGACATCCAAACCTTCGTGTTCTAGGAGGATCATTTTTTTATCCAGTCCACCACCATAGCCTCCCAATGTCCCGTCAGAAGCCAGAATTCTATGACAGGGTATAAATATTGCAATTGGATTGTTGGCATTGGCCGATCCAGCAGCTCGGGATGCTTTTGCATTTCCTGCTCGGCGGGCAATTTCTTGATATGAAACTGTTTTTCCATAAGGGATTTTTGCTACTTCCAGTAATACTTTTTTATTTATAAAATGGCGGCATCTGTAAATCAAGGGGTACCGAGAATGTTGTCCGGTTTTCATCGAAATATTCACGAAGTTGTTTCAGTGCATTTTTAAGAATAGAAGATTGATTATTATTGGGTGTTTCCGTCTCTTCATGATCTACATCATTGGCAAGATGGAGACGATAAACACCTTTAGAATTTGTTCGGACTCCGAGAGTACCGATGGGTGTTTTTATGGTAGCAAATTCATTCATTGAGATTTACAAGTACTGCTCCGAAAATAACAAGTCCACCTCCAAATATAGCGAGAATGGACAACTTTTCATCCAAGAAAATCCACCCTAGAATGGAAGCCAGAACCGGTGGAAAAAAGGCAATATATGAAATCTGGGACATGGAAATATGAGGAAAAAGCCAAAAATAAATATACCAGGCAATGAGAGAGCCAAAAATAGTTAGATAGGCCAAAGCAAAAATATTGAAATTGTTCCAGACCATTTTCTGGTCTGATTCGAATACGAAAGAAATAATTAGTAATGTTATTCCAGCTATGAGTTGGCTCACTGCATTGAGATGGAGGGATGTAACCGTATTTGAATACCTTTTCAGGTAGACGTTTGGATAACCCGCAATTATCACGGCTATTACGACCAAAAAAATACCAATAACAACTTGGTCTCCCTTAAAATTCAGACCTTCCCTTAAAATTAACAATGCGCCGATCGTTCCAAGGAAAAGACTAATAATTTTCTTTTTTGTAAAAACTTCATCAGGAAGCATGAAATATGAAAAAACAGCAACGCAAAGCGGAAATCCTGCCCAAATAAGAGCTGATAAACTTGAGTAAATAAATTGGGTTGCCCAATAAGTTAGACCATAACAGATTGTCAGATTCAAAAGCCCAAATTGGAGATAAAGTTGCAATGGTAAAGCCTTGAAAGATGGAAAATCTCTTTTGTATAAAATAATACCCCAGAGAATTATACCACCAAAGAAAAATCGAAAACCAGACCCAAAGAATGGTGGTGTCCCATCTATCAGACTTTTTTTCAATATGATCCAGGTGGTACCCCAAATAAAGCACAGGATCGCATAATTGATTAATACTTTTGGTTTCATTTAAAAAAACGCCTCGTCCTTTTAAAAACTCAGGATACGAGGCGATGT
>Ga0206683_10002846_pt1 | contig 11566 bp, 11 predicted proteins | sample M280m12015metaG_FD_155483 | JGI IMG/M metagenome (GOLD analysis project Ga0206683, IMG submission 155483) | Ammonia-oxidizing marine archaeal communities from Monterey Bay, California, United States - M2 80m 12015 | ecosystem: Environmental > Aquatic > Marine > Intertidal zone | place: USA...
TGACGCAACTATCAATGTGATGCTTTATGATGAGATGAATACCCTTATCGACACTCTCTTTAATAATGCTATATTACTGTCTGCAAAAGTAGATGAAAACAATTTGGTAACCCAGAGTACAACTTCCGCTCTTACGGCAAATTATAACAATACCCAGAAAATACGAAAAATAATAACAGTTGCTTCTTTTAATACACAACCCAACAATAGTTTTGTAAAAATTTATTCTGATTATGAAATGGATATTATAATGAGTGCAAAACTTAGAAAAACCATAGGAAATTGAAAAGATTAATTTATACTTCACTACTAATAATTTATCCTTTTATTACAAAAGCAATAGACACTGCTTCAACACAAGATTCTTTAGGGTGGAGCAGTTCTATCAATATGGAATCAAATAGCTTAAATATGGATTTTGCAAGTAAAATGCTATTTGGCGGTTACATTCATGAAAACCAAAAGAATAGCTGGATTTCTAAATTAGATGAAAACAACACTCTATTTTCTGAGGTTTGCAACACACTTAGTTTTCATAGAAATCTTGGTGACAATTTATTTTCTTTTTCTATATCAGATAGAAACTTAGCAAAAATGTTATTTAGTAAAGACTTAATGAAAGTTGCTCTTTTTGGAAATTATAATTACCAAGGAGACACTTTGCATTTTGATAAAACTAATTTTACTTTAGATAGATTTCAGCAAATAAAAATGGGCTATGAAAAAATATTTAAGATTCAAGAGAATACCTTAACAATTAGCACAGCTGTTTCCTATCTAAATGGAAATCATCATCTTTCTTTTACTACTAAGAATGCTTCATTCTATACTGCACCTTTTGGTACCCATAATAGTCTAAATTATGATATAAATGCCTTTGCAACTGACACAGCTAATTTCAATTATTTTCAAAATAATGGAAATGGATTCGCTTTTGATCTCGCAATTAACCTTGAAAGTAAAAATAAAAAATATACCCTATATCTTAGCGATCTAGGATACATCAATTGGAAAGAAAGCGCATTAAAATACAGAACAGATACCTCCTTCTCTTTTAGTGGCTTTGAGATTGAAGATATTTTAGATTTTAATGATTCTATTATTAAGAGGGAAGCAGATAAGTATTTGGAAGATATTTATATTAACGCTAAAAAAGGAACTATAAAATCTTATATCCCCGCTAATTTTGGCTTCAAAATGGAGACTCCTCTAAATAATGATTTGTATTTTAGCAAATATATTATAGGCTTCAATTTAAAATGGCAAGCCATGCAGGATAATCAGCTTCTTTCAGTTAAAAAGGTCTTACAGGGTTTTTATGAATCTGGCTATGCGCCATATTTTTACTTAAAAACTGTTGCTCAAACCAAATACGCTTTATTAATACCACAAATTTCAATTGGCGGTTATTCGAAAAAACTAAGCTTTGGACTTTCTACTCAATTTGGAAATAAAGTGCCTATTCGAATAGGTAGTCGACATTTGGAAAGTATTTTTAAAGGAAAAGAAAGTAATTCGTTAAGTGTATATTTGCAAGCAAGTATGAAATTCTAGAAATAATGTTAGCAAAAATTAATAAAATACAACATCAAAGAAGTGGTAATTTCTTTTTAATAGCAGGGCCATGTGTTATTGAAGAGGAAAAAATGGTCATGGAGATTGCTAAAAAAATCGTTAGTATTACAAATAAGCTTGAAATTCCATTTATCTTTAAAGGTAGTTACCGAAAAGCAAATCGTTCTCGTTTAGATTCTTTTACAGGAATTGGAGATATGGAAGCTTTGAAAATACTAAAGAAAGTAGGTAAATCCTATAATATCCCTACTATAACCGATATTCACACAGCTAAAGAAGCAGGTATTGCTGCACAATATGTAGATGTATTACAAATACCTGCTTTCTTATGTAGACAGACTGATTTATTAGTAGCAGCAGCAAAAACAAGAAAAGTAATCAATATTAAAAAGGGACAGTTTCTTTCTCCAAAAAGCATGAAACATGTAATAAATAAAGTAAAGGAAAGCGGAAATAATACTATAATGCTAACTGATAGAGGTACTATGTTTGGGTACCAGGATATGGTGATAGATTATAGAGGTATACCAACTATGCAGAGTTTTGGTGTTCCTGTTGTATTAGATATTACGCATTCTTTACAAAAACCCAACCAAAATAGTGGAGTTACAGGTGGTAATCCGGATATGATAGAGACTATTGCAAAAGCAGGTGTTGCAGTTGGAACTGATGGTATATTTCTAGAAACTCATCCTAATCCTACTGAGGCAAGATCAGATGGAGCTAATATGTTAATACTAGATAAATTAGAAGATTTATTGACTAAATTAGTGAAAATGAGAAAAGCTTTATAAAAAGCTACTACACCAACCCTCCTTTATTGATTTTAACCAATTAGTAAGTTCACTCTTTTTCTGTATTGTAAGGTCGTAAAATAAGGTTTCTTTATTTGCATTCTCTGCTAATTTAGTGGTAGGTATGGATTTTATAGTATCATCTATTTTACAGAAAATATTCAGCCTGTTGAGTAAAGAAATAGAAAGCTCTTTTTCTATTTCTTGTATCTTATTTTGAAGTGTATCAATAGAACAACCACTTGCTCCATTTTTTCTTTCATCCAAAGCAATAATAATAAAATGGTTTTCTAAAATTGTAACACCAGCAGTTAAAGGTACTTTATGAGCTTCCCAATTTTGAAGATGAACAGATATATGATCTAGAATATAATTTTCTTGATCATTTGTTAATTTATGTTCTGCTGCATAAATCCAAATTCTGGATTGATCGGCAATAGTATTAAAATCAACTAACATTAAATGTTATTAGCTATAAGCTCTGCAATATCCATTACTTCAGCGACCCCTTCGTTTACTGCTTTCACTCCATCAGTCATCATTGTATTGCAAAACGGACATCCTGTGGCTATAATATCTGGTTTTAATGTAAGAGCTTCTTCTGTTCTGTCAATATTAATTTCTTTATCACCTCTTTCGGAATCTTTAAACATCTGAGCTCCTCCTGCCCCACAACAAAAAGATCTACTCTTAGATCTCTTCATTTCTACTAAATCAGCTCCTAAAGATCTTATTAAGGTTCTTGGATCATCATATACCCCATTCGCTCTTCCTAAATAACAAGGATCATGATAGACTATCTGCTTACCATTTAAATCGTCTGTAATATTTAATTTACCTTCAGTAATTAAAGTTGATATAAACTCTGTATGATGTTGTATGGTATAATTTCCTCCTAAAGAAGGATATTCGTTCTTTATCGTATTATAAGAATGTGGACAAGTAGTGACTATTCGCTTTACATTATAAGCATTCATCACTTCGATATTTGTCATGGCTTGCATTTGAAACAAGAATTCATTTCCTGCTCTTTTTGCTGCATCTCCTGATGAAGATTCTTCAGAACCTAATACTCCAAAATTAACTCCTGCAGCATTCATAATCTTTACAAAAGCCTTGGTAATTTTTTTTGCTCTATCATCAAAACTACCAGCAGAGCCAACCCAGAAAAGAAGTTCGGCTTCCTTTCCTTCTGCCATAAACTCGGCCATTGTTTTTACTTGTAGTTGACTCATCTATTAAGATTTAAAAACTTGAATAGTAACTTCTTTATCAATAAGTTCTGTAAACTTCCCATCAAACCTAGTTGCTCTTACTATATGATTATCTACCCAATGGTAGTTGCCTCCTCTTGGTTTTCCCATAAGTAATCCATGATACTTAAAACCATTCTCTTTTAGCCAAACCTCTGTTACTTCTCTATGCTGTTCCTCTCTAGAAGTAAAGAAAGTAATATAATGACCCTCTTTATGCCACTTATTAAGTGTTTCTAAAGCGTCAGGATATAACTTTGCAGTCACCATTCTTTCTGGTTCTTCATTCGGTATATCATCACAAATAGTGCCGTCAATATCTATCAAATAATTTTTTATCTCATTAGGAAGAACAGGGCTAATATGCTCTCCATCTACAATTTTTTCTATTAAATCTATTTTACTCATCTTTCCATTTTAATCTATCAGCAGCCGGAAATTGCCAAGGTGCCCCATTATTTTCTACATTAGTAAACATCATATTTAGTTCTTTTGGAGCAGCCGATTCCTCCATTACCAAATATCTTCTTAGATCTACTATAATTGAAAGAGGATCAATATTTAAAGGACAAGCTTGTGTACAAGCATTACAAGTAGTACAAGCCCATAACTCTTCTTTTGATATATAATCATTTAATAAGGATTTATTATCTGAATAACCCTTACCATATTTGTCAATATTTTTACCAACTTCTTTGAGTCTTTGACGAGTATCCATCATTATCTTTCTTGGAGAAAGTAGTCTACCAGTTTGATTAGCCGGACATTCTGATGTACATCTACCACACTCTGTACAAGAATAAGCATTCATTAATTGCACCCAATTTAAATCAGTTACATCCTTAGCCCCAAAAGATTCAAGTGTAGGCGTATCAGTAGCTGGTATTGCATATTGATCAGTATTAGGATTCATCATAAGTTTAACTTCTTTAGTCACAGAAGGCATATTTTCCATCTTACCTAAACTTTCAATGTTTGAAAAATAAACATTAGGGATAGACATAACCACATGGAAATGCTTAGAATAAGGCAACTCATTAAGGAAAATCAACACCAACATTATATGTGTCCACCAACTGATAGTATGAAGTAGATATAAATCCCAAGTAGAAAAATAGGGAAACAATAAATTACTTACAGGAAAAGAACCAAAATAGTTTTCAGGATGAAGACCAATGTAGCCAATATTCATTGTAAGTAGTGAAATCATCAAAAAAACAATAATTACTAAAGCTACTATTGCATCTATTGAAGAAGATTTCTTCATTTCTTTTCCAGAAAATCTTTTGATCTTTAAGAAAAGTCTTCTGAACATAAAAATAAAAGAGGAAACAAGTACCAAAACTGCCATTATATCTCCTGATGCTGTAACTAAATTGTAAAAACTACCTAATGCGCCGAACAGCCTCTCAAAACCAAAAACACCATCGACCATCATTTCTAAAGTACCAATGGTAATTACCAAGAATCCCCAGTAAACAAGAGCATGCAATATCCCTGAAACTGGTCGGTGAAACAGCTTTGTCTGTCCAAAGGCTACTTTCAGTAAAATGATAGTTCGTTTTAAAGGTTGATCAAAACGATTCTTAGATTTTCCTAAACGAATATTTCGTACTATTTTCCAAAGATTAACGGAAAATAGACTAAGTGCAAAAAATAAAATACAACTAAATAAAATTGAACCTTGCATACTTATTCTACTTTAGGTTTTTTATAGGACTTTGATTTTCCTCCCAAAACAGAAAATCCAATATATCTTTTTGGATTTAGTTTAATGTCTTTTATCAATATTTCTAATTCTTTTGAAGATTTTTCCAGATTCAAGTACAAATCCTTATCATTAATAAACATACCTAAACTTCCCTCAGAATCACTAATTTTCTTAGATACCTCACCCAAACTAGCTAACAAATCTCTTATATTTGATTTAGCAACATCATCTGATAAATCAGAAAAGTTCTTTAAAATATTTGTTATTTCATCATTGTTTTCTTCTAGGTTTCTTACAATACTAGATATCCGTTCATCATTCTGATCGACAATTTGATTTACTTTTGTCATAGTTCGAGACATGGTATTAAAAGTATAATCTAAACTTTCCAGACTTTTTGTTAGGCTCTCTCTAGCATCTTTACTAAGAACAGAAGTTATTACAGTTACAACCGAATCAATTGATGAAATAAGCTCTTCTGCTTTATTCTTAAGAGGTAAGACTTGTTTATTCACCTCATCCTTTAAACTTCCTTCTATATCAGAATTTAGTGTGTCTCCGTCTTCAATATTGATATTAGAATCACCTAGAATTAACGCAATCCCTTTAGAGCCCATAATATCTTCATTTACAATTTTTGAGATACTATTTACAGGAATATCAATGTTATTTTCAATATTTAACTCTACTAACAAAGTATAATTATCTTGTAAAAAGATTTTCTTCACGGATCCAACCTTAAAACCATTAATTACAATGCTACTTCCTTCTTGCAGACCACCAATATTCTGATAAATTGCATATATTACTTTATTATTATCAAAAAGATTACTCCCTTTCAAATAATTTACCCCCCAAACAAGTGCTACAATAGATATAATAACCAATAATCCAATCTTTATTTCCTTTGATAATTTATTCATAATATTTATTTATTTTTCTGCAAACTTAATGCTTCTTTTACATTTATTCTTATTCCGTCTTTAAAAGCAATAACAAAAGCGCCATTAAACCCTTTTTCTACCATAGTTCCTCTCAATTTATCCGCTTCTATTTTACTAGATGTATTCCCGACAAAATATTTGTAGGTTCCATTTAATATTTTTTCTTCTATTTGAAGACCACTAAATTTTTCACTATTTTTCATGTCTTTCAAATAAGTTCCTATTTGAACTTTAAAAATAATGTTTGCTTTTAGTTCTTTTTTCTCTATTACTTTCTTATTTAATTCTTTTTCATTCTTTTCTTGCTTCTTCTTTTTCTTATCTCTTACTTTATTACTTACTTTATCAACATTCTCCTTATAACTTCTAAAAGCCCTAAAAATTGCAGATGCTAAATACTCTTTTCCCCTCTGGGAATTTAAATAATCTTCTTCTTTTGGATTGGTTAAAAAACCACATTCTATTAAAATAGAAGGCATATTTGCTCTACTAATTACATAAAAAGGAGCTTGTTTTACTCCCCTGCTTTTTCTATTTGCTCTTGTAGAGAACTGTTTTTCAACCTCTTCTGCTATGTGCAAACTCTGTCCTAAATACGTATTCTGTGTTAAGCTAAAAACAATATAGCTTTCAGGAGTATTTGGATCAAATCCTTCATAATTTTGTTGATAGTCATCTTCCAAATAAATTACTGCATTCTCCTTCATAGCAATATCCATGTTAGCTTTTAGCTTACTCATTCCCATTACGAAAACACCAGCACCATAAGCATTTGGATTTGTAAAAGCATCACAATGAATTGAAATAAATAAGTCAGCATTATTATTATTTGCTAATTCTGTTCTCTCCCTTAATTCCAAAAATTTATCATTGGTCTTTCGAGTATATATTATCTCAATATCTGGATAAGCCTCATTTACATACCTCCCAAAAAGTAATGAAATATCCAATGCAATGTGTTTCTCAGTTTTTTTGTATCTTCCAGTACCCAAGTTTCCAGGATCCTTTCCGCCATGTCCTGGATCAATTACTATTTTTTTTATGCCGTTATTTGCATTTTGAGATTTGCATGGAAAAACAACAATCATAATTAAAAGAAAAGATGCAATTATACGTTTAAAGCTTAACAAGTTAAAATGGTAGATTTTATTTAAGTTTGGCGCAATAAACATTCAAAGTATTTGACACACAAAAATAACATTATTCATTTGTATTTAAAAAGAAGAAACTTGATTCTCTCTCTTATCTTTTTAACATCATTTTCTAACAACTCTTTTGGATTTATTTCTATTAAAGATACTTTAGTTACAAATGATTCCATAGAAAAAAAATTTATTAATAATATTTTCTATGATGCCTCTGATTCTATGCATTTTGATATTCTCAATCAAAGAGTCTTACTTTATGGTGGGGCTTTTATTAAATATGAAAAAACGGAGATAAAAGCTGATTTTATTGAAATTAATTGGGAAAATAATCAGATTTATGCAAGAGGAAGGATTGATTCTACTGGAAAAACAATTGGAGATCCTCAATTTACAGAAAGTGGAAAAGCCTTCAAAGCAAAAGAAATAACCTATAATTATAAAAGCAAAAAAGGAATTATTAAAGAATTAGTTACACAAGAAGGAGAAGGTTTTATTCATGGGAGAAAAGTTAAGAAAAGTGAGTCAGAAGTCATGTATTTAAAAAAAGGAGAATATACGACATGTAATGCTGAAAAACCTCATTTTACCATTCGAGCAAATAAAATAAAAGTAATTCCTGGTAAAAAAATAGTTTCTGGCCCAGCTTATCTCACAGTCTTAAATATTCCAACCCCCCTATTTCTTCCTTTTGGATTTTTCCCAAATACTAATAAAGAGAGCTCTGGTATACTAATTCCTTCTTATGGCGAATCAGTTAATCTGGGATTTTTTCTTAAAAATGGTGGATATTATTTTGTGCTGAACAAACAAATAGATTTAACAATAAGAGGCGATATTTATACCAAAGGAAGTTGGGCAACACGCTCGCTTTTTCGCTACAAAAAACGATATAAATATAACGGTAATCTAAATCTGAGCTATGGAAGAATGATCAATAGCGAAAAAGATTTACCTAATTATAGTTTAAAAAAAGATTTTTTTATTCGGTGGAACCATAAACAAGATCCAAAAGCTAATCCTTCTTTACTTTTCTCAGCAAACGTAAATGCAGGAAGTAGTACCTACCACAAGAACAATTCTTATAATACCAATGATTATTTGAGCAATACATTTACTTCAAGCATAAATTTGAATAAAAGATGGGAAGGAACTCCTTTTAATTTATCAACAAACTTAAAGCATAGCCAAAATACAACAACAAAAAAAGTCAATCTTACACTTCCATCAGTTAATCTTAGTATGAATAGAATCTTTCCTTTCAAAAACATGGGAAAATCAAATAAAATACACTGGTACGACAAAATTGGAATTAGTTATGATTTGAATGCTAAGAATGAGATTACGATTGCTGATTCTTTACTTTTTAAAGCAAATACCTTATCTAAGTTCAGGAATGGTATAAAACACTCAGTTCCTATTAGTACATCTATAAAAATATTCAAGTATTTTACTTTCTCCCCAAGATTTAATCTTACAGAAAGATGGTATTTATCGCAAATTAAAAAAAGCTGGAATGGTAGTTCAATAATTACCGACACTTTGCAGAAATTTACAAGAGCACATGATTATAGTATGTCCGCATCGTTGAATACTAAATTATATGGGATTACTGAATTTAAGAAAGGAAAAATTGCAGCATTTCGTCATGTGCTTACGCCAAATGTAAGCTTCTCTTATCATCCTGATTTTAGCAAAGCAAACTTTGGATATTACAAAAATGTGCAATCAGACACCTTAGGTAATATACAGAATTATTCCATCATGCAAAATAGTATTTATGGCGGTCCTGGAGAGGGAGAGAATGGTAGCATAAATTTTAATTTAGGAAATTTAGTTGATATGAAAGTTAGAAGTAAAAAAGACACCACTGAAACCTTAAAAAAAATAACGATTCTACAAAGTATGGGAATTGCTTCTTCTTATAATATTTTTTCGGACTCACTTAATCTTTCTAATATAACTTTGAATGCTAGAACAAAACTCTTAGGGCTTTTGGATCTAACTTTTTCTAGTAGATACGACCCTTATATGCTAAATAAAGATGGGAGTAGAATAAATCAATTTGAAATTAAAAATGGACGGCTAGCACGATTTACAAATGCGCATGCAGCATTAGGATTTAACATTACTGAAAGTTTTTTTAATAACGAAGTAAATAAGGAAGAGGAAAAGAAAGAGAAAAAGGATTTTTATAAAATTCCTTGGAATTTAAATATGAACTATACAATTACTTACAACAAAGGAAATCTTCCTTCATCTGAGATAGATCCTATTCAATCTTTAAACTTCTCGGGAAATATAAAAATTACACCTAAATGGAAAATTGGCTTTCGCTCTGGTTATGATTTTAAAGAGAAAGAACTCACCTATTCTTCTGTAGATATATATCGTGATTTACATTGCTGGGAAATGCTTTTCCATTGGATTCCTATTGGTTTTCATAAAAGTTATACACTTACTATTCGTGTAAAAGCATCCGTTTTAAAAGATTTAAAATTAGAAAAAAAGAAGGACTGGATTGATATGAATTATTAAGAAGAAACCCAGTTGCTTATCATTAAGAGCCCATATTCTGTTAGAATTGATTCTGGATGAAATTGCAGACCTTTTAAATCATATTCCTTATGAGAAATAGACATAATAATTCCATCTTCATTTTTAGAAGTAACTTCCAAACAGTTAGGTAAAGTTTCCTTATCAATTACCCAAGAATGATAATGCCCTACCTTTATTTGATTAGGAATTTGATTAAAGATCCTATCTTCTTTTATAAATAGAATCTCTGAAGAGATACCATGTAGAACATCCTCTAAATTTTTAAGACTTGCTCCAAAAAATTCTGCAATAGCCTGATGTCCCAAACAAATCCCTAAAATACTTTTTGTCGAGGAAAATTGCTCGATAATCTTTTTTAAATTTTTATGCTCATCAGGTAATCCAGGGCCCGGAGAAAGAATGATTTTATCATATTGTTCAACTTCTGTTAAAGAAATCTTATCATTCTTTACCACCTCAACATTATCTTCGAATTGGGAGACATAATGATATAAATTATGTGTGAAAGAGTCGTAATTATCAATTATTAGAACTCTCAAGTCTTACTAAATTTTTTGAAGTTCTTCTTCTAAAATAGCAATCATTTTATCGATACCTTCTGTAAAAGATATTTTATGTTTCCAGCCTAGACTATGAATCTTTGTAACATCCATTAATTTTCTAGGTGTTCCGTTTGGATAAGAAGTATTGTACCTAATTCTTCCTTCAAACGCAATCTTTTGCTTTATCATCTCGACTACATCTTTGATGCTTTTTTCGTCCCCACTTCCTATATTTATAAATTGCTTATCATTGTAATTCTTCATTATAAACACACAAGCATCTGCGCAATCATCTACATGCAAAAAATCTCTTAAAGGAGAGCCATCTCCCCATACTTCCACTTCTAATAGATTCTTCGTGATAGCTTCATAAAACTTTCTTAATAGTGCAGGAATAATATGAGAATCTTTTAAATTGTAATTGTCATTTGGTCCATATAAATTAGTTGGCATCGCAGATATAAAATTACATCCATATTGCTCATAGTAGGTTTCGCAAAGTTTAATTCCAGTAATTTTTGCAATGGCGTATGGTTCATTTGTAGTTTCAAGATATCCAGATAATAAAGCGTCTTCATTCATTGGCTGTTTTGCCATCTTTGGATAAATACAGGAGCTTCCTAAGAATAATAACTTCTTTACCTTATTTTGAAAAGCAGCATGTATAACATTAGTCTCAATCATCAAGTTGTCATATAAGAATTCTGCTCTGAAAGTATTATTTGCTAAAATTCCACCAACTTTTGCAGCTGTCAAAAAGACAAAATCTAGCTTCTCATTTTTAAAGAATTGATTAACAGTATTCTGATCTCTTAAATCTAATTCATTTGAATCCTTAATAATTAAATTCTTATAACCCTCCGATTTAAGTTTTCGCATAATGGCCGAACCAACCATTCCATTATGCCCAGCAATATAAATTCTATCGGTTTTATTCATTTTTTAACCCTTTTAAAGATTGCTTTACTTTCATCATTGCTTCTAAAACAAAAACAAAAGGTGGGATGAAGCAACATACTTCAATTCTATATTATTATAAGCTT
>Ga0206683_10002848_pt1 | contig 11559 bp, 10 predicted proteins | sample M280m12015metaG_FD_155483 | JGI IMG/M metagenome (GOLD analysis project Ga0206683, IMG submission 155483) | Ammonia-oxidizing marine archaeal communities from Monterey Bay, California, United States - M2 80m 12015 | ecosystem: Environmental > Aquatic > Marine > Intertidal zone | place: USA...
GGCACCTGTCAGTGTCGCGAGGTCGACGATGTATTCGGGGTCGAACTCGCCCGCCTTCCACAGCCCGTCCGCGAGTACGTTGCGTCCCTCGGCGTCGGTACTGAACACCTCAATGGTCTTCCCCGAGTATGTCTCGAACACATCACCGGGGCGATATGCTCCCGACCCGGGCATGTTCTCAGCTAGGCAGGTGACTCCGTTCACACGGCGCTCGTAACCGGTTGAATGCAAGGCCTCCATGAGACCGAAGACGGTGGCGGCACCGCACATGTCGTACTTCATATCCCACATTCCGCTTGATGGCTTGATCGAGATGCCACCGGTGTCGAAGGTGATTCCCTTGCCGACAATACAAGGCCTCTGCATGCCCTTGTCGGCGTCGGGGTTGAGCGTGAAAAGCACCATGCAGGGCTTCCTGTCGCTACCCTTGCCGACGTTAATCAGACCACCCATGCCGAGCTCGCGCAACTTGTCCCAGTCATAGACCTCCACGATCACGTTGTCCTTTCCATTTGCCCACTCAACAGCCCTACGGGCGTACTCCATCGGGTACAGCACGTTTGCAGGCTCGTTGCCGAGGTCGCGAGCGAGGTGGACCCCGCCGACAACCGAGTGGATTCTGGAGAGCCCGGCCGCGAGTGCATCCTGATGGCGGGCGCTGGCTTGGAAGTCAGCCGACCACGGCTCGGTGATGTGCTCGTCATCGATCCCCTGGTGCTCAAGGAATTCGTAGTCGCGCAGCATCATGCCCTCAGCGAAGTCGAGCATGCGCTCGCTTGACCAGCCCGAGGTGAAGCGGACAGTCAGTTCTAGCCCGTTCTTCTTGGAGAGAGCGGCTATGACGCGGGCACCGATATTCCGGGCCTTCCTGTGCCCGAACCCGTCCTTCTTTCCCATGCCTACCAACAGCACCCTGCACCCAGGGGTCCAGACAGCCATCCTCTGGCCCTTCTTGCCTTCGAAGTCGTCCGAGGCTATCGCCTCCCGAACTAGACTTCGCTGACTTCTACTCAGCCCCGAAAGAGCGTTGTTAGGAGCCTTCCCGATGCCCTCGAAGAGAGGTAGTAGCAGTTGTTTTCTAGCTTCTCCGAACTCGCTGTTGTTCCATTCCATGAATATCGCCGAAGCCTCCGATTCGGTAGTGATATACAAAGAATTGCCTTTGAAAGATGAAGTTTCGAGACTATTTTCAAAAATAAAATAAGTAATTATTGCTCAAACTTGCGATTTTGTCTATTTATCGCCGCTAGAGCGAAGGCGACGAAGACAAGCAGCATCGAAGGGGCCGGAAGAAGGCCCTGTAGTACACCGTCCTTACTTTTCACGACGCTCTCGTTGACCGCTTCACCGACCCACATCGAGGAATCTACCACTCTCTTCTGGTAGTACAGGACCCAAATTCCTCCGCCGCTGGAAATTGGAGCGCCTGTAAAATCGAGTGTTGTGACGGTGCTATTTGTGGCATTGACAGCGAAGCCGTATCCTGGGGTGGAGAAGTTGAAGTCTGATTCCCTCTCCTGTATATCCATCGCCCCTGTCACTTCGGTCGGTTCATCCGACCCAGGGAGCCAAAATTCCAGCGAATCTTCGTCCTCGAAGTACAGCAGTGTGGCATTCGACGTGCTCGCGTGTCCTAGGTTAGAAACGCCAAGATGCACTTTCCCATCTTCCACCTCTAGGGAATCGACAACAAGGCGTGCCCTCCAGTACCACACATTCTCGATTAGGTAATTCATCACATCAAGCTCCTCACCGAGCCTTTCTGATAGTGCCTCCACTGTTCCCAGCAACCACTGCTCGTCGTCAGTCTCGAATGTGAATGTGGGGTACCCCATCACGCCGTACCCGTAGTCCCGGCTGGTTCCACAGTTCGGGTAGAGGCCTTGATTTGCATTCTGAATCGGAATGTCGGATATGTTGGCATGCACATCATCTCTGATGAAATGGAACATCTCCCAGTCTGAGGGCTGCTCTGGCCATTTGCCCCAAGGGTAGAGCATGATCCAGACTCCCGTGTGCATTGTGATGTATAGGTCGGCATGAGGCACGACCCCGTTCATGTAAATCGAGTTGAAACGAGTTTCGGACTCACTGAATGCAGAACTTCCAGGCTGAGTTGTAGGGCATGTGTTCCAGTAGTGGTCGTAGTTTCTATTCAGGTCCACTTGATTGACATTCCATCTTGTATCGAAGTCATTGCCATCCGCATTCAGCATGATGAGAATATGCAATTCCGTAGTAGCCAATACATCGAGTACCTCTTGCTCGCCATCTGCCCATCCCTCGATGTAATACTCGGCAACCAGGAAAGCAAGCTCCGTGCCCAGGTGCTCATTTCCATGGTGCCCACCGTCGATGTAAACCACCTCTTTGGCAGTCCCATCGGGCTTGATTTCCTGACTCCAATCTGAGATCTGCAACATCCAGAGATTTCTCCCCATCTCCGTTTGACCCACGACGAGCAGATTGACGATCTCAGGATAATCATCCGCCCATGCATTGACGTCCAAGGTCAGTGTTGCATAGGAATGATACCAGTGCTCCTGAACGATGTCCGGCTGACCAACCTGTGCTGTTGCAACTGGCGCTGCCGATACTGAGAGCATCACGGATGCGAGGACGATTGCTGCACAGCGGCGCATAGCGCCGCTGAGAGGGCCATCACCTACAATCGTTGTCACTTTCTGTGAGCCTATTGACTACTAACCACGGCTTGCGATGTGAGCGGCCAATATCTTGGTGGCGATGAGTGCTGCATTGAATTGGGTCAAACGATCCTCTCCGGGGACGATTTCGTTCACATCGGCCCCAATAACCTCCGCACCGCTTGCGAATAGTCCCTCGATAATCTCAACAGCGGCCCAATGACTCAATCCTCCGGGAACTGGAGTACCGGTGTCTGGAACAAGCGAACCGTCCAGTCCATCGACATCGAAGGTCAACCAGACGGGACCCTCGATTTGAGTAATCCTATCTATGAGCGCAGTCCATCCTGCTTGACCATCACATACACCCATGAATTCTCGAGCATACCATGTCTCCACCCGCTCGTCGGACTCGGCGAAAGTCGACTCCTCACGAGACAACGTCCGCGTGCCAATCTGTAATACTCTTCCAACACCCTCATCGAGAGCCCGGCGCACAGCGGTGCCATGCGAGAAGCGTTCTCCTCCCAACTCGTCTCTCAGGTCGGCGTGGGCATCAATCTGTACTAGTGTCAGACGACCTAGATCCCCTTCTATCTCAGGATGCTCAGCGGCGGCTTGCATCAGTGGAGGTAGGATGCCGTGCTCACCTCCGAGGAAGATTGGGAACTGAGATCCGTCGAGCCACTTTACAGCGTAGTCGCGAATCGAATCCAACTGCTCTAGCAGGGTGCCGGCTTCTGAGCCCCAGGCCTCAGCGGTATGGATATTGAGTCCGCACGGCAGGTCATGAGGAAGTATCGAGTCATAGAGCTCCACTTGGGAACTTGCTTCTATGCAAGCTCTGGGTCCCTTCTCGGTGCCCTCGCCCCAACTCGTCGTCATCTCATATGGCACCGGCAGTATCGCCACGTCCCAAGGACCTGAGTCGGATTCCTCTAGTCCTAGAAATCTCGGTCTATTGGGGTCTTCCATGACATTGCGAAAGTAGCGAGCAGATTAACCACTTCGGAGGGCAGAATGGCGAAAAACGAGGCTGTGCGAAGGACTGTTGAAATAGCGCGGCCTTCCATATTAGGCCACCGGGGGCGTATGCGATGGGTCTGACGCTAGCACAACTCACACAGGCCATACGGCACAAGGTCGACATTGACATGGAGACCGTTGTAGCTGAATCGATAGCGGAGCACGCGCTGGGCTTCTTTGGTTTCTCGAACCGTATCATTGACAATGCCTTAGAGCCAACCGACCGCAACCTGTTCTACCAACTGCAGGACTATGACCTTCTAACCACTGAGTCAGAGGAGACAACGCTGTGGGACGGCAGGGAGTGGAGAATCCACTACTGGAAGTTCAAGTCCAACGCTGAGGAACTGGCTCGCCTGTGGGAGGAGAAAGAGGTCCTCGGTGAGGAAGAGGACCCGTACGCTGGAATCTACGAAGACGTCCCTGTGTCCCTGTGGCGCGAGCGTTCAGGAGAGGATGACGACTACGAAGAGCCTCTGTTCTGAGTAACAACACCCCCATTGGTTCATATCTTGAAGGTCGAGGCACGTTCCGTGCCTCGCGCGATAGCGACCCTTGCAGTGCTAACCATTCTCCTGTTCAGCATCCCTGCTGCAATGGTAGTTGGAGAGGGCGACGAGCCGACGACCTGCATGGTACTTGTTGACTGGGACGTCGAGGACCACTGGGACGGTGGATGGAACATAACCTACGACGTCCTGCACCGCTACCTCGTAGTCTTCGATCCACCATTCATCAATGGCAGTTCTCCGACCGCCCTCAGCGTTGAAGTTCAGCATCACAGGGACGGTGAGCAGATAGCTGACACATCCAACACCACGGTGCTGAGCGCCGGAGGGGAGGTTGACATCATTCTCTCTACCGAACCTGTGTTCGGCGACTCGATTTCAATTTCTGTCGTCACCGGCGAGACGTCCTGCTCTAGGGGCCTCGCTATCACCAACTGGAATCAGCCCGTGGCCGATCACGAGATAACCCGAGAGACGACTTGGTCAATGGAGGGTGCTGAGCAGGGCAATGGAATCGACTTCGAGGGTCGGGGCTGGCAGAAGAGGACAGACAGTATCCTTGAGTCTAATGAACTGGGCAACGGGACCCTGACTGTGGATTCGATGAACGGTACCGAGGGACTTGTCCTCGAGCTCAATCTTGACCGAATCTGGCTGAACGAGACCTACGACGGTGTTGAACTTCTCCGACAGGATTTCGAGATGAGCGGCAATGGTTCACTCTTCCTCAACACCACCGACGAGGACGAGAACGGAGAAAGCAATGGCTTCTCAGCCGATGTCCAGGTCAATGACGTCTACGTACTACGTTCATGGGACGATGGAGAACTCACTGAGCGCTTTCTCATTGATGGCACAGGATGGCTCTCCTTCGGTGGCGGCGATAACAACAGCAGTGGAGGGGGATTCGGTCAACTGTCATCGTTTTACTACGAGACTTGGGATGAGGATGATCGCAGACGCCTACAGCATCTACAAATCGAGGCCAACGCTACTCTACGCCTCAATGGAGCGGACAGAGAGCAGTTCTCCTTCGACCTCGACGAGTTCAGGATACTCGAGCGCTGGGAGGACGGCACGAGGGAAGAGCAGCACTTCCTGATTCTCGGAGGGGGGGAATTTGGTTTCGTCATCGAAGACGAGCTCTTCGAGGTCGAGGTCAATGGCACCATCCCAATCATCCACTTTGAAACCCAGGGCGGTGAGACCGTCGCAGAGACCATACGAGTCGATGGCACTTACGATGGCGATGCCGAGGGAAGTTTCGGCTTCATCCGGAGAATAGTCGATTCCGGCACGCAGGAGAATGCGACTGGGGCAATGTTTGAGGTCGACAAGATTGAGAATGAGTTCTGGTTCAACGTCTCTGCTACGCCGATTGGACCAATCACGGAAGAGTGGGAGGCCGAGCACAACCTGACTTACGAGTTCATTGTCCCACAGACCGACTGGGAAAACCGTACCATCCGTTATCAGTACATCGAGGACAACGGTACGGTCACCAATGAGTATCCAGAGGTCTCTCCAATAATCATACAGGCTGTTCCCCCGAAACCCGAGGTCGTGTTCGAGAATCACATTTCTAGGGAGACCGGCGCTTCACCAGAGATTGTCGTCGTCGGCGACCGTTTCTCACTGGTCGGTAACGACGCGATGATACTGAGTATTGAGGTGACGGCCATCGTCGAGGGAGAGATGGATGGCCACATAGTCGAAGTCGCCGAGTGGTTAGGTGACTATGGGGGGAACAGCCACGCCTCGGGCGCCATCGTCAATGAGGGGCCTCTCGCAGGCCTGCTCAACGAGGTTCACCGGTGGGTGGAGATTGAAATTGGTCAGAATGACTCTGGTGACCGCATTGCCTTCGTCGAGCACCAACTTGTTGACAGAGTAATGTCGCCCTCAGTAGTTTCCGAGGAAGAGAACACCCCTCCTTCACTGGTATCGATAGGCTTCCGTGAAGGTAGGCTACTTACAGAGGGAGACTCAGCCCACTTAGAGGCCCTAGTATACGACTTCGATACAGATGTCACAGTTGTCACCATTGACCTGTCGGAGTTAGGACTCGGCACTATCGAACTCTCTGACTCTGGCCTACAGGGCGACCACACCATCCACGATGACATCTGGACCGCGCTGATTACCTACGATGGTCTCAACCATGGAATGATGAATTCATCAGTATTCATTGAGGACTTCTGGGTCACAGTTGAGGAGCAGACATCCATCGAGATCATCAATGCCGCGCCGAGGATGATTTCACTAGATTTCATGCCCGATACCGTCAGGCGCGGCGAGACAGTCGATGTCAGTGTCACCGCGCTGGACGGGCATGGTATTGACTCAGTTGGTATTGATCTACTGAGCGCAGGAGGTGCACTCAGCGTACTTTCGGAGTCAGATGGAGTGTGGAGTGGAAATTTCATAGTACCAGATGGGATTTCTCCCGGTGAACGTTCCATCCCAGTCAGAATCACGGACGGTGATGGCGAGACCGTGATGGCTGTCCACACTCACCTCGACGGCTTCCCGGTGGATGCGCCGATGCTAACCATCGAGAACGAGGCACCATCAGTTACCTCGGTCAGTTTGCTCAGATCTGGAGAGCCGGCTGAGGAGATTCATGTTCCACACAGTGGCGACCCCATCCCTCATTCTCTCGAAGCAAGTATCGATGACCCGGACGGAATCTCGTCAGTGCAGGCCAAGATAGGCAGGCTGGCTCCAATTGGCAGTTCCGGAATCTGGCTGTTAATGGTCGACGACGGCACCGGTGGTGATCAAGTATCAGGTGACGGCGTCTACACTTTGCAGTTCGATGCCCGGGCGAGCCTGCCCGAGGGCAACATCACCATCCAAATACGAGCTACAGACACCTACTTGTCCACTACGCCGACTATCGAACAGACTCACATCCTCGAACTTGAGAAGCTGGGTGCAGGTGGAGGAGGGGGTAACTGGTTCAGTGACAACTCGACGACCCTCGTGTTTGTGTCGGTAGGCCTCTTGCTGATTGTCGGTATCACAGTCTTCGCGATTTCCTTGCGGAAATCAGATACCGAGTGGTGAGGGGATGGAAGCCGTTAGCATCCTACTGATTGAATTCCTCTAGTTTATTTCCCTAGGGCGTATTATGCCTTCAATCAACCAGTCTCCTCCGGACTCGGATAGTAACGCAGCCGCTGCCGGAGGCATCGTGTGCCACTCTCCAGTAAGGTGGTTAATCAGCACCTCCGAACCGGGATTGTGTCCAAGAATCATCGTTGTGCCTTCATCCAGTATTCCTTCTAACTGGGTCAGCAGTGTGCTTATTCCAGCATGGTAGATTTCAGGCCTTACCTCTGTCCTCACATCTTTCATGTGTTGAGCCATTCCCTCCAGAGTCTCCAAAGTGCGTGTGGAACTGCTCACCAGCACCAGTTGCGGCAGCCACTCACGCTCGGCCAGAGTATCACCTATGAGACAAGCATCTCTCTGGCCTTGTGTGTTCAGGGGCCTGTCATGATCTAGGAGACCTTGGTGGTCGCTACTGCTTTCGGCATGCCGCATCACGATGAGTCGTCCAGTCACATATTCCTGAGAACATCGCAGTTATTGAATTGCATGAATCTCATAAGACGACACGCAGTCGAACGGGTGTGCAGACGCGCGAGGAGTTGTATATCGCCGGTCAGTGGGTCAAACCTCTCGGCGAAGGCACGATTGAAGTGACCAATCCAGCTAGTGAGGAATTGATTGGTTCGGTACCGGTTGGTTCGGCCGCAGACGTGGATGCCGCGGTGGCCGCAGCGCACTCCGCTTTCCCTTCTTGGTCCCAGACTCCGGTAGAAGAGCGTGCGGAGTTCCTAAACAGACTTTCCGCAGCCATAAAGGAGCAGACTGAGGAACTATCTCAATTGATTACGGCCGAGGTCGGTACCCCCATCAATTACTGCAGGATGGCTATGGTGGGAACTCCGAAAGTGGTCTCGCGCTCATATGCGAAGATTCTAGATGGATTCGAGTGGGAGCAAGAGGTCCGCAACTCACTTGTGGTCAAGGAGCCTATTGGAGTGGTCGCGATGATCACTCCTTGGAACTTCCCTCTTCACCAGATCATCGGTAAGGTGGCTCCCGCTATAGCTGCCGGCTGTACCATGGTGGTCAAGCCGTCCAAAGAGGCGCCACTGAACGCCTTCGCACTCGCAGACATCATCCATGACATTGGGTTGCCTGCGGGGGTGTTCAACCTAGTCTCTGGACACGGTAGGGAGATTGGTGAGGTCCTGAGCAGCCACCCTGATGTCGACATGGTAAGCTTCACTGGTTCTACCAGCGCGGGAGTGAGGGTCAGCGAACTGGCCTCTCCCAGCGTCAAGAGGGTCACCCTCGAGCTCGGTGGTAAGAGCGCCAACATCGTCCTCGACGACGCCGATATCGCCAAGGCATCCTCCTCTGCAATCTATTCCTGCTTCAGCAATTCTGGACAGGAGTGCTCGGCGTTGACGAGACTACTCATCCCTGAGTCCAAACGTGATGAGGTGATTGAGATTATTTCCAACAAGATGACCAAGTACACCGTTGGTGATCCGCTCGACGAAACGATGCGTTGCGGTCCTATGGTGTCAAAGCGGCAGCAAAAGAGCGTTGACTCGTTCATTGCCAGTGGAATCGAGGAGGGGGCTACTCTGATTGTTGGGGGTCAGGGTATGCCAGAGGGGCTGGATTCAGGCTTCTTCGTCAGACCCACCGTGTTCGCCGACGTGACTCCTGAGATGACTATCTTCCGAGAGGAGATATTCGGCCCCGTCCTCTCTATCACCACCTACTCAACTGAGGACGAGGCAATCTTACTGGCCAACGACTCCGAGTATGGACTCTCTGGAGGTGTCTGGTCAGGTGATGATGAACGGGCCATGCGGGTCGCCCGTCGGATACGAACCGGGCAGGTAAGCATCAACGGAGGTTTGTTCAATGTTTCAGCGCCATTCGGTGGCTACAAGCTCTCTGGGAACGGTCGCGAGCTCGGAGTTCACGGGCTCGAGGAGTACCTCGAGATTAAGGCAATCCAACGTTGAGGGCCAATATGAGTAGACCTCGACTACTGGTCATCACTGGCAGTAGCGGTGTCGGTAAGTCGACTATCTCTGCCAGAGTATCATCATCTCTGGGATTCTCCAAGAGCGCATCCACCGATACCATCCGAGAGGCCCTGAGGACCCAGTTCAGTTCCGAGCAGGCACCTGCTCTGCATCGTTCTTCCTTCGAACCTGCAGGAAGCGGGGTCATCGAGGATTGGCACGAGACCGTAGTAGTTCTCTCTGAGGCTATTCGGGCGGTTGTTAATAGAGCGATCTCAAAACGCTCTGACCTACTCTTGGAAGGTGTCCACATCATCCCAGGAAGCGGTATTCTCGAAGGTTGGAGGGAATCAGGAGGGATTGCCAGTGGAGTGCTGCTACACGTAGAGGATGAAGACACCCATCGCCAGTTCATCAGGATGAGAGAGAAGCACAATGACCGTGGATTGGACCACTATCTGAACAATCTTGACCGCATCAGGGCGATTCAAGAGGAGATGCTGGGAAAGGCTGACGAATCCGGATGGCTTGTCCTCGATGCTAGTATCGGCGACCCAGTTAGACAGATAGGGGATTCGTTCGAGTAATTAGAATCCCAGCGTTTCAAGAATCATGTCGGACCTCTCCTCAAGCTCCTCGAGAGAACCTTCGTTGAGAATAATAGCGTGAGCCTGATCCATCAGTATCTCAAGCCCCCATCCCCATTCACGCTCCTCGCGTTCGGCGAACTCCGCTCCGCCACCATCCTCTCCTCGCCCGCGCCCTTCGAGCCATTCCAATCTTGATTGAGGTGACGCTGACATCGCGACCACCGTGATATCATCGATATGCTCTCTCAACCGATCCATCTCTTCGGGTTGGCGCATCCCATCAATGAGGACATCTGACACCTCCAAGGTGCTCAACAAACTCGGAATCAGTCTCTCAACAACAATCTCCTCACCATGCTCCTCGCGCATCGAGAGAGCAGTCTTGCCTACGTTCTCTGGAGTCTCAGGCAAACCCTTCAAGGCCATCTCAGAGCGTACGATGTCACCCAGTGATAGGACCCTCATCCCTCGCTCGGATGCTTTTTGTGCCACCACACCCTTGCCTGAGCCGGGTGGGCCGCATAGCACCAACACGCGCCCCGTCATGGTCTGCGGTGAGAGTTCCTTGGACATGACGCTTGCTGGGCCTAGGCTATCTGCCGACCCATTCTGCGTCCTCTCGCTTGAGGAAGGCCGACACTCCGATTTCCTTGTCCTCGGTGTCGAACAGAGCCACGAACTCCGAACGCTCGGTGAGAATTCCTTCTGTGAACGGAAGATCTAGAGCAGCACGAACGGCACGCTTCGCGACCCTGACGGTGTAAGGCGACTTCCTAGCTATATTCTCGGCTAGAGCAAACGTCTCTACTTCGAGTTCTTCAGGCTCGACCACCTTGTTAACCAGACCAATGCTCAAGGCCTCCTCTGCCCCTACCATATCCCCGGTCAGAGTCATTTCCATCGCTTTGCCGTAGCCCAGTAGCCTGCATAGGCGTTGGGTCCCACCTCCACCTGGGATCAGTCCGAGATTAATTTCTGGCTGTCCGAACTTGGCTCGAGTAGAGGCGACTCTCAGATCGCAGGCCAGCGCGAGTTCGGTGCCTCCGCCTAATGCGAAACCGTCTACCATGGCGATGGTTGGTTTGGAAAGACCCCAGACCGCCTCCCAAGCATTGTTCGCGAAGAATTCACGCACATCGTCCGAGTTCTTACCTGCGAACTCGGAGATATCTGCACCCGCAGCAAAGGCTGCCGGTTTGGCTCGCTTCCCCTCCTCCGGCGTCGGCGGGGCCGCGCCTCGGATGACTACGGCCCTAACCGCGTCGTCTGACTCGACCCGTACGCACTGTTCCTTAATCGCCAAATGCGAGTCGCGATTCAGAGCGTTGAGTTTCTCGGGGCGGTTCAATGTCCAGACGGCCACGACTCCACCGGAGGGACTGCATCCCTCAACAGTGATGTCTTCAGTAAGCAGTACTCCACTCATGCGATGTCCACAGCCCCCTCCCGCTTCAATTTTCAGTTACCCGACTAATTCTCTTCGCGTGTGACTGGTGGAGGCATTGGTGGCATTCCTGGAGGAGGGGGCATTGGTGGCATTCCTGGAGGAGGAGGCATGCTCTCAGAGGGAGGCAAAGGTATCTCAGACACCTCAGGAGGGGCCTGTGTTGGTGTTTTCTTTGTCGGTATTTCTAGAGGTAGTTTGACTTTCAGAATACGCTCATCATCGATTCGTATGTAGGAAACGCCCTGTGGTTTGCTAGTATCTGCTTCTTCGGGTTCCTCAAGC
>Ga0206683_10002853_pt1 | contig 11554 bp, 9 predicted proteins | sample M280m12015metaG_FD_155483 | JGI IMG/M metagenome (GOLD analysis project Ga0206683, IMG submission 155483) | Ammonia-oxidizing marine archaeal communities from Monterey Bay, California, United States - M2 80m 12015 | ecosystem: Environmental > Aquatic > Marine > Intertidal zone | place: USA...
GGCTCAGGCGCATCTGGGTAGAACAAGAGCACCTGAACCCATCGGAGCCTGTCTAGGTCAGCGGCCGGATGAATCGTGATGCGCTGAGTTCCCTGGACTGCGTTGGGAACCACATCGACGACTGTGCCGATAAGAAGTCCCTCAGGAAAGGTGCTTCCTTGGAAGCCGCTGCTGACCACTGTTTCACCTGGAATGACCACGGTGTCAAGTTCAATAAAACTGACCTCTAATTCGCGATTGTGTCCGCGCCCGGACGCAATACCGTCGTCGCCTGATCGGACCATTCGGACTCCGACATCGAAGTTCGGGTCGGTAAGTAACTCCACTTGGGACCTGGTGATTGAGACATTGGAGATTCTTCCGATTACACCTGCTCCGGTCTCGACCGGCATGCCAACGGCAATACCGTCACGTGAACCTTTGTCCAACTCGAGGGTGCGTTGGTAATTTGATATCGGCGCGTCGATGACGCGTGCAGTTCGACGTCCCACTTGGGCTACCCGGTCACGCGCGCCTAGGAGCGCTAGCAACGACTTTCGTTCGCGTTCGATCTCTCCTACTTCGAGCACCGAGCTTTGAAGTTCCGCTATTTTCGCTCGCAACAACGCGTTTTGTGCCTCAAGGTCGTCGTAGCTGGTTACGGCCTCCCAAGCTCCTCCAACTGGTTCGAAGAGGCGCGTTGAATTCGACCTAAGGGGTCCTAGGGCATCCAGCACAGCGCTGCGGGCAGTGTCTATAGCTCCACCCTCGGTTCGAACGTCGAGAGTGATCAGAACTATTGACGTGAGAACAAGTAAAGCGAGTCGGAATCGTGAGCTCCGGCTCCTTCGTGTCGTTGAGCGACGCAACACCACCAGTTCCGCTCAGTATTGATCGCCCGATGAGAACAGCACACCGCGAAGCACTTCAAACTCTTCGAGTGCTTGTCCAGAACCGCGGGCAACCGCGTAAAGGGGGTCGGTAGCAATTCTAATGGGCATCCCTGTTTCATTCGCCAAACGCTGATCTAAACCGCGGAGCAGCGCACCTCCACCAGCAAGCATGATTCCTTCACCCATGATGTCCGCTGCTAATTCCGGTGGGGTTCGATCGAGCGTAAATTTGATGGCGTCGATGATTGAACTGATCGGTTCTTCCAACGCTTCGCGCATTTCGACACTACTCACGGTCACGGTTTTGGGTAGACCAGTGACAAGATCTCGCCCCCGGATTTCGGCATACATTTCGTCGGCGAGCGGCCATGCTGAACCCAACGCGACCTTTACTTCTTCAGCTGTGCTGTCACCAAGGGCGACACTGTATTCCTTCTTGACATATTGAGTGATCGCATCATCAAGAACGTCGCCCCCCACGCGCGCTGACTGAGCTGCCACGATTCCCCCTAAGGAGATCACGGCAACTTCGGTGGTTCCACCACCGACATCGACGATCATGCTGCCATGTGGCGATTGAACGGGAAGACCCGCTCCAATCGCTGCCGCCATGGGTTCCTCGATAATGAACGCTGGCTTTCGCGCGCCGGCGTATTCGGCGGCTTCTTGGACGGCGCGTTGTTCCACTCCTGTGATCCCTGATGGAACGCAAATAACCATGCGGGGCTTAGCCCAGCGACTTCCTGAAACCTGTTCTATGAAGTAGCGAAGCATTTTTTCGCATACATCGAAGTCGGCGATAACTCCGTCTTTCAGGGGCCGAACCACTTGTATGTGGGCTGGGGTTCTCCCGGCCATGCGTTTTGCGTCATGGCCTACGGCCAACGGAGTTCCAGTCGTAACGTCGAGCGCTACGACTGATGGCTGATCTAAGACAATTCCTCTGCCTCTTACGTACACCAACGTGTTGGCGGTTCCAAGATCTACTGCTATGTCTCGCCCACTGAGGCTTCTCATTCCGCCGCGTTTTCTCATAACGGCGAACCGCTCTCATTTGCAACGAGGTCCACCTGTGCCTGAGCGATGCTTCCTCTTGGGATGGCGGGTCGGCGGGTCATGGTTTTCCAGTCAGATGCCTGGAAAGAAAATGTTGATTTCACGTTCAGCCGATTCGTTCGAGTCGGATCCGTGCACAAGGTTTTCGGTCACCATGAGGCCAAGATCACCTCGAATCGTTCCGGGCGCGGCGGTGGCTGGATTAGTAGCGCCCATTAAGTTTCGCACGACAGCGTAAATATCGTCGCCTGCGTCTTCGGGGCCTTCGACAACCATCAACATTGCTGGCGAGCGCGTAATGAATGTAATCAGGTCTTCGAAGAATGCTTTCCCGTCGTGCTCTTGGTAGTGAATTTCAGCGGTGCCGCGATCGATTGTGCGCAGTTCCGCTCGGCTGAGCGTCAGCCCCTTGCGTTCGATCCGGGCGATGATCTCACCGACCAGCCCTCGTTCCACAGCGTCAGGCTTGCAAATCACGAAAGTACGAGGCACTTAATCTCCTGGAACGGATTTATGTCGGTCCGCCGTAAGACTACCGCTAGGTGTTACGGAGTTGACTTCGGGCCTCCGAAGCGACGTACAAAGAGCCGGTCACCAACACGGTGCCGCTTTGCCCTGCAAGCTCAACGGCTCGGTCGATTGCATCGGCGACATGAGGAACAGTCTCTATGCGCGGACCACAGTTTTTGAGGGCGGCGCCAAGAGTTTCAGCGGCAATAGCTCGTGGCCAGTCGGCTGCAGTCGCGATGATTACCGAGAATTCTGTGCCTCGAAGGGCGTCAACAAATTCGACTGGGTCATGTGGTCGGTTCGTTCCCATTACCAAAATTGGGGATTCTTCGTTGGAGAAGTCGTCGAAAAGTGTTTCAGCTGCGACCGCTGCAGCGGGCGGATTATGAGCCCCATCTACGATAACGAGGGGTTGTCGTTGCATGACCTCAAACCGCGCGGGGAGTTCGAGCCGCGCAAAGGCTTCCGAAACGACATCATCGTCTAGCTGTCGACCAAAGAATGCTTCTACTGCAGCGACCGCTGTGGCTGCATTTTGGGACTGGTGGGCGCCGTTGACGGGGAGAAAAATGTCTTCGTGGCGACCGTATGGGGTAACCAGGTCAACTAGTCGTCCTCCCACCGCAAGTCGGTCTTCGATGACGTCATAATCGCTACGCCCGCACCACAGTTCACGGTGTTCGGTTGCTGTGACGATGTCAAGCAGTTCTGGTCTGGTTTCGCCACAAATGACGTGTGACCGGGGTGAGATAATGCCTACTTTTTCTCGGGTTGCGTCCGCGATTGTGGGGCCGATGATTTCTAAATGATCCTGACCGATGTTGGTCAGCGCTACAACTTCTGCGTCGATGACGTTCGTAGCATCCCAACGTCCGCCCATTCCAACTTCGATGACATTGACATCGACCGCGGTCGCTGCGAACCAGTTGTACGCCGCGGCGCACAAAATCTCGAAATAGTTCGGTGTTTCACCCGTCGATTCGAGAACCCATGGTTCAACTTCAGCCACCTCGGCAAGTGCTTGCATCATGGAATCATCATCGAGAGGTTTGTTAGCGATCATGATGCGGTCGTTTACACGGTCGATGTGCGGTGAGGTGTAACTGCCTACGTCAAGGCCGGTCGCGCCGATGAGTTCGACCACCATTCGAGAGGTGCTTCCTTTACCGTTTGTTCCAGTGATATGGATCGCTGGGACGTCGTGTTGCGGGTCGCCTAATAACGTCATGAGGGCCTGCATACGGTCTAACGATGGGACTGCCAGCTCGTTTGCACCCAGATGTTGTTCAAGGTTGTAGTGATCTTTGAGCCAGTTCATAGCGTCGGCATAGCTGCCGATTTGCTGTGATACCTCGTTAGTTGAAGTTCCGCGGATAGCGCTCCGCTTATGACGCCTGGCGCTCGCCACCGCTGTCATTCCTACGCGGCACCAGAGTCGGATTCACCTTGTCGAGGACAACGTCGCGATCGATGATGCAGCGAGCGATGTCTTCTCTGCTGGGCATTTCGTACATGACGCCAAGTAGGACTTCTTCAAGGATCGCGCGCAAGCCACGCGCTCCCGTGTTTCGAAGCAAAGCTTGGTCGACCACTGCGCTGATTGAGTCGTCAGTAAATTCAAGTTCGACACCATCAAGTTCGAACATCCGCTGATACTGCTTCACCAACGCATTGCGGGGTTCGGTAAGTATCCGCGTTAACGCTGAGTGGTCGAGTTGGTCAACTACGCCAACTACTGGGAGGCGTCCGATGAATTCGGGGATCAGCCCGTACTTTTGGAGATCTTCTGGCAACACCTCGGCGAGCAAGTCCAGGTTGGCTCGTTCGTTGACAGATTTTACGTCGGCTCCAAAACCGACGGCACGTTTCCCGATCCGGTCAGCGATGACGCGTTCCAGACCATCGAAAGCACCCCCGCATATGAACAAAACATTGCTGGTGTCGATCTGTAAGAACTCTTGGTGAGGGTGCTTGCGACCACCTTGGGGCGGCACAGAAGCTTGCGTCCCTTCAAGGATTTTCAGCAGGGCTTGTTGCACGCCTTCTCCTGAAACATCGCGAGTAATCGAGGGGTTCTCAGCTTTACGGGCGATTTTGTCGATTTCGTCGATGTAGATGATGCCGGTTTCCGCTCGCTTCACGTCGTAGTCGGCGGCTTGAATGAGTTTCAATAAGATATTTTCGACGTCTTCTCCGACGTACCCCGCTTCGGTAAGCGCCGTAGCGTCCGCTATCGCGAACGGGACGTTGAGCATGCGCGCCAAAGTCTGGGCCATCATGGTTTTTCCGCACCCAGTCGGACCTATCAACATGATGTTGGATTTGGCGATTTCTACGTCGGATTCGAGACTTGCCTCAAATTGGATGCGTTTGTAGTGGTTGTATACCGCTACGGACAGGATCTTTTTCGTTCGTTCTTGACCGATGATGTAGTCGTTGAGGAAGCCGAAGATTTCTGCGGGCTTGGGAACATCATCAAAGCTGACTTCGGAGGTATCTGCTAGTTCTTCTTCGATAATTTCGTTGCACAGATCGATGCACTCGTCACAGATGTATACGCCTGGACCCGCTATGAGTTTTTTGACTTGTTTCTGAGATTTACCGCAAAAAGAGCACTTCAGTAGCTCTCCGCCCTCTCCGAATTTCGCCACGTTGTCAGTACCTCGTTCTGGTTATCCAACCCGATTTGGGTCAATAGCCGTCTGCTAAGGATGGCACAGCCAGATCAGAACGCGGTGACGTTAAGACCGGTAGAGATACCACCGAGAGCATTGAGACTCTCCTTGGGGAGTAGAGGTTGAGAGTACCTAGGGATTCGGTCTCTGAACAGCAGAAATATCAGGCAGCTCGGATCGGCCCATCTTCAACGACTTCACGGCTATCTATAACTTCGTCAATGATCCCGTATTCTTTAGCGGCTTGGGCGTCCATGATGAAATCTCTGTCAGTGTCATTGTGGATGCGATCTAGTTCTTGTCCGGTATGGTGAGCCAAAATTCCTTCGAGGAGTCCTCGCATACGGTCTATTTCACGGGCAGCTAATTCGATATCTGTAGCTTGGCCCATCGCTTGCCCGTAGGGCTGATGCAGGAGTACTCGAGCATGTGGGAGAGCCATCCGTTTTCCTGGGCTGCCCGCTGCGAGCAGCACTGCGGCTGCCGAAGCTGCTTGACCTAGACAGATCGTTGTTATGTCGTTGCGGATGTATTGACTGGTGTCGTATATGGCGAAAAGAGCGTTGATGTCTCCGCCCGGAGAATTGATGTAGATGTTGATATCACGATCGGGGTTCTCAGATTCCAGATGAATCATCTGTGCGCACACCAGGTTTGCGATGGTGTCGTCAATCGGGGTTCCAAGGAAAATAATATTTTCTTTGAGTAGTCGCGAATAGAGGTCGTAGGCGCGTTCGCCTCGATTGGTTTGTTCGACGACCGTGGGGACTAAATAGTTCTGTGCCTCAAGGCTCACTGTTCGTCATCCTCCTCGGAATGCTCTTCATTTTCGGTTTCCGCACTGTCAACCGTACCGTCATGGTCTTCTTCTGAATTGTCGGACTCTGACAAGTCGGGTAGTTCGAGGTCATCGCGGCTGATGGTGTTTCCCTCTGAGTCAACCAATTCGACTTCGGTCACCAGCCATTCCAAGGCTTTGCGCTTGCCAATTTCGGCCTTTAGCGGGCCGAGCCCATCACCATGGTCTTCGATTTGGTGGCGAAGTTCATGAACCGATGTCTCGAACTGTTCGGACATGCGTTCCAGTTCTTCTTCTAACTCGTCGTCGTCAACCTCAATCGATTCTCGTGAGACGATTGAACGAAGTGCCAAGTCCACTTTGGCTGATCGTTCTGCAGCGTCGCGCAACTCGACGGTGAAAGATTCTGGGTCCTGCCCAGTCATCTGCATCCAGGTTTCAATGTTCATTCCCTGGCCCTGTAGCCGCATTGCCAGCTGCTGTAGTTGTTCAGACATCTCTCCGTTGACCATGGAATCGGGAATGTCTTCTTCAACTAATTCAGCCAGTGCAGTTGCTGTGTTTTCTCTCATTGCTGAGTTGGCCTGAAAGATTCGCATCATTCGCATGCGCTCAATAGTTTCCGACTGCAGTTCCTCCACCGTCTCATGATCGGTGTTTTCTTCTACCCATTCGTCGGTGAATTCGGGCAGTACTTCTTCCTTAACTGCAAGAACTTTGATTTCGAAGTCAATAGTGACGTCTTCTTGGACCGGGTGGTCGGCACTGAAGCTGAGTTCGTCGCCTGCGCTTGCTCCCTCGAGTTGAGAGTCAACTTCGTCGACGATTCCGCCGCTTCCTACAGAATACAAATAGTCGTCGGCGGTGAGTCCTGGGAGTGATTCGCCATCAACGGTTCCTTGGATATCGATAGATACTTGATCTCCTGAAGCTGCGGGGCGTTCCACGTCAACGAGTTCAGCGGATTGGCGTCGTTGCACATCGATTTGTTCTTGGACTTCTTCATCGCTCGGTGCCGGATTAGGTATTTCGACTTCCAGGTCTTCGTAACCTCTAATGCTGATGCGAGGGCGGGTCTCGACTACTGCTTCGAAGCAAACTATGCCGCTATCTTCGCCGCTTGTTAGGGAAAGTTCAGGGGCCGCTATGACGTCAACGGCTTCGGCTCGGACGGCGTCTGCGTAGTAGCCCGGAATGGCGTCTTCTAGCGCTTGGCCTCGGGCATATTCACTGCCAATGTGTGATTCGAGGACTGGCCGTGGGACTTTGCCTTTCCTAAATCCGGGAATTTTAATTTCTTTGGCGATTTTTCGAAATGCTTGATCGATGGCGTCGTCGAAAGTTTCTTCGTCGACTTCGACGGTCAGCTTGATCTTGGGTCCAAAGGTGCGCTCTTCGGCTCCACCAGCATCATCTGACTCTTCTGCTTCGGAGGCAGCGGCAAGGTCTTCGGGGTCGACTTCGGTCACGGTGGTCTTCACAAGGGCCGAATTCTATCGTGGCGGTTCCGTTGTCCCCTATTGAAGTTCATGACTGAGTTTGAGCGGGCGACGAGAATCGAACTCGCATCATCAGCTTGGAAGGCTGAGGTTCTGGCCATTGAACTACGCCCGCGAACCCCGCCACACTACCGGCATGGAGCGCCTCCTACAGATCGAAGGGCAAGTCGACGACGATCGCCGGTCGCCATCCAGTCGGTGTCGGAACCTGCAATTTGGTACCTGGAAGGTTTTGTGGGACCTCCACGATCGCTAATCCTAAATTTCGTTCGTATCGCGGCGAGTAGACGACCGCTCGGGTTTGACCAGCGTAGGAGCCGTTGGGAGTTTGTAGTCCCACCGGTTCTGGGTTCGCCTCGAGAGGCTCGCCATCAATCAATAGACCTTTTAACTCCCGGGTCGGCCCGTCGGCTCGTTTGGCAAGCAAAGCATTTTTTCCCACGAAGTCGTGCGTTGCGCCCAGATCTATATAGCTACCAATTGCGGCCTCGAAGGGATCGCTTTCGGCGTCGGTGTCGGAGCCCCAGGCAAGAAGAAAATTTTCGATTCGTTCGGCGTTATTGGGTGCACCCACTCGAATGCCATGGGGCTGTCCGGCTGCCCAAATGAGATCCCACAATTGGTCTCCTTTGCTGCCGTCTTCCAGGAAAAGTTCGAAACCGCTTTGTTTACTCCAACCTGACCGGCACACGACGAGAGGAATACCTTCATGGTGGATACGTCGAAAATGGAAGAACTTCAGTTCGTGCACCCATTCTCCGAACACAGCAGCGACGGTGTCTGTTGCGCTAGGGCCTTGAACGGCTAACGGAGAAACGTCTGGTTCGCTTACTTCGACGTCGTCGCCGCGTTCACCGCTTATGGCGCGTATCCACAAAAGGACGTCCGAGTCTGCGATTGAGAACCACACCGTGTCCTCATTCACTCTTAGTACGACAGGGTCGTTGATGAGGCGGCCGTCATGATCGCATAGTGGCGCGTACTTGGCGGCGCCGATTCGGAGTTGTGACAAGTCGCGGGCACTCAAGTATTGGCAAAGTTCAAGGGCGTCGGGGCCTTGAACCTGCACTTGACGTTGACAACCCACATCCCATAGCGAAACCCTCTGAGTTAACGCTTCATAATCTGCGGTTGGGTCATCGGTGGCTATGGGCAAGACCATACGGTTGTAGACCGTTGCTACCGTCATCCCCGCGGCCTTCGACCGGTCATAGAAGGGTGAGGTCCTGACCCTGGGTCCCTCAGTGAGTTTCATGTTCGGCAAGTTACCGGTTCGTTTCGTTACCTTTTAACGGGAGTCGAAATAATTGAGGTGACCGCGTTCAACAATTCGCTGCAGGAACTCCGGTTCGTATGCGAATTCAGGGTCCTCGCGAACAAGTTCGTCGAGCACAATTGCGTCGTCACCGACAAGGATTCGCCATCTCTTCTCACGCACCCCATCGAGAATGATGGCAGCTGCTTCAGCTGCCGTTGTGGGGGCGTCATCCCTAAACCGTTCACCCCGAGAGACAACAAGTTCGGTCAGATCTGCGTCACTCATTTGGTCCACATCGCTGCCTCGTTCAGCCAGAGTTTTTCGGATCCGTTCGAGGTCAGGGCCGCCGTGCGCTGCGGTGCTATTAAGAGCAATCGAAGTTCCTATATGACCAGGCATGACGACGTGTGCCATTACATGGGGTGCGTGAAGGCGAAGGTCGATATTGAGGGCTTCGGTAAAGCCTTTGACCGCGAATTTCGCTGCACAGTACGCCGTATGGGGGACGTCAGGTCCGACAGTGGCCCAAAAACCGTTGATGCTGCTGGTGTTCACTATGTGGCCTTCTTCGCTGCGAATGAGGAGCGGCAGAAATGCGCGGCATCCGTAATACACCCCATGCCAACAGACGTCGAAAGTTTTTTCCCATGCCATTCGGTCCTCGTCGGTCACGAAACTTCCGCCGCCTCCGATGCCGGCGTTGTTGAACACTAAATCGACGTGCTCAACTTCGTGTCGAGCTTGAACTTGGTCACGAAATGCCAGCATGTCCGCTTCGTCCGCTACATCGCAAACGTGGGAGGTCACCCGCACGTCGTCCGTCGTTTCCGAAAGAGCAAGTCGTTCGGTTTCCATCATGTTGTCTGGGCTGACGTCACACATTGCGACATGGCTTCCCGCCACTGCAAGTTGTCGCACTAACTCGCGACCCATGCCAGTGCCGCCTCCCGTGACTATGGCCATTTTCCCGTGAAGATTACGCATGGCTCCTCCTGTCAAAAATCAATGGTTTCAGTTACCTTGTCCGTTTGTCATCTAGAACTGCGAGACCGACTAATTGAAGAACCGCGAAAGATTCAGTTTCCTTAGAACGCCCGAAGGGGAATCGATGCTGCACAATACCGAGGTGACTCGTTCGTGGCTTCAAAAACTTTTCATCACAGCACTAGGTTTGCTCGTGCTTGGTTGTTCCGGTGGGGCCGCACCAATTTCGACACAAGCCGACCCAACCCAAACGAGTGTGGGTTTGATCATCGCTACTGATTCCACGGTCGCCTCAGCAACAACCGTCACTTCTGCCAATCTGCCGACTACCACCACATCGGGCGGCGTTTCCTTGTTGGCAGTTTCAGGTGACCCCACTTTGCAGTTGGATCACACCAGTAACGCCCCCACGTCTGACGCTTTTGCTCCTTCGGTGATGCCTGACACTCCCATGGGTCGGATTGGTTACACCAGATATGTGTTCACACGAAGCGGCGAACAGATTATTCCGGCACTGATCGAGGGTCCCAGAGCCAGTCAGACACGCTGTCAAAAAGTTGAATTGCCTTGTTCATTCGGAGATCTCAAAGCATTGTCGGATTCTGGGGCTGAGATACCTTCAACCCTCAACATGGACCGCTCTGAGTTGGGTGAGTTGGTGACACAGTTAGGTGAGGTCGCAGGAGCGTTGGAGAAATACAGCGATGTGAACGATGCGTGCGCCGCGGGTTACCGACCTGATGGCAATCAAACTCCGAACATGGGGTCGCACTTCACTAACTTTCCCTTGGTCATCGACGGAAAATTTGACCCCGCGGCACCCGAAATTTTGTTGTTCGTGACAGCTGATGACGCCACTCCGCCGTTTGGTGCGCTGGGACGCTGCAAAGACGGTGCGTGGAAGGGTGGTGAAGTAGAGATCGCTGGTGCCGCGTTTTATATTCCGTTCGCTTTTGCTGGCGACGATCATTTCGAAGGGTTCAGCGGCCCGTTAGACAATTGGCATATTCACTACAACTTGTGTCGTCTCGCGGGGCAGGACGTGACGGTGCTGCCTTCTGTGTGTTCTGGGGAGGACGACGGTCCTTTAGACCGTCCCCAAGGTGATGCGAGCGAAGGGTGGATGATTCATGCTTGGGCCGACACCGGACACGACAACCAACTTGGAGCTTTTTCCATGTGGAACCCTTCTATTTGGCCTTTGTCGGACCCTGAAGCTGTTGGTGAGGGGTCTTTGGGCTCAAGAACAGCGAGCAACACCAATCTGATCGCCGACTTCGATTATCAGGTAGCGGAGGCGGCTGTGCCTGGAAAGATTTCCTTTTTTAACGCTGACCCTGAGGCTCACAGCGTTACGGCTGGCACTCCTGAAAATCCGACAGGTGAGTTTGATAGTGGTGTCGTTGGTGGTGGTAGAGCTGCGACTATCGAGATTTCTCAGCCTGGGACGTACGAATTTTTCTGTTCACTCCATCCGGGCATGAGAGGCGCAATCACTGTTGGTGGCAGTTGATTGATATCTCACGAGTTGACATGCAAATGGCTATTGGAGAGCAAAGAACTCGAAAATAATTTTGTGTAGACCGCCTTCGGTGCTGCCTGTGAGGTGACGACCTTCTGTTTCGGCAGTCGGTTCGGACGATGTGGAGATGGAACGTTTTCCCGTATCAGGAGAATGCTTGTATCTCCGCTACTCGCCATAGGGGCGCGCTACGCGAAGGCGTCCTCTTTCGCAGAGCAGCGAGTTTCGCTTGGGTCGGAACCGACGGGTTGGCTCTTATTTTTATGGGGCTCTCGTCGGTTACAGAAGGGAGAAGAAAATAATGAGCATTCCGACCCAACTCACTGCGAAGGCGAGGGTGCGAACGTAGGCAATACCCAAAATGTGTACGACCACGTGT
>Ga0206683_10002856_pt1 | contig 11543 bp, 9 predicted proteins | sample M280m12015metaG_FD_155483 | JGI IMG/M metagenome (GOLD analysis project Ga0206683, IMG submission 155483) | Ammonia-oxidizing marine archaeal communities from Monterey Bay, California, United States - M2 80m 12015 | ecosystem: Environmental > Aquatic > Marine > Intertidal zone | place: USA...
AATTAGTTACGGCTTGCTGTTCCGCATTGCTGCCGGTGAAATGCTAGGCCCTGACCAACCCGTCATTCTGCAGTTACTTGAAATTACACCTGCGATGAACGCGCTCAACGGTGTCGTCATGGAACTCGATGACTGCGCATTCCCACTCCTCCACGGAATCGTCGCTACTGATGATCCCAACGTTGGCTTTGCCGACGCTGACTACGCTCTTCTTGTCGGTGCAATGCCTCGACGAAAAGGAATGGAAAGAAAAGATCTCCTGACAGCAAACTCAAAGATTTTCTCGGTCCAGGGAAAAGCGATTAACGACCATGCCAAAAAGGACATTAAAGTCCTTGTCGTAGGGAACCCAGCTAACACAAATGCCTTGATCACAATGGCAAACGCTCCTTCGATCAAGCATGGCAACATCACTGCGATGACCCGCCTCGATCACAATCGCGCTCTAAGCCAACTAGCCTCAAAAACTGGAAAGCACTCCACCGACGTCAAGAAACTGACAATCTGGGGGAACCACTCTTCCACCCAGTATCCAGATATTAGCCATGCCACTATCTCTGATGAATCAGCTGCCCAACAAGTCGAGCAGGACTGGTATCGGGATACGTTTATCCCCACCGTACAAAAACGGGGAGCTGCGATCATCGAAGCTCGCGGCGCATCCAGTGCAGCGTCCGCCGCTAACGCAGCGATTGATCATATTCGAACTTGGGAAGCCGGCACCGACGAGGGGGACTGGGTAAGTATGGCCATTCCAAGTGACGGAAGCTACGGAATCGATGAAGGACTAATTTACTCTTTCCCTTGCACCTGCAGCGATGGCGAATACAAAATCGTACAAGGTCTAGAGATTGACGAATTTAGCCGTGAAAAAATGGACGCCACCTTGGCAGAACTCAAAGAAGAACGTGACGAAGTTAAAGATCTGCTGTAAAGCAAGATCCTTACCAACTCTTTGAATCCCGTTCATAAAATTCAATTAGGGCCAGCCCTGATCACTCAAGATCATGGCTGGCTTTTTTCATTCAACAGATCACATGTTTTGCTAGCTCGAAAAATTAGCAATCATTCTTTCAACTGGGTGTGCGCATTTCCTTAGTCGAAAGGACTCTCAACCTTCTTTTGCGGTGTATGCAGTTGACTTTCATTTCTAAGTTATTTACAAACTGACACCTTGGAAAGCACGAACACTCGTCAGTCAAGGAAATTCGACAGACGCATGAACAGAATCAAAATCAGCCCGCTGGCCTCCGTCAGTGCGGACGACATCTCGACTAAAGATTCAATCCCAAACTCACTCGATCAGTTCGATAAAATAACGAATCGTTCCGATCAGTATTCTTTGTTTGTGCCTCTCCACTACGAAAAAAATTACGCTTATCCACTCATCGTCTGGCTCCACTCTGACGGGTCGCAGTCTGCCGAAATTCAACGGATCATGCCACATGCCAGCGTCCGGAATTTTGTTGGTATCGCACCGCAATCTCCGATAGGAAATTTTGAAGCTGGATATTTCTGGGAACAAGAAGTCGACACCATTGATTTAGCCCACGATTCGATCCTGGCCGCCATCGATGCCGCTTCCATGCGATACAATATCGCGTCTAATCGGATTTTCATTGGCGGAGCAGGCACCGGCGGAACAATGGCATTTCGAATTGCTTTTGAACGGCCGGAGCTTTTCGCTGGAGTAATTTCCATGAACGGGCCACTACCCGAACGTGAAAAACCGCTTGGCTGCTGGGCAGAAAGTCGACAATTACCAGTCTTTTGGGCACACGGGCGAAACAACAAAGCTTTCGAGCAAAGTCAATTGTGCCAGCAACTTCGCCTGCTTCATATTGCCGGTTTTTCCGTCACGCTGCGACAGTACCCAACGGAAACCTGCACCAACGAAAAAACGTTATCGGATATGAATCGCTGGATCATGGAAACGATCGACTCGACCGTGACTTGATTCAACTGTTCCGTTTTTCCTTTGCCAACGATGCTCCGTCGACTCGCTGAACTCACTTCATGCCGATCTCTCGCGCAAATCATGCGTTAAAAACCACGGCTTCGCTAACAGTCTGGTCTCTTGAAGCTAGTTGCGTCTAGTAAAACATGCCTTGACTCTCTCGCCGCGTTTCAGCTAAAAGTCGAACCCGATGCCGCCGATGAATTGCGTTTCCTTCGACGCAGTTCTGCACACTTAATCATCAACTGATCGAACGTCCATGCATTTGAACCGCAGACGAGTATTACCAGAGATTGACAACAGCCAAGCTCAAAATATCGGGCAGTTGATCAACGATATCCTCGAGCGTTATCGCCCTCAAATGGCAGATAAAAATATCCTACTCGAGACAGACTTCGACACGGTGGAGGCATTCGTAGCCACTTCCAAAATTCAATCTATCGTGACCTCTCTAATCGAAAATGCACTCGAACCGATGACTCGGGGTGGCGAAATTTCGGTAACGCTAATCGATGGCAAGTACCAATGGGAACTTGAAGTCGCCGATTCGTTTGGCATGGCCTTGGGCAACGTCGATTCAACCACACACAATGCCGATGAAGAGCTCCCCCTCATCATTCCATTCCCCGAATCACAACAACTGAGAGACGCTCACCGCACCGCCATTTCGCAAGGTGCTCAAATCGAAACGTGGAATTGCCCGCAAGGTGGAACCGCACACGTCCTTACCGTTCCGCGTCGACACAAAAATCAACATCCCGAAATGCAATTTTCAAAATTTTAAACCAACGCGTCCCTGTCGCACTTGAGTCTCCTCCAACACACTGACAATTTGATGGACAGCAAGCCAATCACATTCGAAACCGTAATCAGATTTTCCCAACAGCGCCGCATCCGCGCACTTTTCGTTGGCGTTATCATGCTTGCTGTGCTCGCCGCGGTTCAAGTCCAACAGCACACAAGCGAGTCGCGGATGTGCGAACTTTACCCCAACGCAAAATTGAGTGAGGGGGAACTATATCGACTCGAAGTAGCATTAATCCAGGAAGGCCTCGAAGAATTCAAAACGAATACCGAAGGCAAACTACTCGTTCCGACCAGCAAACGGCTTGAATACATAAAAGCGATTGCAAGACAAAATGAGGAGCCTGTTGACTATCGCAAGGCTGAAGACAGTGGTGACACTCCACCCAGCATCTTTCTTCCTAAGTCCGCACGAGATGCAATAACGCTGGAAGCCAAGAAGAAGAAAATCGAAAAGAACATTCTGAGATTGCCGTATATCATCGAAGCAAGCTTTGAAATGGACCAACCCTCTGGATTTACCACATTTCAAAAACAACAAACCCGAGCTTCTATTTCACTTGCGACTAAAGACAATCTTCCTCTCACAGAGGAACGCGTAAAAACCATCAAGGCAATTATTCAAGTCGCAGCAGGCGTCGAATTAAAAGAAATTGTTATGATCGACCTGAAAACAGGACTGATCCACGACGAACCTCACTCGCCATACAATAGTAATCTCAACAACATTGCCACTGATATTTCCGAAACGCGACGTGATTGCGAGGCTCGAATTAATGAAGCGCTCGCAATGTATCCCGAGATCAAAGCAACCGTGGCCATTGCCGTGAAACAGGCCCCTTCCATTCCTGGCCAGCAACAACAAGCTTTAGCCGCTAAGCCGCAAGGATTAAAATCGCGCACACCCTCGATTCTTCAAGCCGGAGCTAACCATGCCGTCAAACTGGAGACCACTGCCTACCCCAAACCAGCAGCCAAAGTACAGGAGCTTTCATCACAGACGACAATAAACAAGGTCGTTTCTATCTGCGTTGATGTTCCGGAAAAACTAGTAAGCGAACGCACCCCAACTTCGCAATCCTTTTTAGCTCAAAGCGATCTTAAATCTCGCGATTTGAATCAAGATGCATTCAACGAGCAGTTTCAAAAACTCAAATCCGAAATATCCAAAAAAGTTGAATTAACTCTTTTGTCAACGCCTGACCTCAAATGCGACGACACGATTGCATTCAATTTAATTCCAGCGACCACGACGACCGCAGAACCCATCGAAATGCGGCTTAAGAAAATTGCTGCTGAAAACTGGCCTTCCGGCATTGTTTTACTCGTGGGTTTAATTCTTTTGGTCTCGATTTCGCGGGGATCTGATCCGCTGCCGAACAACTCTAACCTCCAGATCTCGGGAAGTTCCCTACATCCGGGCATGCCCTCTGTGAACGATACTGAGTCGCCATCTGATTCTGAAACACGATTGACTCAACTGATCGAAAAAGACCCAGATGCGGCCGCGAGAGTTATTGAATCGTGGATTCGTGATGCTGCCTAATAAGTCGGTCTGAGAAAACACTTTCTAACTCATTCAATCACTTGCGAAGCGAGCTTTCTCAAGTTTGTTCAATGCTAGCGTCAATTGACCTTGCGAGCTGCGACAGATTCCGCGAAAAGTCTTGCCCTGGGTTCCCTGGGAAATTAAACCAATCCCAATCGAACACATTTGTTTTTTGCGTGCAAAGTAAAAAGATTATTTCACAACGCCCCGTAATCGTTATCGTCAGACAAGGCTTCTGAGATGAGACAAATTTTCAATTTCAATCAGACAATTTTGTCCCTCGGCAGATTCGCTAAACCATGCAGTCTGTTTGCCTGCCTACTGCTCTCGTTATCTACATGCCTGCTGCCCAACACCCAAGTTTTTGCCCAAACCAACTTTCAAGATGGAGTGTCAAAGATTCCTGTTGAGGTTCCCCCTTTGAAAGCAGACATCGGATTTCCAGATTTCGATCCCGAGTGGGATGAAATCCAAACAGACTACATCCCGCCTTCCCCTATCCCCGAAACCCCCGATCCCAATCCCTCACAACGATCCATCAAGACCGTTGAAGATTCGCCAACAACGAGATTGTCGAGCTTCGGTGCAGCATTCACAGACGCAGCACCCTGGATCGAAAAACTAAAAAATTTCACAGCTTCTTCTGACATCGGGAGAATGATTGGCAGCCTTGCTCTGGTTTTAGGTCTTTACTTCGGATTCGTTTGGATCATGCGAAAATTAAGTCCATCCGGCAATCAGAACCTTCCGCGAGAAGTCCTTGAGCTAATTGGGCAAATCCCCTTCGGACCAAAGCGAAGCCTACAGTTGATTCGCTTAGGCAGCAAACTCTTATTAATAATCAATAGCGCCGAAGGCTCTCAAGCAATTGGGGAAATCACAGACCCGAATGAGGTTGAGCACTTGGTTTCGTTGTGCAGCGGTCGCAGACATCCGTTCCAACCAAAAATGAGACCAGCCCCCATGCCCGCTCCCGTCCCAGCCGCGCCTCAAACACCACCAGCCCAGTCACAGGCTCAGCAACAACAAAACAATCTTGCCAATATCCTCCGAACCCTCGATTTATCGACCCATTCAAACAGCTCAGTTTTCGAAGCCTAGACAGCACAAGGCCTAATCAACACGCCTCCAATCCAGCAACCTATTTTTCAGTTTAAATCTTGTACACTCTTCATTCCAAAACGATTTCAGCAACGGTATTGCTTCGGCACTTCGCCTGGGCTTTGTTGGCAGCTGGGTTGTTTCTCAGTCACCAATCGGCCTCAGCTCAAGTAACGACCACAGAGTCAACGCCCAACTCGAATCTAGATTATTCTGATTCCAATATTGCAGTGAGCGATCAGGATTCACTGAACCAACAAGAAGTTCAATCTTCAGCTTCCTCAGACCAGTTACCCAGTTCAGTCAGAAATCAACTCGGGCTAGCAGACACACCTGCTTCCCCTCCGCATAATTCTTCACCTGACTCGGAGCCAGTTTCCGACCAACCATCGCTCACGTCGTTTTTATCTTCACCGACCGATCAGCTAACATCTCCCGAAGGCCTGACGTCATCGATTAAGGTTGCCTTAATTCTGGCAACGTTGAGCCTAGCGCCTGCGATTGTCTTAATGACAACCTGCTATGTTAGAGTAATTGTGGTTTTAACCCTGCTCAAGCAAGCCTTTGGAGCACAGCAACTACCACCGACACAAGTTTTGACCGCTTTGTCATTGTTTGTGACGCTTTTGATCATGACGCCCGTTTGGACCGAAGTAAAACAGGAAGCAATCGATCCTTATACCCAAACAGAAAATGGTATTAGCTGGGAAGAAGCATGGACTCGCGGCATTGCCCCTGTCAAGACATTCATGGCTAAACAAATCGAAGCCGCTGGAAACGCGGAATCGATTGCGGTGTTTTATAAGTACGTGCCGCAATACTCTGAGGCAGCACCAACCAGCGCACAAGACGTCCCAATCAATGTACTGCTCCCCGCCTTTATGGTGAGTGAACTCAAAGTCGCGTTCTTACTTGGATTTCAAATCTTTCTTCCATTCCTAGTTCTCGACCTTGTTGTCTCGTCCGTGACTGTCTCCACGGGGATGCTAATGTTGCCACCGACCATGGTTAGCTTCCCATTAAAATTAATACTATTCGTATTGGTTGATGGCTGGAACCTTGTCGTTGGGATGTTGCTTCAAAGCTTCATTCCAATCACCTGACCAACCCACTCTGAAACAACATCGTTGCCCGAGCCTCTCCCTCGAGTCTTCCCAATTAAATAGACGATCTTACTGGATCACAAGATGAACCCCGAAGATGCAATCGACTTCAGTCGCGAAGCCATGAAAACGTGCATGTTAGTTGGAGGTCCAATTCTCGTGACAAGCTTGCTCGTTGGCTTAGTCATCGGCATCATTCAAACCATGACACAGGTTCAGGACCAAACTGTATCATTTGTTCCCAAAATTCTCGTCCTGCTTGCCGTAATTGGACTTTGCCTTCCCTGGCTTACTGAACGCATGACTGACTTCGCTCGGCTATCATTCGAAAAGCCAATGACTCAATGGTCGAAGTCGCCACCGCCCTCGCTTTTCGCCAGTGCTCCAGTAATAAAAACGGAATCAGATTCAAACAACGTCACCACTGATACAATCGCCACGAAGAAAGCTAACGATCCCAAGCCAGACAAATCAATCTTCTCTTTGATCGGTCAATTCCAAAAATTTGAACGATCAATGCAGCAACCGACTGAAAGCGACTCGCAACCGCCCACCGCCGCATCTAACAATCCATTCTCACTGCCTCATTATCGCATCTCCGAAATACCCCGGACTGAAAAAGGCGGGTAACGATGGATTCGGCATTGATCTTTTTTCTTGCGTTCTCACGGGTTACCGCCTTGGTGATGACCGCGCCGATCTTTGGTAGTCGTTCAGTTCCGTTAAAAATTCGCCTTGGAATTGCGGTCCTCTTAAGTCTGGCTGCATTCCCGTTAATCATCCCCCCCAATTTTGAACCAACCAATCTCGAGGCCCTTTTCTCTGCGATCTTCAGCGAAGTTGTCATTGGCTCACTCTTAGGATTGGGCGTGATGATTATGTTTTCAGCCGCTCAATTTGCTGGAACTGTCATCGGGCAAATGGCAGGCATTCAAATTTCTAATACGCTTGATCCACAAACCGGTGAAAACTCTTCAACCATCAGCCAGATGTTTGCCGTTCTCTCGCTGGCTGCCTTCGCCTTGGCCGGCGGCCCGGAATTAGTCATCTCCGCACTTCTCGATACCTTCATCCATCTTCCACTTGGGACAGAATTAGCCCCCGACCGAGTAAGCGAGGTCTTAATCACCCTCCTGCAACAGAGCTTTATACTGACGCTCCGCGGAGTTGCACCCGCGGTTGCTGCAATGCTAATTGCAACCATCGCAATCGGATTCGTCAGCCGAACTTACCCGCAAATGAATCTTCTAGGCATGGGGCTAAGCTCCAATCTTATCGTGATGTTTCTCGCGGTGTTTCTGACTTTAGGGGGAAGTGTTTGGTTATTCGTAGACGACTTGGATCACTTCGTCTCAATGATCACAGATTCCATGCAATCTTCGATCAAAGAGGTAGCAATAAATGAGTGAGTCAATGGAAGACCGCATTCACCAGGCAACACCGAGCCGACGGCAACAAGCCAGACAGGATGGCGATGTCGTCAAAAGCCATGAAATGGCCGCTGCCGTCCAGATGCTTGGAGCAATTGCAATCACGTATTACCTGCTTGGGAATGTAAGCCGCTGGATTCGCAACTGGACCACTGAAACTTGGACGCTGGCTCCAGACAAACTGAGCATGTCCAATCAGGACTTCACCGAACAAATTCAACTCACAATCCTCAGTGCTATTACTCACCTCGCACCTCTCTTGGGCCTCTTAGTTATTGTGGGAGTCATTTCTCATTGGATTCAATCTGGTCCACTCCTTTTGCCGGGGCGCGCCTCCATTGACCCATCACGGTTGGCTTCCGGCACATGGAAAAACATCTTCTCAGTCAGTGGACTCTTTACGATCGTCACCGGGGTTCCCAAAACAATCCTCGCCGGTATCGCAGGCGGAACAAGCATTTGGGTTCAACAAGATAGTTTTTTTCAATTAGCAAGTTTACCAATCGACATCATGGCCTCCAAAATGCTTGGCCTTGTACTGAGCGTTTCCCTGCACGTTGCAATCACGCTTTTGTTTGCATCAACCTTTGACTTCTTCATGAAATTTGTCAGCCATGAAAATCGCCTCAAGATGACCGACCAACAATTACGCGACGAAATGAGAATGCAAAACGGCGATCCTCAAATTCACCGGCGGCGTCAAGAATTGAGCCGATTAAGATAACAGCCCGTTAATGGGTTGCCATGTCTGCATTGGCAACTGCCGCTCAAACCGAACTCCGTTCAGATGAGCTTGAATAACCAAAGACATCCATGTAGCGATGCCAATTGTTATCAATTTCAAGCTCGAGCGAAGATTCAAGTGTAAATGGGTTTTTTTTATGGTTCTTTTTGCGCTCAAAATACTCTACGAGTGATGGCTGCAACTCCCCAAACCCCTCCATCTCAAGCTGGTCATAAACCCGTTCCATCTCGGCGATTGGCTGAGACGTGAGATTCTCAAAATTAACTTCAACCAATTGATTTTCGGGAATCGAGTCGCGCTGATTAAAGTAGGCCGAATACATCAAGTCTTTGCATTCAAAAATATAGTTTTTCAGCCAGGTATCATCGTATCTAGGAATCTGAAATCCCTGAAGCGAATCTAACAGTTTCCAAAGCCTCATTGTGGAAGGCACCAGTTTATGGGGATGCCGCGCCATGTGCACAAACTTCGCCCCGGGAAACCATTCGGCCAGCTGTTCCAAACGCCCCGTGTGGGGCGGTGACTTTAACACCAGTTGCGAGTCATACCGAACCGTTAGAGCCTTCAGGAAATAATCCATTGCCCCGTGCAATTGTTCCTGCACCTCGTGATCCGCAGCAGACAGCTTGAGATTCAGGTGCTCTCTACTCGGTTGATTGGGAAAAGCAATTCTGCGGTAGGGAGTCGGGGCGCCATAGGCACACAATGCGAAGTCATCTTCTTGAGGAGACCCAACTCCCATCGACATATTATCCATCGGTCGCTGGCGGGGCATCAACAATTTTAGAAACGGATAAAAAAAGAATCGAGAAGCAAGAAAATGATTTGGAATAAACGCGTCAAAATTTGTCGGGAACGCCAATCGCGAATCCATTGACATCAACTCATGCATCAACGTTGTACCCGAGCGCCAGTGCCCAATTATAAAAACCGGCGGCTTTTTGAGTTGAGCAGACTCAATCACACTTCCGTGGGTGACATCCTGAACCTGGGCTAAAATCGAATTCATCAATGCGCACCCACCACCAAGGGCAAACATTGGGTACCTCAGCGGATGGATCTTGAAACGGTTTTCTTTCATCAACCGCAAATAGTCACCCAAACGCATCCCATTCCAAAACCGTGGCGCCCAAGGCGGATACCAATTAGGTTTTGGTTTCGAATTTGTTGATGTATTTGACATGGCGGTGCCGTGCTATCCCTTTTATCAGACTCTCATCGCAGCCAACTCAACCTCTTAGGAAATCAGAACACGTCAGCCATCATTGCCAACCTCAAGCTGCTTTTCCCAACTCGTCTTCGACCTCGTTAACCGGCGTGATTTTACCCTTGGGAGTCGTTAGATCAAACAGCCCGAAAATTTCATTGCGGGACAACCCTCGCTTGGCAGGTGTATCACCATCCGACAATATCTCCCGAAACAGCTCTCGCTTTTCTTCCAAAATCTGATGAATTCGCTGCTCGATCGTGCCCGCCATGATCATTCTGGTAATCGTCACGCTTCCCGCCGCTCCAATTCGGTGAGCTCGATTGATCGCCTGATCTTCGATTGCCGGATTCCACCAACGGTCAAACAAAAATACATAACGGCAAAACTGAAGATTTAAACCAACCGCTCCCGCTCCGTAACTCATTAAAAGAACCTTGCGGTCTGGGTTTTCCTTAAATTCTTTTAGAATCGGATCGCGTTGCTTCGAAGGAATCCGACCATGGTATTCCAGCGGTCTGTGAACCGTCAGTTGCTTCCCAATCACTTCAAGGGAATCCACCCACTGACTAAATACAATTGCCTTTTGACCACTAGCCGCCACCTCTTCCATGTCCGCCTTGAGTCGTTCAATTTTGCTGCTCATTCCAGTTGCTGGATCAAAATTACAAATCTGTTTTAATCGCAGAACCAATTCGAAGACATGCTTAATGGTCAATTCATCTCCCATGTCATTGAGCCTCAGAACACCGTCCTTTTCAGCGCCGTCGTAGCTAATTTGCTGCTCTGGCGAAAGCTCCAATTCCGCATCACGCATCAATCGAGGAGGCATATCCTTCATGACCACATCTTTTGTACGGCGAAGGATCAAGTCTTTCACTCGCACTCGCATCTCCCGAGCCGTCATCCCACTCGAAACCGCTCCCTTAGCTGCAAATTCGCAAATTCCAACAAGATCCTCCACACCGTTTTCAATGGGGGTTCCCGTCAATGCCCAACTTCTTTTTCGATTGATCCGATGCACAACCTCACTCGTCGCATTCGCTTTATTCTTGATTCGTTGAGCTTCATCGAGAATCACTAAGTCGAATTCATTCTCTGGAGCAGTGACCAACGCCTCGTCGCGCGTCAGAAGTTCGTAATTGGCAAGCTTGACCATCGCCGACTCAGTTTTCCAATGCCAAGCACGCTGATGCTGGTTCCCCTTAATAGCAGCAACGGTAATTTCCGGCGCCCAGGATTTAAATTCTCGCTGCCAGTTGGTCACTAATGGCTTCGGACAAATGATCAAAACGCTCTTAATGAATCCGGCTCGAAGTAACATTCGAACCGTCGCGATCGTCTGCATTGTCTTGCCGAGTCCCATTTCGTCAGCCAAAATTGCGCTGTTGCGAGGGAACAAGAACGCAATGCCCGCATATTGAAATGGGAACGGTTCGAACGGAAACTCCATCGTCTTACCGTCGAGGAGATTTTCTAACGGAGGCTGTAAAAGATAAAACAGGCGATCTTCTAACTTGATTACGTCCGCAGGTGCTTTCATGCGAGTCCGCGTGGCTACCTTTTTCCCTTTCGACTTTGCTCCAGACTTGCACTCCTCATTGACAGGGTCCGCCACGCACTCCGGCGCATAGGGATCAAACAGAT
>Ga0206683_10002865_pt1 | contig 11522 bp, 7 predicted proteins | sample M280m12015metaG_FD_155483 | JGI IMG/M metagenome (GOLD analysis project Ga0206683, IMG submission 155483) | Ammonia-oxidizing marine archaeal communities from Monterey Bay, California, United States - M2 80m 12015 | ecosystem: Environmental > Aquatic > Marine > Intertidal zone | place: USA...
TGCTGTATTGATGGCTATTTTTGTTGATAAAAGTATTTATAGTAGGGTTTTATTTGCTTTCTCTGCGATGGGTGCTGCCTTTGGGCCACTGCTTTTAGGTAGACTTCAAGGAAAAGTAAAAGATATTAATGCCCTTGTTGCAATGGGAACTGGATTTTTTATGACTTTAATTTTTTACTACTCTAGTTTAAAACCAGAAGGTAACCCACTTGAGAGGCTTGTACCATTTATTATGGCATATATTATTGTACAATTAGGTTTAAAAAGAAGGTAATTATGGATATTAATTCAGATGTTGGCGAGTTAAATAACTTGTTAGCTGATAACACCTATGAAAAACTTATGGATCATGTTGATTCAGTGAATATTGCTTGTGGTGGTCATGCTGGTGATGAAACAATGATGGCAGCAATGATAAATATTGCTATAGCAAAGAATGTAAATATTGGCGCGCACCCAAGCTACCCTGACAAAGAATACTTTGGTAGAAATGAAATGGATATTGATTCAAATGAACTGCTTGATGTAGTTCGAGATCAAGTTCAATTATTAGTTGATATTGCTGAAAATAATGGAGGTCATGTTTCACATGTAAAGCCACATGGCGCACTTTACAATACAGCTGCACATAATGAGGTAATAGCACAATCGATTGGAGAAGCAATAATTCAAGTAGATCCATCATTAAAAGTCATGGGATTAGCTGGTTCAGGTATGATAAGCTGTTTCGATGAATTAGGGCTTGAAACTATTAGCGAATCTTTTGCTGATAGAGCTTATGAGAATGATGGAAGTCTAAGAGAAAGAAAACATGATGATGCACTTATTACTGACCCAATAAAAGCTGCAAACCAAGCAAGAGATTTAACTAATGGATTTGTAATGAGCGTAGAAGGGTCAAGAGTTGAAATTGATGCGCAAACACTATGTATACATAGTGATACACCAAATGCTGTAGCATTAGCTTCTGCAGTAAAAGAAACTATTCAATAGGAAAAAAATGAAACATACATTAATTCTAATAATTACTCTATCATTTGGATTTGGACAATCATTAAATCAAAATGAGAAAGAGATTCAAAAATTTGTTGAAAAGAACACCAATGAAGCAATAGATCTTCTTGAGAAAATTGTCAATATAAACAGTGGATCTCTAAATATTAAAGGGAATCAAAAGGTTGGTAAAATATTACAAAAAGATTTAGATAAGCTTGGTTTTAATACCTATTGGGTTACATATCCTAAGGAAGTAAAAAGATCAGGTCATTTATTTGCTGAAATGAGGGGTGGTAAAGGAAAAAAAATTACGATGGTTGGCCATTTAGACACAGTTTTTGAAAAAGATCACCCTTTCCAAAATTTTTTACGTCAAGGTAATAAAGCTTATGGTCCAGGTGTAGATGATAATAAGAGTGGTATTGTATCTATGCTATATGTTATGAAAGCTTTGGATCATATTGGAAAATTAAAAGACATGAATCTCACATTGGTTTTTATTGGTGATGAGGAAAAATTAGGTGCACATTCTTCTATTGTAAGAAAAGAACTTATTGATGCTGGTAAATGGGCAGATATTGGACTTGGTTTTGAAGGTGCCACTGGAATAGAGACTGGTACAATAGCTCGTCGAAGTGCCTCATCATGGATTTTGACAACAACAGGAATTCAAGGCCACTCATCTCAAGTATTTAGTGAAACTCTTGGCTATGGCGCAATATTTGAGGCATCACGAATAATCAACTCATTTAGAGAAAAATTAGCTGAAGAAGAATATCTTACTTTTAATCCAGGTGTAATTGTTGGCGGAACTGATACTAATTATGACCCAGTTAATGCAAAAGGTATTGCATTTGGTAAAACTAATGTAGTATCTCAATCAGTTACTGTACATGGTGGTATTCGTACTATTTCAATAAAACAATTGGAAGATGCTATTAAATCAATGGAAAAAATAGCTTCTAATAATCTACCTGGTACTACTGCTAAAATCGAATTTAAAACAAGCTACCCACCAATGGAGCCAACTAAGGCTAATTATGCTCTACTAGATAAACTAGAAGAAGTAAATATTGCTCTAGGGTATGGTAATCTTGAGCCATTAGATCCTAGTAAAAGAGGCGCAGCTGATATTTCATTTATTGCACCATATGTTGATGCAGCTTTAGCAGGAATGGGCCCAGATGGACAAGGTGCTCATTCAGCGGATGAATGGTTAGATCTTACCTCTTTTCCAAAGACTACAACACGTTCAGCTATTTTAATTTATCGTTTAACAGAATAGATAATTTATTATTATTGACACTTATCGTAGATTGTATACAATTAAATAATAATGGTTATGTACCTTGAGTAATTTTTTAGAAGAATTAAAGAGAAGAAAAGTTTTCCGTGTGTCTGCAACATATGGTGTTGTTGCTTGGATAATAATGCAGATTGGAGAAGTCACTTTTCCGGCTTTACACTTACCAGATTGGATATTAACTGCAGTCGTAGTCATCCTATTAATAGGATTCCCTGTGGTTGCAATTATTGCATGGATTTTTGACAAAACTACTGAAGGTATTGTCCGTACACAATCTTTAGATTCTAATCAAGTCGCGCCAACCATTAAAGTTGGCAATATGGAAGTAAAAATTGACACTCGACCATTTTATATTCAAAAGAAAAATATTTTTTTACTTCTTGGTGTCATCTCTGGAATACTTATTGGTCAACTTAATTTTTTTGTAACAGATGAAAAATTAGTTAATTATACTGGAGATCGTATTCCTGTTGCTATTGCTGATTTTGAAAATAATACCGAGGACCAATCCTTAAATGGTTTATCGGGACTTCTAATCACTTCTCTTGAACAATCCAATTATTTATCAGTTTTAACAAAATCTCGAATGTATGATCTCTTAAAGCAAATGGGTAAACCAGGGATTGAAATTGTTGATGAAAAGTTAGGTGTAGAAATTTGTCGAAGGGCAGATATAGGATCTTTGGTTCTAACTTCAATTAGGAAATTTGGTGATTTATATTCGATTGATTTGAAAATCTTAGATGTTCAATCTAATAAATACCTTTACTCAACAAATGTTCAAGCAAAGGGAAAAGAGCAAATTCCAAGTTTAATTGATGAAATATCAAAACAAACAAGGATTAGTTTAGCAGAAAAAGCTGAAGAAGTTGAAGGGAGTCAAACTAGCATTGCTAGTATGACCACAAAAAATTTAGAAGCTTATCGGTATTATGATCTTGGTGAAAAGGCACTTAATCAATTACGTTGGAACGAAGCAGAAAAAAACTTAATAAAATCAATTGAATTAGACTCCACATTTGCACTAGCCTATTATCAACTTGCACGTAAATTTTCCTGGAACTATAATGGAGATATGTCTCGTAAGTATATCCAAAAATCCATGGATTATATAGATTTAGTCCCAAATAAAGAGCGACTATATATTACTGCTAGATATGTAAGAGGTTGGGATTCGAAAATGCCTATATACGAAGAGATTATTCAAAAATATCCTAATGAAAAATTAGCATATTTTGAGATTGGTGATCGATTTTTTCATAATGGAGAGATTGACAAGTCAATTGACTATTTCAAAAAAAGTTACGAACTAGACCCTTCTTTTGGCCTTGCTTTCGCACACCTAAAGGATGCATATATTACTGTAGAAGACCATAATAGAAATATTGAAATAGCTGAAAAAACATTGTCACTTTACCCGAAAAATCCAGTTTATAAAACGCACCAATTAAATTCTTATTTGTGGGCAGGAAAATTTAGGGAATATTTTGGATTGGTAAGAGAGATTGAAGACGCAGAAGTTCAGCTTATAGATACTGATCTTGCTTTCGGCTATGGTTATTATATTTCCGGTGATTATAACAGAGCAAAAGAACGATATGAAAAATTAGAAAATTCGGACAGGGTTCGTAATTTACAAAGATTAGCAATTTTTCGAGGTGATAAAGATTCATTCATTAAATATTCTGATGAAGCCCTTAGGATTTATACTAGAGAATCAAACTTTCGCTGGTATGCAATCACGCTAATCACTAGAGCCAGGGCCATGATAGATATATTTGATGAAAAAGAAATTGGCAGAAAATTATTATTTGAGACCGAAAATATCTTTAATGATGGTTCAAATGGGGTAACCTTCAATGACCTTGGTGCTTTTACAAAATGGAATTTAATTAAAGCATTTGAAAGTTTGAGCGATATTGATAAGATAAATGAATATACAATGATTGCATTTGGCAATTCAGAAGAAATGGGAAAAAAGATTGAGAATGCAAAGAATTTTATGCGAAAAGGTGAATATAGAAAAGCTATAGAAAATTTTGAATCTGTTATTGGTGGAACGACACTTGGTCCACGCTTTTTAATTAACTATGATTTAGGACTTTCTTATTTCAAGTTAAATGAGTTTTCCAGTTCCATCAAATATTTTGACTCACTAAAAAATGATTATAATTCGAATGGCGGACAAAGAGTTTATTACTATCCAAAAATCTTTCTTTATTCTGGATTGGCTAATTTAGAATTAAAAAATTATAGGTTGGCAAAATCCAACATCGAAACGTTTCTGCAGATATGGGAACCGGCGCCAAAATCTTTGAAAGAGAAGAAAATGGCACTTGATGCCTTGAAAAAAATAAACAAGGCTGTTTCATGAGCTTTTTTGAAGAATTGAAGCGCCGAAAAGTATTTAGAGTTGCTGCTTCATATGCAGTTGTTGCATTTATTATAATGCAATTAGTTGAAATTCTTTTTCCGATGTTTAACTTTCCTCAATGGACGCAACAATTCACAGTTATTATTGTATTATTAGGATTTCCTATAGCTGTGATTCTAAGTTGGGTTTTTGATAAAACTCCACAAGGTTATATAAAAACTGGTGTTCCAGATATAGAAAATATAGGTAGAAAAAGTGTTAAAGTAGATGATAGTCCTTTTTATCTGCAAAAAAGAAATATTTTTTTAGTATTAGGTGTAGTTGGTGGTGTATTAATTGCTACATATGGTGGACTATCCATTACAAATAAAATCGACTCAAAGTCTATTGCTGTTTTACCTTTTGATAATTATAGCACTGCAGAAGAAGATCAGTATTTTAGTGATGGCGTGACTGAGGTAATTACGGCAAATCTAGCTAAGATTGGTGGATTGAAGGTAATATCTCGCACTTCAGTGATGGAATACAAAAATACTACTAAAAAGATTAAAGAAATAGCTGAAGAGCTTGGTGTTGCTCATATACTTGAAGGTAGTATTCAACGCATTGGGAAAAATATCCGAATTGTTGGTCAATTGATTAATACTGAGACAGATGAGCATATTTGGGCAGAGACATATGACGGTAAAATAGATGATATTTTTATGATGCAGTCGGATGTTGCTCTAAAAATTGGTGAAGCATTAAAAGCTAAAATATCTGATGAATCCACCGCATTAATTACAAAGAAACCTACTGAAAATATCCAAGCGTATGAACTGTATCTGAAAGCTTTTGAATTAATTAGATTTTCAGAACAAGAAGATTTGGTTAAAAAAGCAATTCAATATCTTAAGCTGGCCACAAACCTTGATGAAAAATTTGTAGATGCTTATGCCTTATTAGCAGATGGTCATTTAATAGTTTATTGGTTCAATTTTGATAGGTCTCCTGAGAGATTAAACTTAGCTAAAGATGCAATTGACCACGCTAAAAAATTAAACCCTAACCACCCAAGCGTTTTAAAAGCAGATGGTAGCTATTATTATTACGGTTTTCGAAACTATGCTAAAGCATTGATTCAATATGAAAAAGCAAGAGATATTTCTCCTGGCGATACAGATGTTTGGAGCAGAATCGGATGGATTAATCGACGAATAGGGGAGTGGGATGAAGCAATTATACATCTTGAGAAAAGTAAGGAACTCAATCCTCGAAGTGGAGATAGCTACTTTCAATTGGGAGTAATGTATGGTCTGATCGGTGATTACGAAAATGGTGCTAAATTTTTTAGAAAAACAATTGAACTGGACCCTATTCATATTGATGCATATCTAGGGCTATCCGATTTTTTAATGTATGATTTAAATGATGATAAATCAGCAATTGAAATTTTAGAAGAAACGCTTACATGGACTGAGAGCCCAGGTAGAAAAATTCTACTAATTGATTATTATATTCGAAATAGCGAATATGATAAAGCATTAAGCCTCGCAGAAAGTTTTGAAAAGGAAATTATCCCATACTTAGCATTTATTAAAGTAAAGTCCACATTAATTGGTCTTGTACATAGATTTTCTGGGAATATAGATAAAGCAGAAGGTTATTTCAGAAAGTCAATTTCTATATTAGAGGATGAATTAGAAATTAATCCAGATAATTACGCAATTCTCCTTTCTCTCGGTGAAAATTATGCCTATTTAGAAAATAAAGAAGAGGCTATAAATTTTGGTAAGCGAAGTGTGGAAATATTACCTGAAAGTAAGGACACATTTTTCGGGCCAATTGTCTTGTCTCACTTTGGTTTGATTTATACCATTCTAGGGATGGAGGATGAAGCAATAGATATTTATGATCACGTAACATCGGTCCCAGCTGGGTTTACTACCGGGTATTTAAAAAAGCACCCATATTTCAATAGATTGAGAAACAATCCTAGGTTTAAAAAAATTTTAGGAAAAGGAAAGCCTTTACTATGAGTTTTTTGAAGAACTAAACATCTTATTCATAAATTTTATATCTTAATTATTTGATAATATAATTGAACTCTTATTTTTATTATTTTCAATTCATGAAATTAATTAGATTAGGGTAAAATAGACACTTTGATCTCAAAAATATTTATAAAGATAGTTCATCTTAATCCTTGGTTGCAAAAAACTATATGGAAATGGTGGTATCAACGTTTAGCATTGAGAGCTAGAGAAGCTAATTGGACTTTTATGAATTATGGTTTCTTACATGATTCAGAAAAAGTAAAAAGAGATTTGATACCTGAAGATGAAGATGATAGAGTGTTTATTCAGCTTTATGACTATGCAGTTTCTAGAATACCCATTGAAGGAAAAAATGTAATAGAAGTTGGTTCAGGAAGGGGTGGTGGAGCATCATTTATTAGTAGATATCATAAACCAAAACATATGACAGGTTTAGATTATTCTTCAAAAGCTGTAAAATTATCTAATGAAATACATGTAAATATTTCTAATCTTTCTTTTATCCAAGGTGATGCAGAGAAAATACCATTTGAGAATGATTCTTTTGATGTGGTAATTAATGTAGAGTCTTCACACTGTTATGGTAATATAAATAAATTTATAAGTGAAGTCATTCGAGTACTAAAGCCTGGTGGATATTTTAGTTGGGTGGATCTTCGAGCTAGTAGTATGGTAATAGATACTGAAAATGAATTTAGAAATAGTGATTTAGTATCTATTAAAGATGAAGTAATTACGTCAAATGTTATTAGTGCATTAGATGAAATACATGATAGGAAAGAGGATATGATTAATGTACATGTCCCAAGTTGGATTCAGTCCGCATTTCGAGATTTCGCTGGTGTTAAAGACTCTAAAATCTATAATGCTTTTAAGAATGGAAATTCAGTGTACTTATCCAAAGTTTTTCAAAAGAAAAAATCATGAATATTCCTGATTTTCCAACATTTGGATTAGAGCATAAAATTTATTTATTTGCTTGTTTTGTAATATGGATTGTTTTTGCATTTATAGGACGAAATTACCTTAGTAAAACTCAGCAAACTGGAGTTGCACTTTTTTTAGCTGTCTTTACCATTTTTCAAGAAATCATTTTTGATTTTTTTCAGATTTATATTAATGATTTTAATTTTCAACAAGATCTTTCATTACATATGTGTGGCATCAGTTTATTTTTATCTAGTTATGCATTATGGAAAAAGAATCAAACTGCTTTTGAGCTTTCTTATTTTTGGGGATTTGCTGGAGCATTGCAAGGTTTATTAACACCTGACCCATCTAGGTGGCCTTATGGTGACATATCTATCTTTTGGAGTTTTTTAAGTCATGGAGTTATCATATTAAATGTTGTTTGGTTAATTTGGGTAGATGGAATGCGTTGTCGAAAAGATTCGCTACTGAATACTTTTTTAGTAACAAATGCTGGGCTCTTTGTGATTGGTGTTATTAATAAATTGTTAGGTGAGAATGCTAATTATTGGTTTATATGCGAAAAGCCTGGTGGAGATAATCCTTTTTTAATTGGTGAATGGCCTTATTATCTATTTACGTTTGAAATTGCTGCATTTTTTATAATGCTAATTATTTATTTACCAATGTGGTACGTTGTAAACCGTTCGCAAAAAATAGATTCACCAACAACTAAATCAACGTAAGTTTCAATTAATATATGTCAACTTTATTAGGATATTTCTTTCTCGCTCTTGGTGTTTCCTTTATCTGTTCTGCTCTGGAATCAGTTATGCTCTCGGTTACCCATTCACATATAGGAACTTTAGTTAAGACTAATCATAGAAGTGGAAGACTCCTTCAACAACTAAAAGATGATGTAAACAGACCTTTAGCAGCAATTTTAACAATAAATACTATTGCTAATACTGTTGGCGCTGCAGGTGTTGGTGCTCAAGCTTTACAAGTGTTTGGTTCAAATGGTGTTGCAATTGTATCTGGAATATTAACTTTTTGTATTTTAATTTTTTCTGAAATTATACCAAAAACTATTGGGGCTACTTATTGGCGTAGTTTAGCAAGTCCTTCTGCCTACACAATTCGTATTCTCATGGTTATTACTTTTCCATTTGTTTGGATAAGCCAAGCACTTTCTACTCAATTAACTCGTGATGAAGATGAAATAAAAAAAGTTAGTCGTGAAGAAATTACAGTTATGGCTGAAATGGGTGAAGACGAAGGATCCATTGATGAGCAAGAGTCTGATATAATAGAAAACTTATTTAGATTAAAAGAAATGCATATTGAGGAAATTTTAACACCGCGTTCTGTTATTTTTGCATTTGAAGATACTCAAACAGTTGGTCAAATTATGGAAAGCAACGAAGATTTAAATTTTTCAAGGATACCGGTATTCCATGATAACATAGATAATATTTTGGGTATTGTTTATAAAGATACATTGCTTGAAACAATGGCTGATGATTTTTTTGAAAAAACTTTATCTGAAATTATCGAACCTGTTGATACAGTCTTTGAAAAACAAACTGTTGAAAATATTCTTAATAAATTTACTAAAACAAGATCGCATATGTTTATTGTAAAGGATGAGTTTGGTGGAACGACTGGTATTGTAACATTAGAAGATTGCATAGAAACATTACTAGGTGTAGAAATAATGGATGAATCTGATGAAGTAGCAGATATGCGTGAATTAGCAAAAGATCAATTAAGACAAAAAAAGAAATCAGAAGAAAGTGCTAAATAGAATCAGTTTTTTTGATTCTATTTCAAAATTTAATAAGTAATTATTTAATATTTAATCTAGTTTTTCAAATTCACCCATTTCCATAGGATGTTTTCACTCATAAATTAAGACCTTGTGAAAACACTCAAACTCACACTAATGACCCTTGTTTTGATATTGCTTAGCGCAAATGAGCGTTATGTTAAATATTTTATAGATGAACATGCATTCATTACAGGGAATAATATTCCTAAGTCTGAAATCATACGAAAAAATCATATTAGAGCAGAATATGATAAATTAGATCGCTTATTAATTAAATCTAAAATTAACTCCAATGGAGAGGTGTTAACTCAAGAGCAGTTTTCATATGTTGGCCAAAATAAATCTATTCGTCAAAAAGATTTAGTTGATAAAGTTGGAAAAATCTTTTTTAAAACAATCTTTGGTCGTGAAGATGAATCATTATCATATATTGAATGGGTATTTGGAGTTGATTCTGTTAAAAAGTGGAATGATAGGTTTACAACATCAGAAATAAATGAAATAGACAAGCCAGCTAATTTTCGCTTTTTTGATGTTGATGCCTTCGAGTATGGTGGAAAAGAATTTGACTATGATTCTCTAGGACGGACTATAAGGGATGAATGGTTCCGTCAGCCAGATGGTAAATCAATGCATAAGTTTCTTTATAAGTATTATGATTCAGGCATTACGCACTTATTTGAGTATGATTCTAATGATGTATTGATCATGGATGTAAAGTTAAGTCCTGATGGTACTGAGGCTGTATTCTTTTTCACAGGTCCTCCTGACACGAGTTTTCAAAATCATAGCAAAGTAAATTATAATTTAGATAGTGATTTAAAATGGGGTTTTATTGATTGGGTTATACCAGGAGAAAAAGATAGCGCTAGAGTAGAATTAAAGCAGTTAGTTAGTGGAGATTATACAACTTCTCTTATAAATGATAGTTTACTCCAAGATAGTGCAGCATATGATATTTACTTTGATGGAGAAGGCACGAAAGGTTATATGGCTACTAAAAGAAAGATAGTAAATATTACTTATGACATAAGTCCGCCATTAATGACTTTAGAAATGGAAAAGTTTATAAAAGATATTTCTATTTCATTTACAAACTCTGAACCTATTGATTCCGCATATATTGTCTGGTCACCTGATTCAATCTATAGTTATATAGATTCTGATACGGTTGTTTTAACAAAAGAAGAAATAGTAAAAACCGATAGGTTTAAGCCTGCTAATCAAAAAGCGCTTGTTGATGGAATTATGTATGACCCTAAAATCTATGCTATAGATCGTGCAGGTAATCTGTCAGAACCACCTGGAATAATGGAAGATGTTATCTATGATATTACTCCACCAGTTTTATCAATTAATAGTCCAAGGAATGGAAATTGGCTTAATCATCTGTTGATTGATATTAGCACAAGTGAAACAATAAAATCTTGGACGATTAAAGTTGAGAGGCAAAGTGGTAAACAAGATGACAATTCACCTTATGAACATACGTATTTAGATACTATAATAGATTCCAGCTCTGTTGATTTATTTGAGCACTTTCAACTTGTTGATGGTGTCACTTATTCATATTCTATTTTTGGTCTGGACTTGGCAGGAAATTTATCTAATATTGTAAAAGTCGATTCAATTCACTATGATATTACCCCACCTATCTTAACTCTGATTTATCCCTACAATGATGAAGCAATTAATAATACCACTATAAGTTATGCATCTAGTGAACAATTATCTGTTGGAGATTTTCTTTGGACACAAACCGATGGAGGAATTGATACTCTTTCTCCTCATAGAGTTGAATTAACTGGTGATGAACTATCACCAAAAGAAAAAATAAAAGTAAATCTAACTAACAATCCATTATTAAATGATGGAAGTTTTTATTCAATTATTTTCACTGGGAGGGATCTTGCTGGGAATGAAAGTGAACCAGTATTGAGAAGCAATGTTCTTTTTGACACAACACCACCCGAATTCGCAAATGTTTTACCTGAATCTGGAAGTGCGCTTAATTATCAGTCAGTTTCTTACGCATTGTCAGAAGATATTAATAAAGGTTCAATAATTTGG
>Ga0206683_10002867_pt1 | contig 11520 bp, 9 predicted proteins | sample M280m12015metaG_FD_155483 | JGI IMG/M metagenome (GOLD analysis project Ga0206683, IMG submission 155483) | Ammonia-oxidizing marine archaeal communities from Monterey Bay, California, United States - M2 80m 12015 | ecosystem: Environmental > Aquatic > Marine > Intertidal zone | place: USA...
CCTCTTTCCAGCATAGAAGGCAATACTGAGCGAGCTGCAAAGACGTGGGCCATAACATTGATTTCCCAAATTTGTTGCCAAGCTTTCGTTGAAACAGATTCACCACCGGCGGTAAAAATGCCAGCATTGGAACAAAACAGGTCGATATGTCCGAATTGCTCCAGTGTCCTATTGACTAGGCTGTTAATTTCGTCTTCCTTACTTACATCGCACCTAATGCCAACTGCGTTTGTTTTAGACGCAAGATCACTTACCGTGGCATCGATGCCTGGCTGATCAATATCGGAAACCACGACTGCACTAGCCCCTTCCATAGCAAACCGTTCACAAAGCGCTTTACCAATACCGCTGGCTGCACCTGTCACCACTACTATTTTCCCTTTTATTTGCATAAATTTTTTCCGAAAAATTTCTAAGCGGACGCCATATCCCCGAGACGCTGATTTATGATCGCCTCAGCTTCTTCGACAATTCGGATAATCAATTCCTCACAACTTGGTATGTCGTCAATAAGTCCGACAACCATTCCTGCAGACCAGATACCGTTATCTAGATCTCCGCTTTCGAAAAGCTCTCTGCCTTTAACCCCAGCTACCAGTGCCTGTATATCCTCAAACTTTGTTTCACCCGGTTTTGCTTCTATCTCGAGTACTTGCTCCGCCACATCATTTTTAAACACGCGTGCCGTATTACGCAAAGTTCTATAAATTAGAGACGTGTCCAGCTCAGATGCTTCTACCATTTTCTGCTTCACTTTCTCGTGGATAGGCGCTTCTTTGGTCACCATAAAACGGGTACCCATATTCATGCCATCTGCTCCCATGGCCAGGGCAGCCGCCAAGCCGCGACCGTCACCCAACCCGCCAGATGCCAGAAAAGGGATCTTCAGTCGGCGAGCCGCCAGGGGCAGCAGTATCATATTGGTCACATCATCTTCGCCAGGGTGGCCTGCGCACTCGAATCCATCAACGCTCACCATGTCACACCCGATACGCTCGGCCTTAAGGGAATGACGAATAGAGGTGCATTTATGGATAACTGTAATACCGGCACCTTTGAACAAAGGTAGGAACGGCTCCGGGTTGCGTCCAGCTGTCTCTACTATCTTTATGCCGGAATCAACAATCGCCTGGGCATATTCCTCGTAGGGCACTGGCTTGATAGTAGGAAGTATCGTTAGATTGACCGCGAAAGGTTTGTCAGTCATCTCTCGGCAAAGTGCTATTTCCTTAACCAGGTCTTCCGGCGTCGGTTGAGTTAGACCAGTAATAATACCGAGCCCGCCAGCATTGGACACAGCCGAAGCTAAACCAGCTAAGCCAACCCATTGCATACCCCCCTGCACAACCGGGTGCTTTATACCTAGCATTTCAGTGACTCTGGTTTGCATACGCTACTACCTCCTTCCTCCGGCGGTGATGCGGTTTGGAAATAAACCTGACAGACGGCTTATATTGTTGGCTCCAAAGAAATGGATGGCTAGTGTACGTGGTCTTACTCACGGGTGCAAAGACGAAGATTTAGCGGGTGGTCTATGCTATATTCCATCGGTTTTGAATAATTTACACCTAAGGAAGGTTCTAAAGAAACCCCTGAACCCTAGAGATAACAAGGGGGTATGCCGATTATCAGAGGCTTGCCTCACCGACAGGAATTTTATTGAAGAATGAGACTATGGAACATCCTATTCAGGAAAGCGGAGGGACACATGTTACGTAAATCACTCGTTTTAGTTATTGCCTCAACAGTCGCATTAACTGAATTGCCTGCTTTAGCGCAACAAGAGAGCGGTCAGCAAGCTGTAGAAGAGATAGAAGTTTTTGCAAATAATCGCCGTACAGAGGGGCTAACCAATGTAAATGCTGCTGTCAGCGTAATCTCCGAAGAAGAACTCGATTTGATCGCTCATAGTCATTATCAGGAAGCACTAACAAGGATTCCTGGATTTAGTGGTAACAGGAATAATGGCCAAGAAAGCTTGATGGCTATTAGGTCACCTGTCCTTACCGGGAATGGTGCGTGCGGGGCTTTTTTGATAGCTGAGAATGGTATCGCAGTGCGATCTGCAGGCTTCTGCAACGTTAACGAGATGTTTGATACTCATTCCGAAAATGCACAAAGTATAGAAGTTATCAGAGGTCCAGCCAGTGCGTTCTGGGGCTCTAATGCCTTACATGGTCTCGTAAACGTTCGTCTACCAGACCCGGGCGAAATCGGTGAGCTGTCTCTCGAACGAGGGCCAAGAGGCTCATATCGAACAAAGGCTGCCTTTGGAACAGATAGTGGCAATTTTAAACAGTCTCTTTATTTGACCGGAGTTAATGAAGAAGGCTATCGCGATGATAGTGGCGTAGACCAACAAAAAGCATCTTGGCTGTATGAGTACACGCTAGAAAATGGCGTAAAAATGGAGGGTGGCTTCACTTTCAACAATTTAAATCAGGAAACCGCCGGTTACGTCGCTGGAGCCAAAGCATATGAAGACAGTGATAAAAGAGACACAAACCCCAATCCCGAAGCCTACCGAGATAGCCAAAGTACTCGGATATGGACAAGGTTTACTATGGAATCTGGAGATTGGGAGATCATCGCGACACCTTATTTTCGTGAAGTAAACATGAACTTTGTTCAACATTATCTGCCTGGGCAACCGATTGAAGATACAGAACATCGGAGTCTAGGAATTCAAGTTGCGGCTTATCGTGAACTTAATAACGACTCAAGCTTTGCGTGGGGAATAGATGCCGAAAGCACTGATGGAAGCTTAAAAGAAATGCAACCAAACGCGACCACAGGTTCTCTCTTTGTGCGAAAAACCATCCCTCAAGGTATGCACTATGACTATGAAGTCGAAGCAAGTCAGTTTGCATTGTTCGCCAATTATGACACTGCTTTGACAGATCGCCTGGATCTTTCTATCGGGGCCCGACTCGAACGAATAGACTATGAGTATGACAACCTGATGTTAGATGGTCGCACCAATGCGCAAGGAGTCGCATGTGGTTTTGGTGGGTGCCGTTTTAGTAGACCAGCTGATCGCGATGATGATTTCAGCGATATATCCCCAAAGATCGGATTGAGCTATGAGCTAAATGAAAATCACAGCCTTTTCATGAGAGCTCAACGCGGTATTCGTGCTCCACAAGCTACTGAGCTCTACCGCTTGCAAGGAAGTCAAACTGTTGCAGATCTCGACTCTGTCGAACTTGATAGCTATGAAGTAGCCTTACAAGGAGCTGGCAGCAACTGGGACTACTCTGCGTCCCTTTATTCGATGGATAAGGAAAATGAGATTCTAAAAGATAGTGATCGTATGAATTTGAATGGAAGTCATTCTAAGCACCAGGGTTTCGAGTTAGCTCTTGGATACGACCTGAGCGACTCATTATCACTTCGTGGAGTATTAAATTTGGCCGATCATACTTATGAAAATGACCTTGTGTCTGGAGGAGTAAATATAAACGGGAACGATATCGATACTTCTCCTGATCAATTTGGAAACCTTCGCTTAGTATATAGGCCTGCCAATAACTTGCTGGCAGAATTAGAGCTGGTGCATATGGGTGACTACTATACTAACCCTGAAAATACGGCTTCTTATGATGGCCATGACCTCCTAAACCTTCGTGTACAGTATGATGTAAATGACGATTTTATGGTCTATCTTAATGTCCTAAACTTGACTGACGAAGAATATGCAGAACGCGCTGATTGGAGCGGTTGGGTTAAGGATCGATACTTCCCTGGCGAACCAATTCGAGCATTCATCGGTTTTACTTGGAAATACCGATAGCAAATCGATCCCGGTCACCTCACTTCCAGGATCTGCTGGACTATTTTTCTAGCAGCGATTCAGCGAACCCCAAACCTATCGCCCATCCTGATAAAGAAGTCAACAGGATCGCAAAAGAAAGTAGACAAGCTCTGCGCAAGGCAGCCGTGCTATTGCCTGTCACCAGACACCATCCCAACAAAGAAAGCAGTCTCGTACTCACAGTTCGTTCGGAAAACCTTAAGAGCCATGCCGGACAAATAAGTTTGCCCGGCGGAACAAAAGAGGATCATGACAAGGATGCGGTGGCTACTGCCTTGCGTGAAAGTGAAGAAGAAATTGGATTATTACCCCAACACGTCGAGATTATTGGCCAACTGGGAGACCTGGCTCTTCCATCGGGATTCTACGTTACCCCGATCGTTGGTATTATTGAGTCAAATCTTTCCCTTACTCCATCTCCAGTCGAGGTAGCTGACATATTCCAGGTTCCGCTAGAATTAATACTGAATGTTACCGCGTACACACAATCAACTATGAACTTTAATCATAAGGCACATGTAATACTTGAACTAAAATTCGAAGATTATCGTATCTGGGGAGCTACCGCCGCAATTCTCCACCACCTAGCTACCATGGTAACCAATCGAATTAGGTAACTTTCTATACGTGTGAAGCCCTAGCTAAGCACCAACTATCTATTTAATAACATCTAGATCCGTCTAACCTTATCCAGCTAAAAACTCTGAAAGGCGCACAATACGTGGGCTAACATCTTTTCATTGTCTGAATCTGTTTAAATGCCTAGAATGCAATCAATGTTTTGTTGGTACAACAATGCCTAAAAAAGCCCTAACGTCTAACAACTAACAGTCGAGTTAATCTCTAAGTAGTCTAGAAACCCCCCAGGGACCCTCTGAATAACTGTAGGTCGTAGCCTACAATTTTCATATATCTCCAACGCTCTATTCATTGCATAAATAAATGTATCTTGGTCAATTAATCCTGCGTTGTATTGATTAAAAGAATTCAAAAGGCTAATGATCCGAACTCTTACGATGGCAATCAAGGTCGCCCGTTCTTCATCGTTTGACCAATCTATATTTGGTTCAATGCCACCCTCCATTAGAAGTAAGGCGGTGGCGCTACCTTCGAGAGGCGACGAGTAGAAAGCCATTAAGGCATCATTCCTGGCCTGTAGTTGGCTTGCCATCGCGATATTCTGATTTTGCTGGATTTCTATTCCGACAAAAATTAATGACCCAATTATTCCCGTCATACCCAGGAGGTTGGTTATGTTAGCTATTGACCATACTGTTAAGATTTTCCGAGCGTCCGGCATGGTAATGTCCCCTATATGTTTACTTTACAAATTCGGTAAAGCCGAAATTTTTGCGATAGTAAATTGTTCACTAGTGTAATAGTCCATTGTTTCTCAATTTAATGAGTGTTTGTGCACATTCCTCCAACGAAAGCACCATAGCTTCGTTCCCCCCGCAGGAGCGGGTGTTGCCGCCTCGCCACTCAATGGTGTCGGGCAGGAACTTATGGGACGCTAGTTTGCGGCACTAATGCAGTTTGTTTTTTTATATTCATAACTAATCTCCCTCAATGGATAATTAGTTTATCGGCCCGATACCTGTTCTATTGTTCATTTTTATGTATCGAGGTTGGTACTATAACAATTAAGCGAGCCTCAAGGGGGCGGGGATTGTATTATTACCGCACCTTCAATGCGTTTTAGGGGGTATCAATGTTTCGTTGGTACAACAGAGACATATATTCGCCCAGAAGCAAGTAAATGCATGGCCTTTAAGAGCCGGCTCTGGCCAACATAACTAGCAATTGAAGGATTACAGGGCTGCCCAGTCTGGGATACCACTTAGCACGTCGAAAGCCAAATGGCCTAAGGTATACACGAATACTGTTAGCAGAATTACGGATAAGATATCCATCCAAATTCCCGCAATAACCATTTTCATTATGGGTATCCTCCCTGATCCATAAACAATCGCATTAGGAGGAGTGGATACGGGTAACATGAAGGCACAAGATGCTGCTAATGTTGTTGGAATCAGCAGCAAAAACGGATGAGCTCCTATGGCCTGGGACAGACTGGCCATCATAGGTAAGGACAACGATATCGTCGCGGTGTTAGAAGCGACCTCAGTCAATCCTGTGATAAAGGTTACGGTACTAATTACGATAACTAGTGGACTTGCTTCTCCGAGCAGATCTGCAAGTTGAATAGCCACGTAATCGGATAATCCAGAAGTGGTGAAACCTTTAGCTATTGCAAGCCCTCCGCCAAACAGCAACAGTATCCCCCACGGTACCTTCATCGCATCATCCCAATCCATTAACCGGCCACCTATTTGCTTGCTGGCTGGTATCATAAATAAAGTTAGTGCCACTCCGATAGAGACAGTACCGTCATCAATCATGTAACCCACTTGAGAAGACCCTAGTGAGGCTAGCAAGGAATCCAGATAGTAACTCCACCCAAAGATATCAATATCTTCTCCGAATAATCGTTCTTTCCGAGTAATCAGCAAAAGTGCAAACATAGTAAACACCGTTGTTACTCGCTTCTCTTCTGTACTCATGGGTCCGAGTTTCTGTAGTTCATTATGTATAAAATCACGTCCTTTGAACGGAGTTGAAGGAGGCAATGGGAAAACTAGCCGAGTAAGTAGTACCCAAGCTACCAGCATATAGATCACACTCATTGGTAGAGCAAACAAGAGCCAAGTGGAAAAAGTGATTTCCGGAGCCTCCGGGAAAAGCGTTGTTAGCTGCGTAAGAAGCATAGCGTTCGGAGGTGTACCAATCAGTGTCGTAAACCCTCCGATCGAAGCTCCATAGGCGATGCCCAAGAGCAAGGTAAGCGAGAAGTTGTTTGACCGGTTATCCACGACTCCGCCTTCCATTTCGATTTTGCGATTGAGCTCTTCATACAACAGAACTAGGGACATACCCATTGGCATCATCATGATGGCTGTAGCCGTATTGGATAACCACATAGAGAGAAAACCCGTAGCAACCATGAACCCCAATACAAGTCGGTGCGTCTGGCCGCCAATGATCCTCAGGATGTTCAAAGCTATTCGTCTGTGTAAGTTCCATTTTTCAACTACCACCGCAATCATGAAGCCGCCCATGAATAATAGGATGACCCAATCCATGTACTGATTTGCCACATTAGGAAAAATGATATCGAAATCACTGGCGGAAAATCCGTTAGTAAACGTGGCAGTCTCAAGGTCAATTTGCCTGGCCGCGGATAATTCCCGGCCACGCATTATCCCCATCAGAGGAAAGAGCACGATAGGCAGCAAGGCTGTAGCGAATAACGGTATAGCTTCTGTAATCCACCAGATCGCCATGAGCAGAATAATCGCTGCCATACGAGTGACTGCCGGATTACCAGGGTCCAAGTCTACAAACAAAAGCATGTACACAAATACCAACGGCCCCAGCCACAGACCTATCTTGCTTCTTGTTGGAACAACGATAGGGTTCAATTTTGCCGGTTCAGTAGCGCTCATCATAAAAACCTTAGAGGGTGTTATTTCGTGTTAGTGCTTACCGCTAGAAAATTTCTTCAAGAAAATTCGTTAAAGCCTGATAGGCTCTTTTTTCCGCCATCTCGTTGTAAACGGTTCCAAAATCGGGATTGTTAGCTGCGGGATTGGTAAAGGCGTGCATTGTGCCACCGTAAGCATGGATTTGCCAATCAACACCAGCTTCAGTCATTTCCGCCTCAAAATCCACCACTTGTTCCGGCGGCACCATAGGGTCTTCGTGGCCGTGTAGACAAAGCACGCTAGCCTTAATCTCTTCGTTCGGCTCATCTCCGGGTGCAAATATTCCATGAATGCTTACCACTCCCAGTACAGTCGCTCCCGAGCGTGCCAGCTCAAGCACACACATACCACCAAAGCAGTAACCCATAGCTGCAACCCTGGTCATATCAACTTGCGGAATATTGCGCCCAGCATCCAAAGCGGAGTTGATGCGCTGCCTTAGCTTGGCCCGATCCGAAGCTAGCGGATTCATTAAAGAGGAATTCAGTTCCACATCTCCGTCAGCACCGAACACCCCTTTCCCATACATATCCAGGGCAAATCCGACGTAACCCATTTCCGCTATACGCTCAGCCGCCTTACAGGCAAATTCTCTTCTACCACTCCAGTCATGGGAGACTAATACCAAAGGTCTCTGTGAGTCTGATTCCTTATAAGCAATATAACCTTCAAGAATAGTGTCACCATCGTAGTAATCGATATTCTGGGTAATCATACTGCCTTCCTATATTTCTTAGCTAATTATCGAATTAAATTGAGATTAAAGAGTTATAACTGCTTCCTTTATCTTGTATATTATTCATTCTTCCACCACTAGTTCCGATTCCGTAATTATTCCTGCAATAGCTCAACAAATAATCTGCGTTCTATAACAGCTGGTACGAACTTAAATAACAAGAGGGTCTACAGCAAGAATAACTCAGCCTTCATTACCTTAGTTCCATATACAGTGATTTCCTTTGCTATAGGGCCTCTAATATAGCCTCAGCTGAACTTGCCTTTATTTCACCTGGCTCTTCAATGGCGAGGTGGCTAATAGTACAGTTGTCTACGATCATACCGAATCGCAGTGCACGAGTACCCATCCCAAATCCGCTGGCATCGAGCTCCAACCCAATGGCACTAGTGAATTCACCATTGCCGTCAGCCAACATTAAAATCTCATCAGCATTCTGAGCCTTACCCCAGGCACCCATGACGAAAGCATCATTTACAGCCATACAGGCAATGGTGTCCACACCCTTGGCTTTAATCGCGTCCGAGTTGACTACAAACCCAGGCAAGTGAGTCATGGAACAGCCCGGAGTGAAGGCCCCAGGCACAGCAAAAAATACTACCTGCTTACCACCAAAGACTTCGTCGCTACTAAGGTCCTTGGGGCCCTCGTCTGTCATTACTTTGAAAATTGTAGCGGGAACCTTATCTCCAACTTGGATCGTCATCTTAGTACTCCTATGAAAAAATTACTGTTGTACGATATTATCAAATTCACCCGCCCATCATCAGGTTCTAGTTTCCCAACTTACTGCGTCTAGTGAGACAGCAAAGTTACCAAAGGACTATTTGCTGCTAATAACTGTTTCAATCCAGTCTAGGTGCTGGGAAACCCGCTCGTAAATTGCTACCGAGCCATACTTACCCTGGGTTTCCTCAGAAAAATCTGAGCCCTCGATCTCTCCTACCGCTACGCCCGCCAACCGGTATCCTGCCACTGTTTCCAGCAAAGCTGGCCCGCCACTGTCTCCTAAGCTTGGCAATCCTTCAAGATCGACTACTTCGTTAGGCCGCTCCCTCGGATCATCAAAAACTATACGGAGACGGCGATTAGCACCAGTGATCCGATTGCGTGCTCGTCGCAAAGTCCCATCATCATACTGTCGCCCTGTGGTTCCGAGACCAAAGAAGCCCCATCCCACCAGACTTATTTCTGCCCCAATCTCATCCTCGTCTAATTGCAGCTCAATCGGACGCGGCATATTAGCCGACTCTCGAAATCGCAGCAAGGCGAGATCTACATCTAACTCCGATGACTGGTCGTAGTCGGGGTGAATTACCACCCTCTCAATCTCCCGGGCTTGTCCTCCAACCTCGACATCAAAACTTCTTCCACTTCCTAGCGTATTTGCGAGGTTTGTCTCTTGTACACAATGTGCCGCTGTAATAGCCCATTGTTGGTGAATGACAGTAGCAACACATATTTTTCGATTACCTTGTTGTTCAAGGAAAAATACGGAGGGAAAGTCACTGGGTCGGACCGTATAACGGTTGGGCGCCATATCATGGCGAATGATTATTGCCTGACTGCTGTAGAAGCTCAGTAAGCTGCCAATTAACAGAATGAGGCTGACCTTAGATTTCAACCTAATTAATCCTTCGGATGTCGGTGCCGAGCGCTTCGCAAAGGCCTTAGATTCGGTTTGTGGCTAGGTTTCTGTGACATGCGGAAAAGTTTGACAAAGCGGTGTAGGATCAGAAGTGTAGCCATGATAATAAATCCCAGGATCAATGCTGCCAGCCATTGCTCTGCTGACCAGTCCGATACATCAATTAACCCTGAGAGCACTTATTTTATCTTCTAGCCTGAATTAAAGGGAACCAGCCCAGACCCGCCATTATGCGCCATTAGGGGAACTCAATACCAGCACAGTAACACCAATAGACCTTAAGTTTCATTGGCTAGATCGGACACCAGCTGTTCAAGGTTCTGGATACGCTCCCAAGGATCATCCAATTCCAGTAGCTGCTGTTTCTGTTCGACATCAATTGGAATAAGTTCACTCAAGCGCCAACCCAGATCCCACAGATTGTTATAGTCAATAGCCAAATTCTTCTGCTCAATCAGAGGATGGCTCTCCAGATTCTGCAAGAGATCGGCCAGTGCACTAAATTGATTATCCAAAGGGATAGATTCCTTGCCAACACTATCTGTTTGACTAAACTCAACATTCGCCTGCAGCACCCCACTATCAATCTGCCAACAATCTTCGATATTGAATTTCGTTGAGCCTTCCACCGTAATTCCCAGTAATCCATTTTCCAGTTGATCCCAGTCGATAATGTTGGAATAAGTACCTGTTCGATGAATGGTTTGATCTATTCCTTCTTGGATGACTTCTTCCCCCTCTTTCAAAAGGCAGACCCCAAAACCGGTACTGGTGCGCATGCAATGACTTACGAGATCGATATATCGACGTTCAAATATTTGCAAATCTAGTCTGCCACCGGGAAACATAACGACGCGAAGTGGAAACAGAGGAATTTGTTCGGTTTCTGGCATTGTTGGTCTACGACTATTATTAAAGTTATTCGATGACTTATAGGAGACTGCTGCACACGAGGTCAACAGTTATGATGTCTGCTTTAAGACGTGCAGCAGTTTCTTGTGAATGTCACCGAAACTGCCATTACTCATTATCACGATATGATCGCCTGTGTGACAATTCTCTTTCAGGAACCTAACGATCTGCTCTATTTCGAAAAACGCATAACCAGGCACCTTGCTCTCCCTGATGAGCGTATCGAAGTCGATGTTTGCGTCTTCAGGTTTAAACCAAACCACCATATCTGCAGGCTGGCAGGCTATATTAAGTTCATGTTGATGGATACCGAGTTTCATAGTATTGGAACGTGGTTCGATTACAGCAATTAATCGAGACGGCCCTTCCTCAGCTTCCAGCTTGGCTGCCATCCCCTGTAGCGTCATTTTAATAGCCGTGGGATGATGGGCAAAATCGTCGTAAACAGTGATGCCATTAACAACTCCACACAATTCCATTCGACGTTTGACGCCCTTGAATTCAAACAGGGCGTCACATGCCGTGGCTACCTCGAGCCCTACGTGGTGGGCAGCAGCTACAGCTGCTATGGCATTCCTGACATTGTGAATGCCCGTCAACTCCCAGTTTACGACTGCCCGATTTACAACTTCAACAGCCGAACCTTTGCCATACTTGATCAACTCAAATTCACTACCCTGATTATCGTTTATCAGAGCATTCCAAAATACGCCTTCGTTCTTGACGAGTGTCTTACAGACCTCATCGGGGACATCAATGCCAAATTGCTGACAACCTGTCCAACAACCCATTCGTAATAGCTCTCTAATGACGGAATCATCGTACGGAGCAATAATCAATCCGTTACCTGGTATCGTTCTTATTA
>Ga0206683_10002868_pt1 | contig 11516 bp, 9 predicted proteins | sample M280m12015metaG_FD_155483 | JGI IMG/M metagenome (GOLD analysis project Ga0206683, IMG submission 155483) | Ammonia-oxidizing marine archaeal communities from Monterey Bay, California, United States - M2 80m 12015 | ecosystem: Environmental > Aquatic > Marine > Intertidal zone | place: USA...
GCTGATTGCGATGACAATGTCTTCGTTGCCTGAAGGCAGGTCGGGTACGAGTCCCTTGTCCATCAGCAGTTCCATGATGACCATGTCACCAAAGCCGAAACCGGTCGCTGGCATATCTTTGCCACCTAGACTCGAAAGGAGTCTGTCGTAGCGGCCACCACCACAAATAGCGCGAAGTTGTCCTGCTCGGTCATGCGCCTCAAAGACAGGTCCGGTGTAGTAAGCTAGACCACGGACCACCGAGGCGTCGAAGGCAACCCAGTCGGCGATGCCGTAGGCATCGATGAGATCGAACAATCCTGCAAGTTCCGAGACGGCAGCGCTGTCGCCACCGAGTGCGGCTGCAAGAGAGTCCAAGTCGTCAACTCCGAGTGTGGACTGGATGGTGGTCACTGCATCGGCTCCGAGTCCCTGCTCAGCCAACTGGGCGGCGACGGCGTCTTCTGGAAGTTTGTCCATCTTGTCGACGATGATGCAGGTCGCGGCGAAGGCATCTCCGGAAATTCCTAGCGAGCCGAGAACCTCCTCCAGCACCTTGCGGCTGCTGATTTTGATAACCAAGTCGTCAGCTGTTAGTCCGACGCCCTCGAAGAATTTCACTAGAACTGAGAGCAGTTCCACGTCAGCCTCGAGGGCGTTGCTGCCCCAGATGTCGACGTTCCACTGGTAATGCTCGCGCCCGCGCCCGCGTTGCGTGCGCTCGTAGCGCCAGCACTGTGGAATCGAGAACCACTTGATTGGAGTGGGCAGGGCTCCTGCCCTAGCCATCACCATGCGCGCGAGGGATGGTGTCATCTCGGGACGAAGGGCGACCCTGCGCTCGCCCTTGTCCTCGAAATTGTAGAGTTGTTGTGTGATCTCCTCGCCCTGCTTGCGGGTGTACAACTCCTCATGCTCCAACACCGGGGCGTCGTACTCCTCGAATCCGTGGCTGCGGGCGGCGCTGCGGAAATTATCGAACAGCCAGTTGCGTATCCGCATGTCCTCAGGATAGAAGTCCCTGGTGCCTCGTACGCCTTGGGTCACGGCCGCGCCACGAACAAGTCCACTTCAAGACCTACGCCGCTCTTTATACTCCTCAAGGCGTTCTTTGCGTGAGATCCGCCCGTCCGACAGAGGGAAGGCGAAGATGCGCAGTGCGAGGAAGGCGAGGAAGCCGAAGGCGGCCGTGTTAGCGGCCCATGCGTACAAGTGGTTGTATCCTAGGATGTCACTGAAGTAAGCTATCGAAGTGGTGGAAATCGCCCATAGAACAGTGTAAATCAGCAGCATCACATAGAGGCTTTTCGTATATCCAGTAGGGGACTCAAAGGTCAGCCAGCGATGTAGGAAATGAGCCTGCCACGAACTGATGAAGTAAGCTACGGCCCAAGCGCTAGCTGCTCGATACTGCTCGATTAGGACCATATCATAGAGCCAGTCGTAAAAAACGAAGAATACGGCGACATTGATGCACCCTACTGCGCAGTAAGTCGCGTACTCACGCAGTAGTTTTCCCCACGGGTAATCTTCACTGACCAGCATACTATCCCTACGTCCACTCCGCCAGTACCCTAGATATCTCGACTGGAACGTCCTCTGCAAGCAGTCCGGGGCCGGTGCTCTCGGCTGCTCTGGCACCGGCTTCGCGCAGCAGTGCGCAGCCAAGCCTAGCTGCAGGCCATGCCTCCATGCCCTGAGCCAGCAGCCCCCCTATCGTTCCTGCCAGCAGATCTCCGGTGCCTCCCACTGCCATACGGGAGTGGCCCCCCGAGGCACGGCAGGTGCGGCCCTCGGGACCCGTCAGTTCATCCTCCGGGCCAGTGACCACGATGGTAACGGCCTCTCCTGAGCAATCATTGAGTACATTTGCTGGGGATGTTGTTCCAAGCCAGCGCTCGGCCTCCTTAACATGAGGAGTGGCAACACCGCTTAGTCCATCAGGCCATGATTCACTGGGCAGGGCACTGATGGCATCAGCATCAATCACTACGGGAATACTGTTGTCTGAAGACATCCTGAGTATCTCCGACACAGCACTCAACGTGGCATCGTCATGGCCCAGACCAGGACCGATGATTATCGCCTGAGTTCCACGCGATCCGAAGGCTTCGGAGATGTGTGCGAGAGAAGCATCGGTTAGCATGTCCTCGTCTGGCAATATCTCGGGAATCAGTGTGGCAGGCCATTCTACTCTAGCTGCAGCCGCACTAGGCATCGCAATGTGTACGAGATCGCAGCCGGTGCGAGCGGCTGCCATCCCTGCAAGCATCGGGGCACCGTGATAGGGACCTCCTCCGATTACCCATAGCCGACCGCGGTCTCCCTTGCGAGCGTTTGCAGTGAGAGGGGGATACCGGCTCGCATCACCGGGTCCGCAGTCCTCAACCTCGGCCGGCCATGGTAATGGAGCCACTGTGACTTCCCCGGCCTCGGGTGAGGCCAGTCCCTGCTTGATACTATGGAAGGTGATGGTGGCGACGGCTGGTAGCGCATCCGGCCCCCCCAGTCCCGTTGGGATGTCACAGGCAAGCACGGGAATCTTGAGTTCGACTGCCCAAGCCACGATTTCTCCGATAGGGGGCCTGAGGCTCTGTCCAGGCAAGGCTCCGGCTCCCAACAGACAGTCCACGACGAGAGAGTGAGGTTTGAGAGGTGCATCGGGCCAGATTCGTACCTCACCTGCGGCCTTGCGCGCGACACGCGCGCTGGCGCCGCGCGATTCAGAGTGACTGGCTAGGACCGAGGTATCGATGCCCCATTCACGAAGGTAGCTGGCGGCGACGAAGCCATCTCCGCCATTGTTGCCCGGTCCACATAAGATCACAATCGATCCTTCTGCCATTTCGCGCGCAGCAGTAGCGAGTCTCTTGCCAGCCGCATCCATCAGCGATGCCTCTTCGATGCCAAGTGCGTTCGCGTTGCCGTCGAGAACTGCGACCTCGGGCCAGAGCATTTTCCAGCATGCCGGCTCGCGCATGGCCCGACTCATGCGATTTCTGCTTCAACAGTTGCCGTCGAATGGCCGTGGGTCTCGCCGTGCTCGTCGACAAATGAGCTGGGAAGTGCTTCGCCGGCCTGCACGACGAACGGGTCGTCGCCCCCCGGCAACATGTCGATTGGTGCATCCGCTCCCTCAGGCACGTTCCTGTAAAGTGGACGTGGTTCTAAGTCCCAATTCTGTGGCCATAAAGATCCATTCATAGAGGTTACACGATTAACCAAGACGTACCTGTTGAGTCCGATGAAGAGGGATGCGGTTACTCCCCAGAATAGGAGGATAATTGAGATCCCATGAGGGTTTGAGGGGTTCCACGGGTCGTGGACGTTGACTAGCAGGTCGACGAAGTAGGATACCATCAGTACTGAGAACATCAGTGGGAATCCTAGGTACATGATGTAGTCCCACCAGCGACCTATCCACCAGTCGTTGTCGCCCGTGTTGATGAAATCATCACGGAACGAGGAGACTCCGTTGTCTAGGTAGTCACGGAAGTTGAAGCCACTGATGTCGTTCTCGGTCTGCCACACCCTGTACCTGCTCCATCCGTACTTCCAGATGCTGTAGGCGATGAAGAGTCCGCTGAACATCAGGCCGTAGCCCCAGATATGATCCTGGACCTCGAGGAACTGCGGGAACGCGACCCCAGTTGCCGAATCCATGCGAATCCACAACCCAGCGCTGGGCAGACCGAAGAGGAATATCGAGACGGTCGTGAATCCCACTGCCCGCGATCTGTCCACTCCGTGGTCGACGAAGTTCCTGACGCAGAGCTCCACTGTGGAGATCATCGAGGTGAGGGCTGCGAATGAAAGTGCGAGGAAGAATACGGTGACCATGATGAGTTGTACCACACTGCCCCCGGGTGCCTGCGCGAAGACCTCGGGCAGAACTAGGAATGTGATTGCAGAGCTACCAGCCCCCACAGCGCTCAGGGGGTCGTCCACCACTGCGAATACCGCCATCATGACAGTCAGTCCCGCGATGATGCTTATGCTGTTGTTAGCAAGACACATGGTGGCAGCATTGAGGGTCGTGTCCTCGTCCTTCCTCATGTATACTGAGTAAGTGATTGCCATGCCCATTCCAGCTGAGCAAGACCACGCTGACTGTGAGAGTCCATTGATCCAAGTCTCTGGCTGCATGAGGTACTCAGGTTGGATGCTGAACATGTAGACGAAACCGTCGAGGGTTCCGTCTTCGAAGTCCATCACGAAGGCGAGGAATAAGGCGGAGAAAAGTAGTACGAACAGCGATACCATCAGAATGACATTGACCTTCTCAATCGCCTTGGCGCCCCTCCAAATTGCAGCCATGGTAATCAATACCGCTATGAGTTGGAAGAATACCACCTGCTCCCATGATTGCAGGAAGGAGTTCCAAACCTCCACTGTGTCTACCTCGCTTCCGAGACCGCCCCTAACGGCAGACTGGAAGTAGTTCAGACACCACCCTGTTACGACGGCGTAGTAGAATCCGATGGCAGTGGAGATCCATGCTGTCCAGAGACCCATCCAAGCGAAGTTGTTACCAGCGAATAACCTGAAGGTACCCACTGTTCCAGTCCTGCTCCTCTTCCCAAGGGCGAACTCGGCTATGATTAGTGGAATGGACCAGAGGAATAGGAAAATCAGCCAAGGGACTAGGAACGAGCCGCCGCCGTTAGCACCTACCATCCTAGGGAAGCGCCAGATGTTACCGGTTCCTATGGCGGCACCGATGGTGGCGAATATCAGTCCCATTCGGCCACTGAACTGGTCCGACGAGGGTTCCTGTTGGTTCATCCGCCACCCTCCGGCAAACCGATTACGCCGCGTTCGTCATCGAACATGGCGCGTAAGGTGTAGCCGAGGCCGCCCCAGACGAAGCTCGCTATCACTAGGAACATCATCACTGCCAAAATGGATGAGCCGAATGAAGCCCTGTAGGGTATTCCTAACTCGTAGTAGTTCCCTCCTTCATCTAAAGAAGGGTAGGAGAACGGAAAGGCACCATTGACCGTACCTAACATTGCCTTGTACTGGATCTTGCCAGCCAAGGTGTCGGGGAGTGGGATGTGACTATGGAGCAGGGTTCCGTTTGAGCCGTCCAGCAAACTGCACATATCCTCCGACTCTGAGAACCCTGACATCTCCCAGGGCACGTCCACCCATTCAGTGGGGCCGAATTCGTTCTGCTGCCTAGTTGGCTCTACGAATCGCCACATCAAGTGAGTTCTGTTTATGTCCGGACTGAATGGGAATGCGGAATCGAGACAAAGCCCGATTGGGATGTCTCCCTTGGCCGGGACCGTTACATTAGCAGGATCAGCAAGCCATTGTCGGGCAGTGGTGTTCTCTATTCCTACGATGGCGCGGTATCTTGGGTCATCGGCAATCTGAGTCATGTAGAATGCGACTCCGATGTTTCGCACCGCGATGTGTGCGATATCCTCGGGAAGTTCGTGGAAGGCGTTCCCGATCTCAATGGTGTAGCAGTATGAGTTGTGGACTCCGTAGTGCCAGTCGCAGAAATCGCCAGTAGTAGGGTAAAGATCGGATGACTGCATAGGAGCATAGTCTGTCATTTGTCCCATCATGTTGCCGTGGTATACGAGGTACTCATCATCTGGGGTGTAGCAGTTAGTGCAGTGCCCCCATGGCCACAGCACTAACTCCGAAAATGAGTGCCATGTCAGTGTTGCCTTGAAGTCCGAAGCGCCATCGCCATCGTCGTCGTTCATCTCAGTCATATCCTGGATGAACTTGGTCTCAGGCTCGCTGTTCCCTCCCATCCAGTCCTCGTCCACCTGGCCATCGGCATCGTCGTCCTTGCCGTCCACGTGGTCCTCATTGACCAGTCCGTCACCATCGTTGTCCTCGTAGTTGACTGGACCGTTGTAGACATCGTTGTTAGCACCGTCTACGTAGCACATGCCGGGAAAAAGCGGGCCGGTGGCACCCAGAGGCGCGCCCCACTCGAACTGATAGTTACGATTCAGATCGACGCCGTCGCAACCCTCGTCGACTTCCTCATCAACATCTGGAATCGGAGTGACGCCGGTCACTGTGTTGTCGCGCAGGTTCTTCCTCCATCCGGAAGTTCTGCAGTTCTCCCATGCGGTCTCGCCGCAGTACTCCTCCCTGTCATATCTATTGCCATCGACATTGAGCATCGGGATCAGGTAAATCTCACGGGTGTTCACCATGTCTGTGATAAACTGCTCCGAGAAGTCCTCGTCGACCCCTAGGTCGCCGGGCCCACAGGGGGTGCCGTCGCCGTTGCTGTCCTGATTGGTCGCATTCAACAGCAAGCAGTCACCGTCATTGTCGATGCCGTCCCACCCGTCTTCGTCAACCAAGCCATCGCCATCATTGTCGATGCCCGCCTTGCCATAATAGTAGGCCACCGTCTCGAGGAAGAACATCGGCACCTCGTAGGACATCCACTCGCGGGCATGATGGTTTCCAACCAGCATGACATCTGGACGGTCTGCGTAGTTTCCATCATCATCATTGAATTCATTGTAATCACCACCTTGGACATTGCCAGTAATTTTCATCCATGGGCTTCGGTGATTGTAGTACCATCCCTCATACTCAGTGGCGGTCATTTCGTCACCTCGGGCATTGACCCCTCCTAGCAAACCCTCGTGGAATTGCAGGAAATCAGGATAGTAGGCAGCCAAAGTCTGCATTCTCTCCTTCATTGAGAAGTAGTCATGGTAGGATCGGAATTGGAGTTGATCGAAATCGCCATGTGGTCCCCAAGGGAAGATTTGGTTTGCGTATTCAACCGACCAGATATCTTCTGGAGAAGCTCCTGGTTCAGTTCCTTGGGCTGTAGAGATTGGGGCAAGTGCCACTGGAGAGAGCATGGATAGAAGGAATGGCAGGAGCATTGCTGTCACAGGAACTCGACGGGAGCGCGCTTCTGCTTGCTCGACACGTGTGGAGTCTCTTGATGACATCTGAACGCCTCTGCGACCATAGGGGCGGTATTCAATCCCTCGGAGAAGCGGTCCATAGGACCGGGGGTGCCTTTTTGAGGGGGGCGTCCTCGGCCGCACCATGAACGTGCTCGATAATTTCATGGATGGCGAAGCCGCGGTTGGCGGATTCTCAACAGGGACTCTGATTGTTGTAATCGCTTGTGCTGCACTCAGTTTGGCAGCTGGAATACTCTCCAGACGGATGATTTTTCCACGATTGATGGATGTATTCTCCAAAATTGAAAGGATAAACAGCGAGAATGTGTTTGCTCCCAAGTCACTTAGGTGGATGGTCGTCTTCTTTGCAATGTGGTTCTCACTGGATTGGCTCTCCGCTACAGACGAAATGGGAGAGTACGTGAACGCAACACCTGTTTGGGACGCCAATCTGATAGACACTGTAGAACAAATCGCATGGGCAGGCTTCATCCTACTCGTGCTTCTGACAGCATACCGATTGGTCGATTACCTCGATGCTTTCATCGTAGTCGAAGGAGATGATATGGCGGCTCGCCGCTCGTTGGCCAGCGTCGCCGAGTCAATAGGTCGACTCGCTGTGGTAGTGGTCGGATTCTTCGTGATAGCAGGACTGTTTGGGGTCAACCTCAACGGCCTCATCGCAGGTCTTGGAATCACTGGTCTGGCTCTAGCACTTGCAGCGCGAGACTCTGTGGCGAACGTCTTCGGGGCTATTTCGATAATCGTCGACCAGCCGTTCAATGTCGGTGACTGGATTGTCGTCGAGGATGCCGAGGGTGAGGTCGTCACCATCGGCCTGCGCACCACCATGCTGAGGACGGGGGCAGACACGATGATTACAATCCCCAACTCCAACATCACCAACTCCCCCGTTGAGAACTTCAGTCACCGAAGATTCCGTAGGATTCGCCCGCGTTTCGAGTTTGAGGAGGATAGCGATGCTGCCCATCTTCGTCAGTTCTGTGAATCTCTCTGCGAGCAGGTGATTGGAGATCCTAGATCTACCAAGCGCGAGGACTCGTGGGTTCGCGTCACTGAGACTCTTCCATCGAAGATTACGGTTTCAACTAACTTCTACTGCGCTTCCTCGGGTAAGACCCAGAGGGAGTTCACTGAGGACATCCTGCTGATGGCCCGCGCTAGGGGCAACGAGAGTGGTTTGGTTTTCCACGAACCGCGGCGCAGGGCCCAGATGTAGGGTGAAGACATGTCCAGACTCATTCTGGTCCGCCACGGCCAATCAGTCTGGAATGCCTCCAACCGCTTCACTGGTTGGACTGATGTCGGCCTCTCCGAGCAGGGTGTGGAAGAGGCTGAAGAGGCTGGGCGTCAACTGGCAGATATTCGGATTGATGTTGTCCACACGAGTGACCTCGTGCGGGCTCAGAGGACAGCTGAAATCATCATGCGGTACAACGAGGACTCAGAGGGTGTGCCGACGAAGTACGACTGGAGACTCAATGAACGCCACTACGGCGCTCTACAGGGCCTGAACAAGGCTGAAACGGCGGAGAAACACGGTGCGGAGCAGGTGCACATCTGGCGCCGTTCGTTCGATGTCGCCCCTCCTGATGGCGAGAGTCTAGAGATGACGGCCGAGAGGACCATTCCCTACTTCGCCGAGGAAATAGTACCGGATCTAGTCGACGGCAAGAATGTCCTAGTCTCGGCTCACGGCAACTCACTGCGCTCTATTGTGATGCACATTGATGGAATAAGTCCCGAGGACATCGTCTCTCTCGAGATACCCACAGGAGAGCCGATACACTACAGCTACGAAGAGGGTGTCATTTCCCGAGATCAGTGAACGGCCTCTCAGGAGGCGGTGACAAGCGCTTGTACATCCTATACAGCCAGAAACTCAAGGCTATGCATGCTATCGGAATAGGAGCTTCGTCCATTGTAGGTGGGAAAGTATTGACCAAAGAGGCGATGCCGAAGAATGCGGCCATCACCGAAAGTGACGAGAACATGCGGTTGCTGAACATCCGCTTCTGGTAAACCTTGACGTAAGCCAGCGTAGTCACTGCCGGCTCTGGCGCACCTGATTGGTGAGAGGTTGCCTCAAGTACATCGAGTAGGCACTGCTCGTACTCCCATATCGCCATCCCACCTCTATGGGAGTAGAATGCTTCGTCGGAGGCCCAGTCAGAAGGCGCTGTGGACTTCCAACCATCGATTAGTGCCGAGCGCAGAGGGGTCAGTTCGAGGTTTGTTTGCGATGAGTGATGGATTCTTGACAGATCGTGGACTAGAGATGCAAGGTCGCGCATAGCCGGGAATTCGCAGGTATGTGTACGTAGAGCATCGGCCAATCTCGGCCTCCCTATCTTCAGTGAGTCACCTGAGATGTCCGAGAGTCTGGCATCGCCGAGGGCGAGGGTGCATGGCTGGTTCTTCGAGTACGGGGCTCGCCAGATGTACGTCGCGTGAAGAGTCTCCTCCAGCCACTGATTCCTAGCGTTCCATCTGGATGCATCAGGGGGCGTCGTCCTTGCTGCCATGGCTTTTGTGTGATAGTGTCCCAAGACTGTTCCGGCGTTTCGCAATTCTTCTTGAGCAGTGTCCATTTCGTCTGCCTTCAGGGCTCTTGTAATCTCGCTCGCAGAATCAGTCAGTGTGGAGTCTGCGGACCTGATTATGATGAGGTCGGTGCCTTGCCAGGAATATCCTCCCGATGGTACGCGAGAGCCTTTCGGGGCCGCTTTTCCCCGTGCCCTGAGCCGGCCGTCCGAGCCCCATGGAAGAAATTCGGCGCTCCAATCGGAATCAGCCGACAGTTTGGCTACCAATCCCTTGTTAGTGGCAGCAGTTGAAATCGAAACTATGGAATCTGGGTCAGGGACCTCCCCCCATGACTCCAAACGAGCAACAAGGGATTTCCAATCGTCAGTATTCGCCAAATCATGTGGTTCCAGCATCCTAGCCACCATTCCGATTCCCGCGAAGGTGACCGCATTGAATCCCGATGGAGCATCAGAATCGGACTCAATCTCGGCCATCGCGGCCGGTCTCCAAGGTCTCTCCTGCTCTGCCACGTCGCACTCCCCAGAACCACGAGGTGGTGGTCGACTTCATTGAATCGGTCGGCGAAGCCTTGAATCCAAGCCCCCTCAGCGAGGCTCATGGGAGATGCTGTGTCTGACACCCCACTGGCCGTTGACATGGACGGTACTCTGATTCTCTCGGATATGAGTAGAATCTGTTTTTCCCGGGTCATTCCGAGGCGGCCGTGGATGCTTCTTGGCATAATTCTGAAAGAATTCACAGGAAGAAGGGCACAGTGGAAGCGGGATCTCGCTGAAAAACTGGTCTTCGATCCTGCAGAACTGGACTACCACGAGGCTTTTCTCGACTGGATTACAGGAGAGCGAGCTAGGGGGCGAACACTGGTGTTGGCAACGGCATCTGATCGAATCGTGGCTGAGAGGGTGGCCGCCCATGTGGGTCTGTTTTCCGATGTGATGGCTTCGGACGCCACCTACAACTTACGTGACAAGCGCAAGGCCGAGGCTCTAGTCTCCAGATACGGTGAGAACGGCTTCGGATATGCAGGCAACAGTCATCACGACCTTGCCGTTTGGGAGCGGTCTGGACAGGTTATTGTCGTCAACCCCGAAAAGGGTCTTTTGGAGAAGCTCGGAGACGGGGCGGATATCGTCTTCGAGTAGGTTCTTGAGTAGGCGACGCCCTTTAGCGCAGTCAGCATTTGGTGATAGCATGGGACGCATGCGCAAGTCGTTGGGACGTCGGGTCGACGGACTGGCCAAGTGGTTCCTACGATTCAGGTTGATCTCTGTACCTGCTCGGCTGATTGCGAACTCCAGCTATGCATGGAGTTTCATCTCTCGGACTGACAGAATCCGAGCCAACAGGCTGCGGGACAGACTGAAGCAGGGCGAATTGCCCGAGCACATCTCCATCATTATGGATGGAAATAGGAGATTTGCGTGGAGTAGTAATATTGGGCGTGATTTGGGGCATCACCACGGTAAGGAGAAACTCAAAGATGTGATGAACTGGATTCTAGATCTGGAGATCCCATACTTCACTGTGTATGCACTCTCAACCGAGAACATGCACGAGCGCCCAGAGGATGAACTTGAGTCACTGTATGACTTGTATATCTCCGGTCTCGACGAGATTGCAGCAGATCCGCAGATACACTCACGCGGAGTCAAGGTACAGGCTGTGGGTCGCTTGGAGAGTTTGCCCTCGAAGGTACGCGACGCGATTGACCGTGCTGAGAGCCAGACTGCAGGACATTCCAACTTCTTGTTCACAGTATGTCTGGCCTATGGAGGGAGAGAGGAGATTGTCGATGCTGTGCGTGAAGTAGCAGCGGACCACGCCAAGGGTGAACTCGCGTTGGAATCGATAGACTCGGCTCAGATATCGGCTAGGATGTACACAGCTAATCTGCCTGACCCGGATCTTGTCATCCGGACTAGCGGCGAAGAGCGTATCTCGAACTTCCTCCTGTGGCAGATAGCCTACTCAGAACTGCACTTCACCGACGTTCACTGGCCCTCATTCTCCAAGAACGACCTGTACGAGGCGCTCGAGTCCTACCAAAGCAGGAGGCGT
>Ga0206683_10002869_pt1 | contig 11516 bp, 12 predicted proteins | sample M280m12015metaG_FD_155483 | JGI IMG/M metagenome (GOLD analysis project Ga0206683, IMG submission 155483) | Ammonia-oxidizing marine archaeal communities from Monterey Bay, California, United States - M2 80m 12015 | ecosystem: Environmental > Aquatic > Marine > Intertidal zone | place: USA...
TATCGGGCGACCCAGGGCTACTGACCGCATTTTCCAGTGACCAGGATGTTCACAAGGCGACCGCCGCCGATGTCTTCAATACATTACTTGATGAAGTATCTGCTGATCAGCGACGCAGTGCCAAAGCAATTAATTTTGGCCTCATTTATGGAATGAGTGCTTTTGGATTGGCGAACCAACTTAATGTGAGTCGCAGTGATGCTCAGCAGTATGTAGATCGATATTTTGAGAAGTATCCCGGTGTCAGAAATTACATGGATGAAACTCAGGCACTCGCGGACGAGAAAGGTTTCGTTGAAACTATTTTTGGACGCAGGCTGTATTTACCTGATATCCATGCAGGTAACGCGATGATTAGAAAAGCTGCGCAGCGCACAGCGATTAACGCGCCTATGCAGGGGTCAGCCGCAGATATTATTAAGCGGGCAATGATAGACATTGATCACTGGTTAGTGTCGGGCGACATTGATGCACGGATGTTGCTACAGGTTCATGATGAACTAGTATTTGAAGTTAGGGAAGAAGACATCGAACTGCTTGCCGAAGGGGTGAGGTTTCGGATGATGACGGCGGCATCACTAGATGTACCTCTCGTCGTCGATATAGGCACTGGCAGCAATTGGGATCAAGCTCACTAGCCAGCTAGGTAGCATCTTTTGCTTCTCTCGCCTTATTTATCTCAATATCGATGGTTTCATCGACTGACAGCCACGAAGAAATTTTGTTACGAGCTTCATCAACTCCAGAATTTTTTAGTGAAGAAAATAACTGCAAGGAAACATTAGGCAATACTTCCAGCTCTCTGCCAATTTTGAGCAAGGTATTTTGTGCCGCACCTCGTTTTAGTTTGTCTGATTTTGTTAACAGTAGATGCAAAGGCAGTTCTGATTGAATGGCCCATTCAATCATCATCCTGTCAAAGTCTTTTAAAGGGTGGCGTACATCGCTAAGCAATATAAGGCCCACTAGAGATTCGCGCTTTCTTAAATACTGCTCCAACTCAAACTGCCATTTGTTTTTGACCGCTAATGGAACTTTCGCAAAGCCATAACCGGGTAAATCGACTAGGTATTTCCCATCAACAAGTTGGAAAAAATTGATAAGTTGCGTCCTTCCGGGAGTCTTACTGATCCTGGCTAAACGTGTTTGATTGCACAGCGTGTTAATGGCACTGGATTTTCCGGCATTTGAGCGCCCGGCAAAGGCAATCTCGGCCGAACTGTCCTGAGGGCAGGCAGCTAGGGTTGCTGCGCTAGTAATAAAATGGGTTTGATTGAAATCCATGAATTAGTCTGAAAATTCGTGAGCCTGATTGTTGGTGCTGGTTATTGGGGTCAACAGTGAATTAGGGTCGCTGTCGGATTTACGCTACAATATGCCGCCGCGATTTCTTGAAAACTAAACTTTTGTGTGGTGCCAGTATCATTGCCGCCCTATGTAAGTTTAGAATTTCGATTAGAAGCCAAGTTAGAAGTGTCTATTGTACGAGATAGCAAGCCAAGAAACCGCTAGGAATTTTTCAAAATCAAAAGAATTCGTTTTAAGTTAGCCATTATTGAAGAAGTAACCCCAGGAAATTTCATGAAGAAACTAGTCATCGTCATTTTACCCATTTTCCTTAGTAGCATTGCGCCTCAACTCCTATTTGCTCAAGGTGATGCTGCTGCAGGTCAGGCAAAGTCAGCGCTCTGCGCAACCTGTCATGGAGCCGACGGCAACAGCCAACTTTCTATAAACCCCAAATTAGCCGGCCAAAATGCCAGTTACCTTGTAAAACAATTAATGGACTACAAGTCAGGTGCGCGAGCAAACCCGACTATGACGGCCATGGTTGCCGCGCTGACCGATCAAGATGTACTCGATATCGCTGCCTGGTATTCTTCTCAGCAAGTGAGCTTGCTGGGTGCTGACCTAGAAACTTTGGAATTGGGCGAAACTCTCTATAGAGCCGGCATTAAAGACTTATCAGTTGCAGCCTGCTCAGCTTGTCATTCACCTACCGGCAATGGCAATGGGCCTGCTGGATTCCCTTCTTTGAGTGGTCAGCACTCCGAATACACGCTGCTTCAGCTAAGGGCTTTTCGGGCCGGTGAGCGCCAGAACGACTCGAGTGCAATGATGCGCTCAGTTGTTGAGCGACTTACGGACAAAGAATTAGAAGCACTGGCTAGTTATGTTTCTGGATTAAATTAGTTACTGATCCACTAACGCAACCTAAGTGCAGAATTTTCCAATCAGAGATGAGACCAGCAGAGAAAAACTAACTCTAAAACCAACCAGCTTGATTTGTTTAGAGCTAATTTTTTGCGAGCTAAGATGGCAAGCCGCAATTCCCTGTGGTAACGTTTTTCGCCATTGTCCTGCTAAACAGGATTAAAGAAGGTGGAGTCCAAAAGATGACCAAGAAGACATTGATCAAAAGAACGCTACAGACCTCGGTAATGCTGCTATTGCTGCCTTTCGCGCTATCAAGTAATGGGCAGATAGAACGCTTCGTTGCTGGCACTCATTATGCCGAACTTCCCAACCCCGTTAACACCAACGATACTTCTAAAGTGGAAGTGATTGAGGCGTTTTGGTACGGCTGTTCGCATTGTTTCCGTTTTGAGCCACTAATCGTTAATTGGGAAGAAAATGCGCCTGCGGATGTTGAGTTTATGCGTTTTCCCGCGATGTGGAACGGGTTAATGAAAACTCATGCCCAGGTCTACTACGCTGCAGAGGCTCTTGGTGCCCTCGAGGTTCTGCATGAGCATATCTTTAATGCGATCAATGTTGAGCGCAATATTCTGCAAGATGAGCGGGCAATTGCTGAATTGTTTGAGACTCATGGGGTCAGCCAAGAAGATTTTGAAAAGACCTTTAATTCTTTCTCAGTGCGCACCAAAGTAAATCAGGCTGAGAAAAGAATGGATGATTATGGAATTCGTTCAACCCCGAATATGATCGTTAACGGGAAATACCTGATTGCTACCAATGAAAACGTACGTACTCAGCAAGAAATGCTGGAAGTTGTTGATTTTCTTGTAGAAAAAGAAAGGCAAGCCATCCGTGGTTCTGGCGATTAAGTCTTCCTTCAAAACTCTATAAACCCTCGCCCCGGGCCTTAAAACCCGGGGCGACTTCGTTCAGGGGGCTCAATAATTAGCTATCCATAAAATTTTTGTTGTTATTTAGAACTATTTATCTCTTACATCAGTCTTAAAGTTCAGAATTAACCAATTATTCAGGAACTTAGCGCGCAAATTAGGAATCAGTGAAGCAAGAGATTTCAATTTGCTAGACGAAGCCATGGGCAGCTTTCAACAACAGCTTTTCGATCGAGTAACTGCTCCAATCAAAAAAGCTTTGGAGGGCAGCTCGCGCAAAGAACTCCTGAACGCAATCAATACCACTTTAATGGTGTTCGACGATGAGTTAGTGCATGTTGAATCTGGTAATGTCGCACGCCTGGAATCTAAAAATGCAGAAGCTATTGCTGCGGCTGCCAAGCAGCTTATCGTAACCGCTGCAGACGAAATTGCGGTGTTGTTGCTTCTTCCTTCGCCCGAGTTTATTTCGTCAGTTCACGCGTTCCCGGGCATATCAAAGGAGAATTTGATTTCGGCGCTACGATTGCAAACCGAAACCATCCTACCTTCCTATGGGAAGAGTCTTTCATTAGCCATAGATGCAAACAGCAGCGAGGGAGGCTCGGAATCCATAGCCTTGTGGATTTCGCAATCAAAGCTCAACGCATTGTTCGAATCCTTTAAAGCGGAAAACTTTTTTCTCGCGGCAATAAAACCGAGAATCCTCAATGCCACCATCGATAATCTCAATGAGTGTGTACTGGACGAAGATTCAACTGATGTTTCGTTCGTTACTTTTAAAGATGGATTCCTAAGATCTTGGCAGCAAGTCAACAAACAAGACTTTGAACAACAAGACTTTTCTGAGCAATGGGAACGCTCAGTAAAAAAGGATTCAAATGGCTTGGTCAAAGAGTACAGTAATTTTCAACATTACTTAGCGCCTTTAAATAAAAGTATAAATAACGAGTACAACTTTTTCCCAATTGATGCATTGAATGCGCGAAAAAAAATAGAGAACAGCAGGAAAGTTTTAGCAGGCGTAATCGTGCTAGCAGTATTGCTCTTTGTCTCAGTAATTCCGTTCCTGCAACAGTCGTTAGAGTTTCGCAGTGCTGCCGCAACTCTAGAATCAAACAGATTAATGTCTACTGATGCCCGCCAAGATCAACAAATGGTGGTGAATTTTGAAAACGAATGGGGGGCACTGAGTGACTTTCCAGATCAGCGCATACGTGAAGCCATGTTTACATTGCAAAATGTACTCAGCCCGGAGAGATTAACTTCTTTAGAAATTTCTGAAGGGTTAGTCAAAATTCAAGGGACCAGCTCTGATCCACAGGCAATATTGCAGCGTTTAGAACAAGATCCGCTTTTCACCGAAGTGATTTTTTCGCGTGCGACAAATAACACGAGGTACTACATAGATTTACGGCTAAGCCCAGTCAACTTCGAAGCCTATATGGTTAGACATTTTCCGGATGATTAGTCATAGGGGCAAGGGCTAGTGCAAGTATCAACGCGCGAAAGAAACATATTAACTCTGGCCGGCATCGTAGCTGTTATATTCATTGGGACTGCGATATTTCCGGTGATTCGTGCTGCTTACCAAGAGCGTCAGGAAGCTATTGAAGACTTGTTGCTTGATATCAATAGAGAGCAACGATTGATAGAAAATACCCAAAGCTGGCTTGAACGCCGAGTAGAAGTTGAGAGAAGAGCTCAGGAATTAGAACAACAAATATTTAGCGGCGACACCATACCCTTAGTTGAAGCCGACATATCTGGAGATCTATCACGGTACACGCGTAATTCAGGCATCACGGTAGGTTCTACTCGGCTGGCAGAGCGGTTAGAAACTGATGGCTGGTTGATGATTAGTCAGGAGATATCATTCAGAACTACCGAAGTAAACAATACATTAGGGTTTCTTAACAGTTTGGAAAACTCTTCACCACGACTCTTTGTTACGGATTTCACAATTAATAGAGCTCGCAATCAATTCAGCGGGACTATAACTGTTGTCGGTTTCGCGCGCAGTGAAGGTTTAGTCACTGCGCCAGTCAGCCAAAGATAGTAAAAAGTTATGCCCTACTCACCGATGACATTATCAATCTTTACTCAACTTCTGGAACCTGAAGGTATTGCTCCTGCTAAAGATTTTGAAGAGTCTGGCAGTCTGATTTGCAATCAACTTCCTTCCATTGCGTTTCGCTCAAAGGTTCGATTTATAGTGGGTGAGATCGTTCGCTTTAAAGTTGGTGCAGACGAAGAAGTAAGGCGCTTGATGAGGTATTGGCGAGCGGAATTATCACCACAAATAGAAAGCAATGAAGATGACCATTTTGTTTCTGGTTTTGAGGACGATGAAGAGCTCATTGATTTAGCATCAGAAGCACCTATCATTCGCCTGGTTAATCATTTGTTTGCGCGCGCATTGGACCTTAACGCCAGTGATATTCACTTTGAACCAAATGAAGCGTACCTAAATGTGCGTTGTCGCGTCGATGGCATCATGACGCGGATTGAAAGACTCCCCATTCGCATCCATACCGCTGTTGCTTCACGCTTAAAACTAATGGCCAAGTTAGATATCGGGGAAAAGCGCCTACCGCAAGACGGCCGCATCAATTATCAAATTGGCAGCAAACAACTCGACATGCGTGTTTCTACTCTACCTGGAGTTCATGGCGAATCGGTCGTACTGAGAATTTTGGATCGTTCCGACACTACGGTTGATCTCTCCCGCTTAGGTATGCCGGGCAATGTGCTGACAAACTACCAAAGCGTGATTTCACAACCACATGGCATGATTTTAATCACCGGGCCAACAGGCTCAGGAAAGACAACAACCCTTTATGCCACGCTGGAAAAGATAAATAGCGAAAGACAAAAAATAATTACCGTTGAAGACCCCGTTGAGTATCAGCTAGAAGGGATCACTCAAATTCAGGCTAATGCATCTATCGGCCTCAGTTTTGCGGCGGGTCTCAGGTCCATTGTTCGTCAAGATCCGGACATATTAATGGTAGGCGAGATTCGCGACCATGAAACAGCAGAAATCGCGATCGAGTCAGCATTAACAGGACACCTGGTTTTTTCAACTCTTCATACCAATGATGCCGCTGGAGCAGTAACCCGCTTGCAGGACATGGGCGTGGAAGGCTACCTCATTAGTTCCAGTCTGTTAGCTATTCAGGCCCAAAGGTTGGTGCGTCGGGTATGCACAGATTGCGCCGAGACTCACTTTCTCAGTGAAGATGAAGCTATTGTTCTGGAAATAGATATTAGCACATGCCCCAAAATTCAGCGGGGTAAGGGCTGTGAGCGATGCGGTCACACCGGATATCGCGGCCGTGTTGGGTTGTATGAATTGCTAATGATGAGCGATGCCATTCGTCACCATATTGCCAGTGGTGCTGATGCCAATATCATTCGTGATGAGGCAATCATTGAAGGAATGAAAACGTTACGCGAAGACGCTATCGAAAAATTAAGAGCCGGGCTAACTACCCCTGAAGAAGTTGTGCGGGTAACGAGGGCGATATGAGTGTGGTCTATTTCAAATATCAGGCGGTTGATGCCCACGGGAAAATGGAAAATGGTCAATTAAATGCAGAGTCTGAAAAAGACGCTCTCCGCATATTGCGTGGCAAAAATTTAACACCGGTAAAAATTCAGGAATCCAAACAAGGCCTCGAAGGTGCTCGGCGCAAGAAAATTTCTAATGCTGACCTGTTAGATTTTACTAATGGGCTCTGTACCTTAGTTGAGGCAAGAGTTCCTATTGATAAAGCACTGCGTCTGCTAGATGGGATCACTGAATCTCCAGCAATGAAAGAGCTGGTGCTGAATTTATTGAGAGATGTAAAAGAAGGCAAGAGTCTAGCTGATGCCATGGAAAGTCATCCGAGTGTGTTCAGCAAGATGTACGTCAATATTGTTAGAGCTGGAGAAGAAGGCGGCATCCTGCATGACTTGCTGCCAGATCTGGCTGATTTTCTTGATACTAATACAAAGACACGTCAAGCGATTGTATCAGCCATGATCTATCCGATTGTTTTGCTTGTTACCGGCGTCATTTCTGTATTTTTGCTGTTGGTGTTTGTAGTGCCTCAATTTGCAGCCATGTTTGAAGATGCTGGTACGGGTATACCCCCATCGGCTCTATTTCTGCTTAATTTAAGTGACTTTATTCAATCCTATGGTTACTTGTTCATAATCCTTGCAGTGTCATTAGTATTTTTCTGGTATCGCTTAGACAAAGACCCAGTTACAAAACTACAGAAAGATAATTTCTTACTTTCTCTTCCTCTAATTGGAAGGCTAATACTTTATAAAGAGTGCGCCGTATTTTCACGGACCCTTGGTGCGCTATTAGGGGCAGGTATCCCATTAATACGTAGTCTTCGAGTGTCGCGGGAAGTCGTAGTTAATACTGTTCTATCCAAACACCTAACTGATGTCGAAGAAGATGTTCGTGGCGGTGCTGGTCTTGGTATATCTATTGAAAAGACAGGAATATTTCCAACGCTATTACACCAGTTGGTTGCTGTTGGGGAAGAATCCGGGCGCACCTCTGAAATCTTACTTAAGTCGGCAAGCACTTTTGACAATTACGTCAGGACTCAAATGTCGGTCATTGTGTCTGCAATGCAGCCCGCACTTATTATTTTCCTCGCCATCGCGGTAGGAGGAATAACAATCACTATGCTCTCCGCAGTATTCAGCATGAATGCAGTGGAGTTCTAAATAAACGATTGGAGATCAAAGTGAATTTTACAGGAACAGCGAATAGCATATCTCAAATACCCAGCCAGGCCAGCAGGATGCAAGGGGGTGTCTGGAGAAATGCCGTGCTAGGAATTGGAGTCGCAGTGCTTCAATCCTGCGCAATATTGGAGCAGGGTGAAAGTGCTTCTGCAGAGCAACCGCCGGCAGTTTCAAGTGCAACTGCTGTTAGAACAGCCACTGGAGCTGAGATACCCGTTATTGCAGGTACAACGAATTTTGAGCAGCAGATGATTGTCGATGCGATTAATCGTAATGGGCAATCCTTTCAGTACGAGGGGTTCAGCGAGCAGAGTCCGCAGCCTGAAGTGATTGAAGGGGACGATATCGTTGAGCTTAATTACGAGCAGGCAGATCTGCGTTTGGTTTTGGAAGAGCTAGCGAATGCCCTCGATATAACCATTGTACTGGACCCTTCTATCGATAATCGAATTAGCATTCGCACATCTGCAGACCGGCCATTACAAAGAGACGATATCTGGCCCTTGATAAGACTTCTTACTCGAGATGCTGGAGTTCTGCTTGAACAAGTTGGAAACATATACAACGCTCGCCGGGTTCCGTCTGCGTTGCCTGCAGAAATCCTTGCAGCGGGCTCTATTGTTGATAGTGGTGCCGCAGAAGTCATGCAAGTGACGCCGCTGACCTATGTTGCTAGTGAAGCGGTAGTTCAAGCGATCGAGCCGCTATTGGTCCCAGAGGGCAGCGTTAGTCAGTTGGGTAATAGAGATCTGCTCATTATTACAGGGTCTGAATATCAGCTACAAAGGGTGAATCAACTATTAATGCTTATTGATGCGGATCCTTTTGCGAATCAGGGGATTCATTTGTATCAACTTAGTAACGCCAACGCGGTTGAAGTTGCGCAAGAGTTGTCCGACATATTGTTACTGATTGAAGGGCCAAGCCCTTCCTATCAAGTTAGAGGCATCGAAAGAATTAATAGTATTTTGGTAACTGCTCCGGCCTCCAGGGGGTTTGAGGAAATTTCGCGATGGGTGCAGCTTCTCGATGCAGATAGTCAGGAGCAGGTGGAACAACTTTTCATGTATCGCGTTAAAAATCTTGATGCCTTGGAATTAGCAGATACCCTTTCCGACATTTTTGAGGATGATGATGACAGAGTGTTTACGCAGGTAGACGGAGATACTGATGAAGTGTCCCGGTTTGGCGCTTTAGTTGGGGAAGGAGACCAGGCGACATCACTGGATACAGAATTAGCGGGGCAGGCATTAGCACCTCAACCGGTAAATGCAGCTGTATCGGCAAACTTGACGGTAAAGATTGTTGCCGATGAGGCAACCAATAGTTTACTGATACGCTCCACTGCCCGAGATTATCGTCAACTACTAACCACGATCAGTCAATTGGACGTGGTTCCATTACAGGTAATGGTCAATGCAGTTATCGCTCAGATTACTTTGACCGAAGACACACGCTTTGGCGTAGATTGGAGTCGAATAGCCAATGATTCGATAATTGACCCGATTTCAACATCCAGCGCCACTGACTTTGCACCTAACTTAGGCGGGCTTATGTTTACCAAGGGCTTTATCGATGGTTCAGCGAGAGTGGAAGCAACCCTGGAAGCAATCGCGCAGAATAATGAAGTCCGTTTATTAGCCCGACCTTCGTTGACAGTCGGCAATAATCAGGAAGGTGAAATCCAAATCGGCGCAGAAGTGCCAGTAGAAGCTGGGGAATCCATTAGTGCCGGTGGGTTATCAACAACCAATATTCAATACCGTGACACGGGAATTGGATTGTTAATTGAACCAAAGATTAATGAAGATGGAGTAGTTAATTTAATTATTACTCAGACCCTGCGTTCTGTTGATAACAGCGCCTCTGGTATTAACAATAATCCTGTATTCAATAATCAAGAAATCACTACCACGGTAGTAGAAAGAGATGGCGACAATATTGTTTTGGGTGGATTGATACAGACAGACGTTGAAGCGCTCAATACTGGAGTACCACTCCTAAATCGATTACCTGCTGTTGGCAATTTGTTTTCATACCAACAGGAAAATATGGAACGGCGTGAGCTCTTTATCGTATTGCGTCCAGAAATAATCAACCTAAACGAGGAAGAAGGGCCCCAATATGCGGAAATATTGGATCGATTTGAACTGGCATCAGATTTATTTGAGGATGCTAATTTTTAGTATTGCTGAGGTTTTGCTATCGGTTGGGCTTATAAATTTTGAGGTAGAAAGAAATGACTAAACTGCAGATCCAAAAACAGGCCTTGGGGATGACGCGGGGCTTCACCTTAATTGAAATACTCGTGGTAATGGCCATTATCGGCATGCTGGCAGTCATGGTAGCGCCCAATATTTTTAATCAGCAAGCTGGTGCGCAAAGAGATGCGGCGCTATCTCAGATCGCTTCGCTCGAAGCGGCTTTGGACACTTATCGATTAGATGTTGGGGAATACCCTGACTCTCTGGAAGGGTTGAGAGAAAACGATTCCGGGCGAGCTTCATGGAATGGTCCCTATCTGCGCAGAGGCGTGCCGCTCGATCCCTGGAATAACGAATACGTGTATGACTCAAATGACCGCGAGTTCACCTTACTCTCCTATGGGCCGGACGGTGAAAGAGGCGGCGAAGATGATGACGCGGATATCAGCCTCCAGTAACAGAAGCATTAATAAGAAATCCTCATTCTCTGCAGGTTTTACCCTGCTTGAGATTCTTCTGGTGCTGGCCATTATTGGGATGGCCAGTGTCCTGATTGTGCCAAACATCGGTAATTTAGAATCCCGCACCTTTAGCACTCAAATTCGCCAGGCAAGCAATTTGCTTAACTACGCCCGTCGCACTGCGGTAGTAGAGGGCCAGCCAGCCTCCATTGAATTTTACGCTGAGCGTGAAGACGGTTTAGTCGATAGTGATAGGGTTTCCTCCAGAGTGGCTGTTGGTAGTTGGGAAAGCACTGGCGCAGAAATTATTTTCATCGACAGCACCGAACGCGAGACTTTGGTGGAAAGCAAAATTGAAATAACTTTCTTTCCAGAAGGTGGCAGTACCGGTGGGAAGCTAATGCTAGCCCTAGACGAACACCACGCGACTATTGAAATCAACCCATTTACTGGGCGGGTCTCTCAAGAGCGAGAAAATGAAGAAGAGTAATTGGATCTTTAAAAAAAATAGAATTCAACAAGGCTTCACTCTTCTCGAAGTAATAGTCGCTATGGCCATTACTGGATTTGTGCTTGGTGGATTATTTTCACTTGTCGGTGGTAGTAAGCAACTTTCCTGGCGGTCTGAAGATAGTTTGCAGCGGGCTACTAAAATTCGCGCGGTGACTAATTTTGCTCTTTTGCAGAATGAATTCAGAGGCGTTGAGTTTATCCTTGAAGATGAAAGCTATGATATTCGCAGTTTGGATATTTTAGAAATTCCGGAAAGAAAAACAGAACCAACCATATACACCTTACAAGAATATGAAATAGTTAATGAAGCTAGAGACGAGTTCATAACAGGCAGTAGATGGATTCGATTAAATTTACCGCAATAACAAATTAGTTAGAAAAGTGTTGAAAAAAATTACTCTGAAATCGACCGCTGGGTTTACTCTTATTGAAGTCATATTGGCATTAGGCTTAACGGCTTTATTGCTAGGACTGTTAAGTACAGGAGTCTTTAT
>Ga0206683_10002870_pt1 | contig 11514 bp, 7 predicted proteins | sample M280m12015metaG_FD_155483 | JGI IMG/M metagenome (GOLD analysis project Ga0206683, IMG submission 155483) | Ammonia-oxidizing marine archaeal communities from Monterey Bay, California, United States - M2 80m 12015 | ecosystem: Environmental > Aquatic > Marine > Intertidal zone | place: USA...
CCTGCGACACTCAGGACAGCCTGCATCCAGTCATCCGCAAGTGGATTATCAGTGGTTCCAAGACCGAGGTTCTCGGTCAGTAGACGGCACATACTTGGGTCGGAGGCACCCCATCCCGATTCTGTCGGAGAGCAAGCATCTGAGGCCATGGAAGCGTAGTTGGTCGATGTAACGCCCATCTCCTCGGCTGTAATCATCCCCCACCAGACCCAACCGACTATCTCGTTCCATTCACTGTCGTAGTCTCTTGTGACTGCGGCTAGAGGCTCTTTGGACAACAATTCCTGTGCAATCCAGATGTCGACTCCGTTCATTGAACCGTCGCCATCTAGTTGCCACTTCTTGGCTACCATTGCGGACATATCGCCTGTGAAGGCGTCGCACTCTCCGGTCTGGAACTTGTAGGTTGCCTCTGCAGCGTCAGACACAGGGACGGAGGTGAACTCGATGTCTTGTGAAGAGAACCAGTCCACCAAATTACCCTCGGTCGTGGTACCAATTCCGACGCAGATGTTTGCGCCGTGGAGTCCAGTAGCCGAGTTGCCAACAAGCTCAGCCGGGTAAGCATCCTCGCGTACTATGATACCCTGTCCATCGAAGAAGTTAGTTCCAGCGAAATCGGCGTTCAAATCTGCATCACGGCTGGTTGTCCAGGTCGTGGTGCGGATTAGCACGTCGATGGTGCCAGAGGCTAGCTTGTCGAAGCGGTCCGATCCTGAGGCCGGGATAAACTCGACATCAGTATGGGGGTTTAGGCCAATAGCAGCTGCAAGAGCGCGGCAGTAGGAGATATCTAGACCAGAGCGAACTCCAGTTCCAGCATCCAAGTATCCCATTCCGTACTGGGACTCCTTCACTCCGCACTTCATTGAACCGCGATAGAGGATAGTGTCCAGTGTGCTAACTTGTGAAGTAGCTGCTACTCCAGAAATGAATCCACTCTCATAAGCTTCATCAATTTCTTCTTGGGACGCTCCAGATTCATCAACTCCATCTTCGTATCCTTCATCATATCCGTACTGATACTGAACCGCCATTTCCTCTAAGGTGCAACACATTTCCTCAAGCTCGACAATCCTCGCTTGGTCGACCTCGGCCTGTGCTTCAAGCTCAACAATCCTCTCGTTAGCGGCGTTCAACTCGGTATCATCACCCGTGCTCACGGAGTCATCACCCGTGCATCCGGCAAGTGGTACGGCAATCATCAGTATGGCTAAGAACAATGCAATTGCTTTCGTCATGCATTCTGGGAGGCGCATTCATAGACATACTTTGTCCCGGCATTTGTGTTTCTCTAACCACAATCACCTTGGCTATCCTCCTCCATGGCGTCTCATGGAGTATCGTATCGTCAGATCGAAGACCCTTGAGGGCCTAGAGGGGGATGTCAACGCAGCGATGGCCGAAGGATGGATCGCAACTGGAGGGGCAATGAACCAACCATTCGGCTTTGCTGGCTACTTCCAAGCTATGGTCAGAGATTGATTACTCGATGGACACAGTCCATTCGCGTTCGTCGGGGATACGTCTCTGCTGGATGCCAGTGAGTTCGTCGTATAGGATACGAGTAATCGGCCCGACTTCTCCATCACCGAAGTTAGCTACCTTATCACCGTGCTGAATCGATCCGATAGAGGAGATTACTGCTGCCGTACCAGCACAGAAACACTCGTCAGCGTTCAGCGCGTAGTCAACATCGACCTTCTCCTCGCGGACATCGTAGCCCATGTCCTTCGCAATCTCGATGACGGATGCTCGAGTGACTCCCGGCAGTATAGTCCCAGTCAATTCTGGCGTCGAGATAACGCCATCATTGATGCAGAAGAAGTTGGCTGCACCGACCTCCTCGACGTACTTGTGGTGAACGGCGTCGAGATAGATAATCTCGGCAAATCCCTGAGCTTTGGCGTCCTTAGAAGGAACCATCCCGGGTGCGTAGTTTCCAATCGCTTTGACACCCCCAGAGCCGCCAGGGGCGGCGCGGTGGAATTCATCAGAGACCTTCAGTGAGATTGGTTTGAGGCCGCCCTTGAAGTAGGGCCCTACTGGTGAGACATAGACTAGGAATGTATACTCAGGAGCAGGGGCAACTCCGAGTATCGCACCGCTACCCATCAGTAGAGGGCGGATGTAGAGTGCTCCCTTGCCAATCGGGGGAATCCAGCGGATATTCTCGATAACGGTCTGGCGAACTGCGTCGAGAAACATTTCCTCGGGTACGACTGGAATGCCGAGACGACTCGCACCGCTCTGCATCCGCTTCGCATTACGCTCGGGCCGGAACAGCACGATACTTCCGTCGGTAGCTCGCTGCGCCTTCATTCCCTCGAACAGACCCTGACCGTAGTTGAGCACCCCAGCCGCCGGTGAAATGCTGAGATTCTGAAAGTCCTGCATCACCCCAGGACTCCAATCTCCGCCTTCTTCGCAGTGCGCGATGTACATTCGATCGGTCTCCTGGTAGCTGAATATCATGCTGTCCCAGTCAATGGCTGGGTCGTCATTATCCAACACCAATGCACCCCGATTATGTCGCAGGTGAGGGGGTCGGCTTTCAACGGTTCCGCTCTCACTTGTTCCACTATTGTTTTGGGCTTTCGCACTAACATAGATTGAAGGCATCTGAGCACAGCCTGAGCCCGAGGGACGACCATGCAGAGGGAGGAGGAGATGTGTATTGTCTCGGGTTCCTACCAGTCGGGCGAGGGCAAGCCCCACCGGACCACTGTAGAGCTGTGGTGCCGGACTCGCTCCGGGCACTCGGTCACCCTACTGGTGAATGGGCTTCGACCATATGTCGTAATCGCACTGCCCGGTAAACCAAGACCAGCTTCCGAGGCTGATTCGGCACTGGATTATCTACGGAGCAAGGATTGGGCGGTCGACGTCACCCCAATCGGTAACAAGTGGACTCCAGATGGTGAAAAACCACACTGGAAGGTCGAGGTGCCACAACCTTGGATGATTACCAGGGGTCCGAATATTAGGAAGATATTGAAGGAGAGTTGGGAGGTCAGTAGTGCCGACATATTGTTTGAGCGTAGATTGCTGTTGGATTATGACCTCGGCCCCCATATCTCTGCCTGCGGTGAGGTACTCTGGGCCGGTGAGCGCGCGCCGGTCGAGGCCCGCGACGATGACACTAGCGACCGCACCACCGCTGCCGAACGCATAGCAGAAGCCGGTGGCTCGGGCCTCTATCCTACTGACATGGTCGTCTCGTGCACTTTAGAGGGTCTCACCAAGGTAGAACCATTCCGCACCCCTTTCGTTTCCTTCTCGTTCGATCTTGAGACCAGCATCCAGTCGAACAGGATTCTATGTGCCGCAGCTGTCATCGATAGGGCTGGTGAGCGCAGTGAGCACACCTTCAAGGGCGAAGAGGGTGATATCATGGAGGGTCTAACCAGTCTTGTGCGCTCGGAGGACCCCGATATTATCACCGGATACAACATCGACAACTTCGACCTTCCCCGGATGGAGGAGAGAGCTGACGTCCTTACAGGGCGCTCTAAGATGGATACCGCTACTCTGTTCGGCTGGGGTAGGGTCCCGATGCTCCAGAGTCAGAACAAGAGATTGTCCCCCAGCCGTCAGCAGAATCGAGTCTGGCGGATTCCCGGCAGAATACCACTGGACGCTTGGTGGCAGGCACGCCAGACGCTGCGGCCACAACGCGAGTCGCTACGCTATGTTTCCAAGCTGCTGTGGCCCGACGACGAGGACAAGCACAAACTCGACATCGATGCCAGCCAGATGGACCGGGAGTGGGCCAATCGCCCTGATGAGGTTCTCGAGTACTGCGTGCGCGACACCATTCTACCGCTTGACATTCTTGAGCGTTTACAGTCAGTAGCGCGCAAGGAGGCGCTGGCCTCAGTATCACTGACCACAGTAGAGACCGCCTCGGCCGGGACCACCAGTCAGTGGATCGACTCGTTGGTCATCAGGCTGGCTGATCGCAGGGACGTAGCCGTGCCGACTACCATCTCGGGTCCACGAAGGAGGGACCAGATAACCGGCGGTTACGTGCACGAGGTGGACGCCGGAATCAGTCCGTGGGTCGTCGTGCTCGACTTCAAATCGATGTACCCCTCGATTATGATAGCCAATAACATCTGCTCAACCACTCTCGTCAGGGACGACGCCACCAATGATTCACACAGCGTCTCGCCGACCACTCAGACCCGCTACCTGTCCAAGGATGAGCGGACCGGACTGGTCCCGCAATTGCTTGAGCAACTGATGCAGAGCCGTGACAAGCACAAGGCCGCCCTAGCTGAGGCTAGAGCGGCTGGTGACGAGGCCGAGGCCTTCCTACAGGACCAACTACAGTACGCGGTCAAGATTCTGATGAACTCGTTCTACGGGGTCTTCGCCTCAAGTTTCTACCGTTTCACCCACCCCGACCTCGGCGCCAGCATCACTGAATGGGCCCGCCACAATATTCGGGAAATCATCTCTCAGGTGGAGAACGACGGCCACGAGGTGGTCTACTCCGACACCGACTCAATCTTCGTGCGCGCGCCCGTAGACAAGCAGGCCCCAATCAACCGCCCTGATGAGGCTGAGGAAAGCATCGTCGAATGGGAGGGGGCGAAGGGAGAAACCCTGCAGTTTGGTGAGCGGCTGGCCGAGCGCTTCACCCGTGAGGGCGCTGAGCTCGAATTCGAGACAGCCCTGTCGGCGTTCTTCAGCCACGGTGCTAAGAAACGCTACGTCGGACGCGTCGTGTGGCCGCGAGAGGAGATGCTAATCCGTGGTTATGAGGTTCGAAGGACCGACTCTTTCGCTTTACTGACTAGTACCATGACTGAGATGTTCGAGATGATACTGGACGGCGAAGAGTGGGCTGCTGTAGAGATGACCAAGGCAGTCATTGACGATGTGAAGGGGCGCAAAGTCGATGCCGCTGACCTCGTCATCAGTCGCTCTTGCAAGGGCACACTGAGGCGCAACGGAACGGTAGATTTCTCCAAGGTCTACAACAATCCCGACGGCCTGCCCTACGTACGCGCGGCGAAAGAAAGAATCAGACGTGGTCTGCCATTCACACCAGGCATGAAGGTAGGATACATTGTAATCGATGCTAAGTCGAGTCCAATGACCGTAGAGCCATGGTTGGTTGACGAGATTGGCGAAGATCCACCGAAGTACGACCCCGACTACTATGCTAGACGATTGGCCAAGTCGCTGGGCAGAATCACCGAGGCCTTTGGCTGGAGTGAAGCAGAACTGATGTCAGGTTCTCGCCAACAGTCCATTTTTGACTTCTAATCGAGGTATTGGAAGCCTATTCAATGGTCAAATGCCGAACTCCGAGTAGCGCAGGGTTGATTTCAGCCGGTCTTCCAGACCGAACTAATGACTAGCCTGCGCAAGTTGGCCCCGATGCTCGCCGCAGTCCTCCTTTGCTCCTCAATGGCAGGCTGCCTCGACGTCCTGACCGGCAACGACTCACCCACCGCTATGATGTCCATCGACCCCTCTGAGAATATCAAGACCGGCGAATCTGTGACCTTCAGCGCCGTGGGTTCGTCCGACCCCGACGGCGATTCGATGACCTTCACCTGGACCTTTGGGGACGGCAACACTGGAAATGGCCTGACCACCAGTCATTCCTACGCCCAGCCTGGCGACTACACCGTCCGTCTGAACGTTGGTGACGGCTCCCACGAGGCCTCGGCTAGCAAGACCATCACGGTGCTCGACGCTTCGGCCCGCGAGCCGCACGCTGAGATTACCGCCGCTAAGGATGACGACTGTGAGGGCGAGGAGCCCCCTGGCGGGGATTTCGTGCTAGTCTGGGTCTGCGATGATGACAAGGATATCAACGATAGAGAAATTAGTGTCTCGACCGCGGTGACGCTGGACGGATCCGAGTCATGGGCTGGCTGCGACCCCGATAACTCCAACTGCTACGCCGAGGAGTATCTCGTCGAGTACAGCTGGGACCTCGACACTAACACGGACTCAGACGGAGATGGCAACTTTGAGAACGACGTCGATGCAACTGGTGAGACCTACGAATGGGAAGACCTCCCTGCAGGTGCCTGGGACATCCGTCTCACAGTCAAGGACAACAACGGCTACGTCGATCATCACGACTCCACATTGTACGTCAACTACCGGGGAGTCTGGAATGACTTTGAGATGGATCGGCGCATCCAAGATCCAATAGTCATGACATGGCAGTACCCTGTCACGTATGACGAAGAAACCAAGGACAGAATTCGATATGTCAGAATCAAGCTAACATATCCCGCCGAGGATGACGATCAGTTCGGTGGTGGGATTGAAGGAACAACCACAGCTAACAAACTGGATTTGTACATGTACAACAGCACCGAAGACGAGATTGCCAACACCTCATCGATTGATGATGAGAGCAGGGACGCCGGGGATTGTTCTTCCGAGGATCGCTGTGTATGGATGGTCATCGGTGGTTCGACGGTCAGAGGTTACGAGCCGGGGGACTGGACCACTGATATTGTGAACGAGGAGACTCACACCACAGAAGTTAATCGCATGGTAATCGAGTTGCAGTATCGTTAGTCCCGCTCGCTTTACGCTATGCTGCCCGGAAGTGCCCCTCATTTACAGAGGGGGTGAGATTCATATATGGCCCATCGGTCGGCGGCACACTCAGAAGGTGTACATTATGGGTTCACAGTGGGAAGATAAGAAGAAGCCGCATTTGAATATAGTATTCGTTGGTCACGTAGATCACGGTAAGTCGACGACCGTTGGCAGGCTACTGCTAGACAGTGGTCATATCGAGCAGCACGTGATTGACAAGTTCGAACAGGAAGCACAGGAGCGAGGAAAGGCCGGATTCGGTTTCGCCTATGTGATGGACGGACTGAAGGAAGAGCGCGAGCGTGGAATTACCATCGACGTCGCTCACAAGGAATTCTACACCCCGAATTATTACTTCACCGTCATCGACGCACCTGGTCACCGTGACTTCGTGAAGAACATGATTACCGGCACCAGCCAAGCTGATGCCGCTGTGCTGAACGTTGCTGCCAACGACGGCGTCAATGCTCAGACCAAGGAGCACGCCTTCTTGGCCCGTGTTCTTGGTGTACAGCAGCTGATTGTCAACGTCAACAAGATGGACATCAGCGGTGTAGACTGGTCACAGGACAAGTACAACAGCGTGGTTGCTGAGGTTACAAACCTCCTGAAGATGGCCGGATTCAAGACTGATGAAATCCCCTTCATTCCATGCAGTGCATTCGACGGTGATAACATCTACAACAAGAGCGACAAGTCACCTTGGTACACCGGACCGACTCTCTTTGAGGCTATTGATGCAATCAATATGCCTCCGAAGCCCACCGATATGCCTCTGCGACTACCTATTCAGGACGTCTACAAGATTAGTGGAATCGGAACCGTTCCGGTCGGCAAGATCGAGACCGGTGTTCTGAATGCTGGTAAGACAGTTGTATTCAACCCAAGCCAGCAGTCGGCCGAGGTCAAGAGCATTGAGATGCACCACACTATGGTCGATAAGGCCGAGCCAGGCGACAACGTCGGCTTCAACGTGCGCGGCCTGTCAGCTGATGACATCCGCCGAGGCGATGTAGCAGGATATACTGACAACCCTCCAATGTTCGTGCGCCATGACGAAACTTTTGTCGGGCAGATTCAGCTCATGGACATCCCGAAGGCTATCGGCGTCAACTACACCCCGGTGTTCCACGCCCACACCTCTCAGGTAGCAGTCCGCTTCGTCGACCTGTTGGAGAAGACTTCGAAGGGTGTGAAGGAGGCCAACCCGGCCTTCCTGAAGACAGGAGATGCGTGCCTCGTACGCTTCGGACCAACCAAGCCAATGGCGATTGAGCAGATGGATGCGTTCCCACAACTCTCTCGCTTCGCTATCCGCGACATGGGTAAGACTGTGGCCGCTGGCGTCTGCATGAAGGTTGAGAAGAAGTAATTCAGTTAGTGGTGAATTGATGCCAGTCGTCACCACCATCAAGCTGACTGGAGAGAATCACTCTGACGTAGACGGCGTCTGTGGACAGATCAAGGCGATATCAGAGGAGACCGGTGTCAACCTGCGTGGACCAATACCGCTACCTACGCGTAGACTAGTAGTTCCTTGCCGCAAGAGCCCAGATGGAGAGGGCGCTGAGACTTGGGACCACTGGGAGATGAGAGTCCACAAGCGCTTGCTCGAACTGGTCACAAACACCGCGAAGGATGAGAAGGCGCTGAGAAAGGTCCTCAGGATTCCTATTCCCGACTCGGTGACTATCGAGATCAACCTGCGCAATCTAGGCTAGACTGCCCATCGGGTCCCAGGCTGGCAGCACTACCGGCTCAGATTCCAATCCTGCCTGCATCTTCTCGTTTAGGTACGAGGTCGGTGCGGCAATCTCGAACATGTATTGGTCATACCAACTGTCGTTCATCGTGTAGTAGCCCTTCTGTCCGGTATCTTGGCCCCATGAGTTCTCTACGCGCCAGCGGCGTGGTCTGCCGTTTACCACATCGACTCCGGTGAACAGCATCGCATGTGTCATCATGGTCTGGTTGTGGCGCAACCTGTCTGCCTTGTCCATACCATATTCAATCCCGTAGAGCCCTTCGACATCGAACAGATCAGCGTCCCACAGTCCTCTCTTGCGATCCATCTCTTTGCCGACATCACACCCCATCCATACCGGCATGCCGTCCTCAAGCAGTTTCTGGGTGATTGCCTTCATCTCCTTGCTCGGCACGTTGAGGTAGACTACCGGGGGCCCGCCAGCAACATTCTGTAGGAAGTCCACAGTGTAGGTCTGGTAGTACTCATTGCGTGGATCGTTGACGATACAAACGTAGTCCTCCCAGTCGATGTCGACGAACTCGGCGGCGAACTGCTGCGGCGTCATCCTACCATTTCGGTGGAAATCACCATCCTTGTCGCGCCACTGCCAGTTGAATGTCTTGGGAGGAGTTCCGAGATGGATGCACAGCATGTTCCAGATATCCGCAATACGCTTCTCCTTGTGCTCACGAGCCTCCTCGACGCTACCACCACCATCGACAATTGCTCTGATTTCGCACGCCGAACTCCGTAGTATGTTCTTCAACTCGGCATTCATCCAGCGCGTTGCGCTGCTAGAATTCGACTCAGGGTAGGCCGACTTTGGGACCAGCCCGTGCTTGCGAATCAAGTTCGTCGCCATGTTCCACTGGCCGCCGTCACCTATCGGGTCAGAGAGTAGGAAGTGGATAGTGCGGTCATCAACCGGTCGATCAGAGGTCTCGATGATTGACTCGAGTAGGTGGTTGGCGCGCTCGAACTTGTCCCAGAAGTGGATGTGAGCCTGACTAAACTCGAAATTCTTGAGTTTCATCTTCTTCATCGCCCCGACCCTGAGCAGGTTCAGAGTGGCGAAAAGCCAGCACCGACCACTCCTCATTTGAGCTGTTACCTTCCAGTCGTCCAACTTGGTGCTGAATGAGTCGTCTATGTCCTGGACAAGGTCTCTATTCAGCGTCAGGTCTGGCAACTGGACGTTAGTGACCGCGTTCTGAGCGACTTTGTTCGATGATTCAGCATCGAATCCTTTTCTGAGTTCTGCTACTTGCTTCCTAGTGATTGTCTTGCCCATTGGCTCACCTCTGGTGAGCCACTTTGAAATCTGGCGACACTAAGTCATTCGCCTCATAGTGGAGCCGGCTCGGCCAGACCAGCGGCGATGAGGTTGTCAGCAATCGGGGCCGGACATGATTCCACATCGCCAGCAGTTAGGGTAATCTCCGAACCGTTCTCGGTGGTGATCGGCTCGGCAAGATCCTGCAGGATGAGGATTCGGCGCAACCCACTCTCCTCTGGAGCCGGCTCCGGTGGCGGAGCAGGAGAGGCTGCTCCAGTGGCGCGGTCAGGAAATGCGTCAATCTGACGAATCCTATCTTCCTCGTCGAATTCAGGATCCCGCCAGTTACTACTGTCGGGTGTGTTATCCACAGTGGGTGTCTGCTGAGGCACCGGTTCTTCCTGTTCGACAAATTCGGTCAGAGGCTCGTGCCCACCGACCTTTGGAATACTTGGAATCTCCACACTGGAGCCACGTAGTAGGGCGTTCCAGGAGACTTCGTGCTTGTACTTCTCCACGAGATGACCTATTCCTGAGTGGTAGGCTCTTTCGGAGGAATCATGTCTCTCCCAGTCAAGGCTCTGAAAATTCGCTGACATGCTCATCGCATCGCCTTGTGGTGACTTCAACAGGTTCGAGAGCACGGCGTGCTGAGTGAAGGCGTTGAGGCGTAGGCGAGTCAGGTCACTGACACAGGTCCGTATGGTGCCGAGCCTGCGTGACTTGAGCTGGGCCTCGGCAGTCATGCCCCTGTCTCTAATGGTCTCGGCCAGATCGGCTTCCAAGTGTTGCAGGAGTTGACCGACGGAGGACCAGAACGCCGGGACTGGAAGATCGACCGGGATGGCTTGTGACTTCTGCTTGCGAGTGAGTTCAAAAAGCGACTTTTCAATCGAGAGCAACTGATGCTTGTTGAGCCTAGGTGCAGCACCTTCCTCGTCCATCAGAGCAACCCGTCACGAGTGGGACGCAGGGGATTATTGAACAATTCCTCACACCCCACCTCAACAGCCCCCGAAGCGCGGGTATCAAGAGCCAAACTTCCCTAGCACCACCGCAGGTGTACCCGAGTGGTCAAAGGGGTCGGGCTCAAGATCCGATGCGTAGTGCTTCGCAGGTTCAAATCCTGCCACCTGCACCACTAACACTCAAAGGATGTCTATCAGGGCCTTGAGAAGCTCGACCGAACCCTCGGTCCCATGGGCATCGGTCAGTAGGTCAGCAGCCTCGGCGACTCCATCGTAGGCATCATTGACAGCGACTGAGAAACCACACATATCAAACATCGATATGTCGTTGGGCGCATCACCACAGACTAGCACATTTTGAGGGTCGATGCCGCGCTGTTCGAAGGCCACTCGCAGCCCCGAGGCCTTGTCGACTCCGGGGGCTGTGATGTGAATCGCGAACCCCGTCGAGACGACGATGAGATCTGACCACTCAGTGTATGCAAGGAGTTGGCACATCAGTTCCGCGTCCTCCTTTTCGTACAGGCACCACTCGGTCTCACGCCAGCGATTCGATTCGATTCCAACAGCATCGAAACCTTCGATTTGAGTCCCCAGCCACTCCGCAGCATCCTTCGCTCTCGAACCGTCCGCTAGTGCCACTATCTCACACCCCTCACCACTATCCCAAACCATGCCACCATTCTCGGCTACGATGAATCCAGAAACTCCCAGAGATTGCTTGATTGGGGTCACATTAGGTAGCGTGCGTCCTGAGGCCAGAGACACCGTTAGCCCCCTAGCCTCGACCTCACGAATCAGAGGAATGAGTTCTGGATGGTAGCCGTTTACGTCCATCAGGGTACCGTCGACGTCGAACACGAGCATGTCCCATTTACGGTCCTTGGGCAGTTCGACCATGAGGCTGCGGGGCAGTAAGAGATTGATGACTCCACCGCCTGAGA
>Ga0206683_10002873_pt1 | contig 11506 bp, 4 predicted proteins | sample M280m12015metaG_FD_155483 | JGI IMG/M metagenome (GOLD analysis project Ga0206683, IMG submission 155483) | Ammonia-oxidizing marine archaeal communities from Monterey Bay, California, United States - M2 80m 12015 | ecosystem: Environmental > Aquatic > Marine > Intertidal zone | place: USA...
AGTCGGTGGTGCAAAAGATGATAGTTCGGATCAAGTATTGGTAGAAAGAAATGCAATAGATGGTGCATTAGACATTTTTGTAATTTCTGCCGATGGTGTAAACTATCACTTTGAAAACAATAAAGCTATTGCATCGGGAACAGGAACATCTTTAGTTGTTAGTGCTCCCACATTGACAACTGCAAATGCATATGCGAATTCTTCTGTATATTTTACTTACGGAGGTACTTCTTACGTAAGAAAAGTTGCATCAAGTGCATATAATAGTGGTACAAGTCAAGTAACACTCACATTAAGTGCAACTTTGGGTGTAACTCTTTCAGGATCTATGCCAACTTGTAACGTTGGGCCATGGCCAAGAGTTGATGGAGATGGACACGGACAGGAATTAGTTCTGACAGCAAACACTACTGGTGGTGCTGCAGCGGGTTCAGTCGGTGGAGTAACAGTCGTAAACTCTGGAAACAGTTTTACAACTGCAACTATGACAGTTTCAGTACAACCTGGCGCATCTTCTCCTTCTGGAGCAATTGTCACTCCGATTATCCCACCAAGAGGTGGTCATGGATTTGATGCAGTTTCAGAATTGGGTGGATATTTTGCAATGATAAACACAAAATTAACACAGAGTGAATCTGGTGCATTTACTACATCCAATGATTTCCGAAAAATCGGATTGTTGAAAGATCCAAACACAAATGGTGCATGGACAAGATATACTTCTGATACTGCGGATCAAGCAAAGGTTATTACTTATTCTGCAGCCAACGAAACAGTAACCGGCGATATCACAATTACTCAGGCTGCATCTGGTGCAACTGCGTATGTTGTTGATGTGAATGCAGATGCAAGTACGATGAGAGTTATCGATGTAACGAATGGTTCAAGTGCTACAAACGGATATGACGGAAAGCCAGGATCATTTCAAACAAGTTCTGCTGCAACAAGTGGAACATTATCCTTCACAGTTGGTGCAGTTGCAAATGGTGCAATGTCAATTGGATCGGGAGAAATGCTCTACATCGAAAACAGAGCTCCAGTTGCACGTGCTGCTGACCAAACAGAAGATATTAAACTTATTATCGAATTCTAATTTGTAAAGAACAACTAAATGGCAAATGTAACAACGAATTTTAATGTAGATCCGTATTATGATGACTACAATGAAGACAATCAGTATTTAAGAATATTATTTCGTCCCGGCTATGCAGTACAGGGTCGAGAACTGACACAACTTCAGACTATTCTTCAGAAACAGTCCTCTCGTTTAGGTGATCACATTTTCAAAGATGGTTCTGCCGTTCTTGGTGGTGAACTTACTTTAGACACTCAAGTAACATATTTGAAATTATCATCTTCTGATACTGCATCAACTTTTGCAGATGGTGTTATCAGAGATTCTTCAAGTGCAGTTAGGGCTCAAGTTATTACAACAGCAGCTGCAGTAGGAACAGATCCACCAACTCTTTACATAAAATTTATTTCTGGTTCAACATTTGCTGCCGGTTCAACCATCACTCTTGATGGAACAGGAACAACTGGAACAGTTGCATCTACAAACCATACAGGAAGTGCAGCGATTGCAAGTATCAATCGTGGTGTATATTTTGTAAGTGGATTTTTTGCACTTTGTCTTCCACAAACTCTTGTTTTAGACAAGTACACAAATACACCAACATACAGAATTGGATTAACAACTACCGAATCAACAGTCGATAGTACTACAGATTCAAATCTTCTTGATCCTTCAACTGGAACAACAAATGCAAATGCTCCAGGCGCAACTCGTTTCAAGATCGCATTAACTCTTGCAAAGAAAACTACTACATCTACTGATCCTGTGGCTGCAAATGCAGACTCAAATTTCATAGAATTGATGAGGGTAGTTGCTGGATCTCCAACTAAACAGACAAAATATCCAGTTTACGGAGAAATCGAAAGAACACTAGCAAGACGAACTTACGATGAGTCAGGAGATTATACAGTAAGACCATTTCCAATTCGGATGGTAGATCATCAAGGAGCATCTGGAACGACAACTGCTTCTTCTACAACTACTCTTACTGGAATCCTTTCAGATTTTGAAAATGATTTTGAAGTAGGAGATTCGATTTACTTGTCTTCTGCAACATCAACATTTGCAACAGTTTCATCTATTACAAATGCAACTTCAATGGTTGTGGGAACAGCATTAGGTAACGGAACTGCACAAAGAATTCATAACAGAAATCGTGTATCTGCTGCTCTAGATCCTGGCAAGGCATATGTCAAAGGTTACGAATACGAAAGTATTTCAACTGAATATGTCGATGTTAAAAAGGGAAGAGGAACACAAACACAAACTTCATTTCCTGTAAACCCAAACTTTGGAAACTTTTTCAAGGTCAGCGGGTTTCGTGGGGGAACTACCTCAGCAAGACAATTTGATCCAGAAGCATTACAAACATTCGATATTCATTGTGTCGCAAATACAGGAATTCTTTCAACTAATGTAAACACTTATAATTCCACAAAGATTGGAACAACCAGAGTACGACAAATAGACTATACTTCTGGAACATTCTCTACTATAACAGCCTCCGATGCTGCCGTATTCGATCTTTATGTTTTCGATACACAGTTTAGTGGAGTATCCACTTCAGTCGGTTCTGCTTATACTTCTGGTGCAACTTCTATAGTTCTGACAGCTGCAACTTCTTCATCATCTAATGATGCATATAATGGTGCAACAATAACTATAGGTTCAGAAACAAGAACTATTACGGATTATGTGGGGGGAACAAAAACCGCAACAATAAGTCTTGGATTTTCTGCATCACATGGATCAGCCACTACTGCAACCATTAACTTTTCAGTTAGGGAAGCAGAAAGTCTTGTGATTGCACATCCTTCATCTTATGCATTAGATGGGGCTCAGTTTGCAATAGACAGCGCAAGTAAAGTCGATGTAAACGATGCAACAAGTAATACACAAATATTCGATTCAAGTTTAAGCACTCTTGTTTTCCCAATTGGGTTTGAAAATATCAAGAATTTAAACAATCAAGGTATAACTTACAGAAGAAAAGATACTGTTGCTGCATCTTTCTCTTATTCTGGTACTGCAACTTCTGCAACATTCAATGCTCCAGAAGGAAAATTTCTAACTGAAGGATTGTCTGCTGGCGCATCCCTTGAAAACGAAAAAGGAAGTTATGTTGGAGTTATAGATGCAATCACATCTCAAACTGGTGTGACAATGGCATTAAGTTGTACTACTGCAAGCGGAGATGCTACAGTTACAGTCGCAAGTACTGCCGAATTAAAAGTAGGAATGACTGTTACTGGAACAGGAGTTCCGAGCTCTACAACAATTGCATCGATCCATGCCACAAATCCAACATTTGAATTATCACAGAATGCAACTGCTTCTGCAACTAACACATTAACTTTCGGGGGGAATGTTCTTTCAGTCGGAGAGATAATTGATTTTAATGCAGTAGTCGCATCTGATACTCAATTGACTCTAACACCACTTAGAACGAATGTTACATTTGGATCTGCATCAACTTTTACTGCAAAGATATATTCGACACTCGACATAGTGGCCAAGGCAGAAAAGGTTAAGGCAAAGGTTACTGCAACAAGTCCTTCTGCTCCTGCTAATATTGTAGACAATGGTGCAGTTTTAACGAACACAAATAATAGACTTGCAAATGGACAAATGATTGTTGTGCCGTTTACTGGAACTCAATCACTATACGTTGCAGATGGTCTTCAAGTATCAAGTGTTGTAGAAGCAGTATCAACAACTGCAACAACTGCTGCACAATTTCCTACTGCAACTTTGGGAGCTGCTGTTGGAAATGCTGCACACGTTAATAACATCACATCACGATATAGTTTTAATGACGGACAAAAAGACAATTTCATAGACCACGCATCGATTACATTAAAGCCAGGACAGGCAAAACCTGCGAATAACGTTTTGATCTTATTTGATTATTTCAGTCATACTCCAACTGATGGATATGCATCTGTAGAATCCTATACAAACGTGGATTATGCAGATATACCATCCTTCACAAGTCCTGTATCTGGTACTACGAAACAATTGCGTGATTGTCTTGACTTTAGACCAATCAAATCCATTAGTTCTACTGGAACACTTCAGACAAACGAAGATATTCCAGATGCAGATACAAGTATTACTGCAAATACTATTTTCTATTTACCAAGAAAAGATAAGTTAGCATTATCTAAAGATAGAGTTTATAAGGTTATTAGTGGAGTTTCTTCAGAAGATCCAATTCTTCCTGCGGATGATGATGATTCAATGACTCTTTATAGTTTAGATATTCCTGCATACACATTCAATTCAAGTGATGTAGATACACAATATGTTGACAACCGCCGATTCACAATGAGGGATATCGGTAAGATCGAAAAGAGAGTTGACACACTTGAGTATTATACTGCATTAAGTCTCTTGGAAAAGGAAGCATCAGATCTTTCGGTTAAAGATTATGCAACTAACTTAGAACGATTTAAAAACGGAATCTTAGTTGACTCATTTAACGGACACAATATCGGCGATGTTTCACACGCAGATTTTGCAGCAGCAGTCGATCAAGAATTAAAAGAACTACGGCCTCCTTTCAGTTCGGACTCATTTAAGTTTTCTACTAATTTGGGTGCAAACACAGTACAAACAGGAGAGATGGTTACTCTCAGGTATTCATCTTCAAATTTGGTTGTTCAACCACTTTGTAGTAATACCGAAACAATCAATCCATTTGGAACAGCTCAATTCAACGGACAACTTTCACTTTCCCCACCAAGTGATGTTTGGTTCTCAGAAACCGGCAGACCTTTGGTTCTTATCAACTTGGAAAGTTTGAACGATCATTGGATTCAAGGAAATGAAAATGGATTCGGTAAACAATGGGATGATTGGAGCTCAACTTGGAGTGGATCACAAGTAAACGATGACAATTTGATCAAATCAAGAAAATCAACATCATCTTCAACTTCAGTAAGTCGTTCTACGAATGTTACAAGTAAAAATAAAACACGAACTGGTATTATTTCAACCAAGCCACCTGAGACAATCAAGAGATCGGTTGGTAATCGTGCAGTAAGTATTTCTATCGTTCCTTTCATCCGAGCTCAAAAGGTTCAGTTTGTTGCAAAGGGGTTGAAACCAAGTTCAACTTACTATCCTTATTTTGACAATACACTTGTTTCTGCATATACGAAAGATGCATACAAATTAACTTATTCTGCAAATACTGGATCTGCAAATTCTGGTGTATTCAACACAAATGCAGGAGAACAGATCACATTGTCTCAATTGATGACAAGTGAGGGTGCAAATACTGTTACTGCTACTGGAACTGCATTATATCAGAATACAACAAGTGTTTTAGTTACGAATATTGTACAAGAGGTAACTTTTTCTAGTGCAACTAACGTTCCTGTGGTTGGAGAGACAATAACTTTTTATTCGGATGGATTAAAAACAACTAAAGTTGCAAGCGGAACACTTCAAGCATACAATACTGCAAAGAGAACATTGACAGTCGAAAGTGTAACTGGAACTATTGCATCTGGACATTCTATAAATGGTTCTACTACAACTCTCTCTGCTGCAACAGTTACACATACTGGTGGATTTGCCACAGGAGAAATTACAAATGGACTGTCGGGAGATTCTAAAGCAAATGGAAACATTACTGCGGTAGCATCATCTACTCCTGCTCTTGCATCTGTCTTAACTGCGGATGCACATGGTGTTCTCTCAGGAGAATTTGAACTTCCTCAAACAATGTTCAAGAGTGGAGAGAAACTTTTCCGTCTTACAGATAGTGAAACAGATAATGTTGCATCTACAGAGTCGGTTGCAGAAAAAATCTTCAGAGCTCAAGGACTTCTTGAGACACGAACAGGAAAGATTTCTTCAACACGGCCAATGGAATCTAAGAGAGAAGATGTAAAGGAAAAATCTGTAACACAAGATACTATCAATCGTGTTTCAACATCTACAAACTGGATCAATCCTCTTACACAGTCTTTTATAGTAGATCAAAACGAAAATCCAAATGGAGTTTTTGCAAGCAGCATAGATGTATTCTTTTCGGGAATCGATGATACGTTGCCCGTAACTCTTGCACTTAGACCAATCATAAGTGGTTTTCCAAGTTCATCTCAGATACTTCCTTTTTCAGAAGTCACTCTGAATGCAGCAGATGCAACTGCAAATTCAACTGCACCAAGTGTTGCAACATCAACAACTTACACAAGGTTCACTTTTGAGTCACCAGTTTATCTCTATCCAGATGAATATGCAATTGTTATGACATCTCCATCTATGAACTACAAGGTTCATGTTGCAAATTTAGGTGAGACAGTCAAGAACACAACAAACACAAAAGTTTCACAACAACCATTTGTTGCATCTTTTTATCAACCACAAAACTCTTCTGTCTGGCAACCAAATGCAGAAAAACAGATGATGTTCAGAGTTAATCGTTGTGAGTTTGATACAGGATCACACGTAACTTATTTTGCAAATGAATTTAAACCTTTGTCTGGAAACACTTCTGGGCCCAAATACGATGTGTTTAAGTTGTCAACAAGTGATTTGACATTCTCAAATACTGCACTTACTTTCTCTTACAAGGGGATCTTAACTGCAAACTCTGCATCAGTTACGAATGAAACGAGTAGAGGAAATCAAATGGATGCTGCTTGGACAGAATTCAGTCCAAACAGAAACTACACGTTGGCTGCACAGAAAGCAATTGTTGCCTGTAAAGGAACAACTGGCCCGAACAATTTTGCAGCAAACAACTTCTTTTTAAAAGCAACTTTCACTTCAAACGATTCTAAAGTTTCTCCTGCGGTTGATTTGTCGAGAATGAATCTTATTACAGTCGAAAACTTAGTCAATCGTGGTTCTCTTGCAAATTCAGATATTGTTATTGCAAGTGGAGGAGTAGCCAGTTACGGATCTGCACCAACTCTTACCATTTCTGGTGGTGGGGGAACAGGAGCAGCAGCAACGGCAACTGTTGCAGGAAATAAAATTACAGGAGTTACAGTTACAGCTGGTGGTTCTGGATATTACGAAACACCCACAATTGCAATAGCTGGTGCTGGTTCAAGTCTTGCTTCGAGTACTACTGTTTCTGGTTCGACAACTGCAACTGTTTCTGCTACAACAACTCTTGCTGCTGATATGTTGGTAACTGGAGCAGGAATTCCGGCTGATACAACAATCGTGTCCATTACAAATGCAACAACTTTTGTAATGTCAAATGCAGCAACAGCAAGTGCAACTGTTACTCTTTATTTTCATGGAAATTTAACAGTTGAAAATGAACTTGCAAAGTCGGGGGGAAATGCAAATGCTCGATATATTTCTAGGAGGGTAACTCTTGAGGATAATTTCGATGCACAGGATATTAAGGTTTGGTTGAATGCATACAAACCAAAAGATACAGATATTAAGGTGTACTATCGTGTACATAATTCTGAAGATCCAACAAATTTTGAAGACAGACCATATGAAATAATGACACAGGAAACAGATATAAATCGAATTTCTGCGAGTGAGTCAGATGTAAATGAGTATGTCTTTAGATCTTCAGCAAATAACGTTACCTATACTTCTGGAAGTATAAGGTATGACAAATTTAAAACTTTCGCAATAAAGATTGTTCTTGGTTCTGCATCATCTTCAGTCATACCAAAGGTTAAGGACATGAAGGCAGTAGCATTGGATTTTTAATATATGTTAGCAAAAACAGATAGAGTTGGGCTCGCAAGAGACATGGGCAACAATGCACTTCTTGCAAACGATATTTCTATGTTACATTCACATAGAGAGGAATTTCGTAGGAGACAAGAGGCAAGTAACTCGTTAAATGATATAAATATTATGAAGGAACAGATTCAGGAATTATTAAGATTCCGTGACGAATTTCAAGAATTTAAACAATTATTGCAAAATCATATTAAGAGAGATAATCAATGGCAGGTGTAAATAGAGCAGCAGTCGCAGTAACAGATACATTCGATGTTTGGAGAGTTCGTACCAACGAATTGAATACCTCTCTGAATGCCGGAACACACGCAAAGACTGCTGACACAATAGTGTGGAGAGATGATGATGCAAGTTTTGTTGCAAATGTAGTTACTGCAAATACTTTAACGATGACTCATGAGACAGGAACAGCCACTTTAGTGGTTTCTTCTGCACTTGCAGCAGATGCGACAAAAGCATCGATTCAAACTACTGGTGGTATTAAAGCAGATTTGGGTTCAAAGTTTGGAGCTGCAGTTGATGTTACAGGAAACCTTACTGTAGGTGGAAATGCAACTCTAGGTAATGTAAATGCATCAGATACGATTACTTTAACAGGAAGAATTAATACTGTTCTTGATACTGCAACATCAATCACATATGACATTGGAACATCTGGTCGTAAATGGAAAACTTATTATGGACAGGGAATAAACTTAGCTGGAAATACAACATTTGCTGCAGCTGCAACTCTTGATATAGCAGCAGGACACGCAACAAAACCAAGTTTAAAAATTACAGATGCTGTTCAAGCCGGTACTTCTGCACAATTAATAAATGTTACATCAAACTCAGCAGATACTGCTGCTCGTGATCTTGCATTAATACACAATGACAATGCACTTGCAGTAGGTGCAACAGCACTTCACTTAAAATCAGATGGTGGTCGAGGATTGCAAATAACATCAACTCTTGCAGCAGGAAAACCATCTCTTGAAATCACTTCATCTCATACAACCGCAAATTCTGCAATTGTTACTGCAAGTGCATTAACAACTGGTAGTGCAGTTCAAGTTACTTCAGCAGGAGCATCACGAACAGGACATTTAGTTCACCTTGCATCTACAAATACTGGTGCTGGTTCAACTGGTGATGTTCTTCACGTTAAAGCACATACATCGTCCAATACTGCGATGATTGCAAACTTTGCAAACGCAACAACAAACGTTTTGTCTGTTATGGTCGGTGGCGGAGTTAAAATTGATGGTGATTTGGATGTAACAGGATCAACAACTCAATTACGAACAACTTCTGCTGTAGTCAATGATAAGACTTTAGTTCTTGGTGCAGTCGGAGATGCTGTAACTGGTGTAATTTTTTCACAACACGCAGACACACCAGTTTTTACAACAACTGCTACTCACGGATTGAGTGTAGATGATGTTATTTTTGTAGTCACATCGACAAGTTCAGTTGTTGCTTCAGAACAAATTTTAACATTAGCATCTGTACCTTCTACAACTACTTTTACAGTAGATGGATCACAAAATACAAGTTCAGATGGATCAACAAGAACAATTTCATATACTGGGCCACAACTTGATTCGGGGGTAGATGATGCAGGATTATATGTTCCTGGCTCTACTGCACTTCATACCATGAAATGGGATGACACAGATAATTATTGGGAATTCAACGATTCACTTAAAGTAGATACAACGACACAACTTGTAGTTCCTAGAGGAACAACTGCACAACAACCAGCAGCATCTGCAACTGCAACTGTTGCAGCTGCGATAACTGGTGCAATGAGATTTAATACAGAAAACAGTTATTTTGAAGGGGTCAATGCAGGAACAACTTTTGAAGCCTTCGCAACCCAAAACTTTTCAACTGCAATTGCTGTTGCTTTAGGGTAATTTGCAATGATAAATAAGTATAGAGAATAATACTGGAGCTCAAATAAAATGGCAAATAATTTTTATAACAAAATAGTAAAGAATGTCTCGGCAGACAGTAATGCACCATCTGAGGTGTATGCCGTTCCTGCCTCTAAAAAGACAATCGTGATCGAACTCGATGTTGCAAATAGATCTACCTCATCGCAAACAATTTCGGTAGAGATAGAGGATTTTTCTGAAAAAGGTTCGGCAGTTACACTAACGAATGGAACATCGGTTTCAAGTAATACTCTGACGAAAGCAGGTCATGGTCTTTCAACAGGAGATCGAATACAATTTACTCATGTTACTGGTTTATCGGGCCCCGCATTACTTAAACAATATTGGGTTATAAATCTTACAAGTGCTACGTTTCAAATTGCAACTTCCCATGCAAATGCAACTGGGGGAACGCCAATAACTGTAACTGGAACTCAGAGTTCATCAAATAGTTTGAATTCACTTTATTTTGTATACGTAGTTAGAGATGCACCAATTCCAATTGGAGGTGCGCTAAAAGTTATTGCGGGACAGAAGTTAGTTATAGAAGCTTCAGACAAATTATATTGTACTGCATCATCTGCAAATTCAGTAGATGCAATAGCATCAATTTTAGAAGATGTATCGTAAAACGGATTAAAAAAATATGTCATACATAGGATATTCACACGCTTCAGCACTCGTTGCACCGCCTCACGTTAGGGAAACATTAGTTCCCAATGGAGTTAAAACATATTTCGATCTATCAAATGATGTTGTGGGATATGAGGAAGCAAACGTTACAGTTGTAGTCAACAACGTTATTCAAGAGCCTACTGCATCTTACACAATCATAAACGATGCAACAAACAGGCCACGAAGGTTAGATTTTGCAGGAACAGCACTTGCATCAACGGATGATCTGTATGTAATACATCAAGGTACAGGAACGATGTATATGAGTCCTGCTACTGGTTCTGTTACAAAAACATCTCTTGCATCAAATTTGGTTTCTCATGTTGTTGATAAGTTTGCAGGATCACAAGCTACTTCTGGAAATACTGTTCTTGCTCTTTCAGAAACACCAACAAATGCAGATGCGGTTTCAGTTTATGTAAATGGAGTATATCAAAGATCTGGTGGAGGTGGTTCAAATAACTATGATGTATCTGGTTCAGAATTAACTTTCACATCTGCATTAGCATCAACTGATCAAATAGATATTCATCATCACACTTTCCGTTCAACTACCACAAAAGTTGCAGAAAATAGTGTAGGAGATGCACAACTTAAAAGTGGAGCTCTTACTACAAAAGGAGCTCTTACAGTTTCGGGTCTTTTGACAACAACTGGAAATGTTGTAATACCGAATGCAGGAAATATAGGTTCAGTAGGAGACACAGATTCTATTGCAATAGCATCGAATGGTAATGTTACTATGACACAAAATTTGATAGTCAATGGTAACATGACAGTATCGGGAACAACTACAACAGTTGATACTACTCTTACTCTTTCCGATGCGATGGTCATTAACAATGCAGGATCAGATGTAGGTTTACTAATAAATTCAACATCAACTGGAAACATCATTCAGTTACAAGATGGTGGTGTTAATAAATTCGTTATTGCAGACGGAGGAAATCTTACTTATACTGGTGCAGCAACTATTACTGGTTCGTTGGCAGTTAGTACAACATTAGCAGTTACTACAACATCTACATTTACAGGTCTTTCCACATTTAATGGTGGATTAGAAACTGACACAAATTCTAAATTCAAAGCAAAGGGAGAAGCACTT
>Ga0206683_10002874_pt1 | contig 11499 bp, 6 predicted proteins | sample M280m12015metaG_FD_155483 | JGI IMG/M metagenome (GOLD analysis project Ga0206683, IMG submission 155483) | Ammonia-oxidizing marine archaeal communities from Monterey Bay, California, United States - M2 80m 12015 | ecosystem: Environmental > Aquatic > Marine > Intertidal zone | place: USA...
CCGCTCGATAGTACGCGGGTTCGATGCAACTGAATTCGAGCAACGCACCACATTTGCCCAGCAGGCGATGCATGACGCCAAGATCGATGTAATTCTGGTGACCACCGAAGCTGAGATCCGCTATTTCAGCGGCTTTCATACACAGTTCTTCGAAAGCCCGACACGGCCATGGTTTCTGGTAGTGCCAGCCACAGGAAAACCGATCGCGGTGATTCCCCAGATTGGTGCGGGGGGCATGGCTGCGACCTGGATAGACGATATTCACACCTGGCCATCGCCAAGGCCAAAAGACGACGGCATCTCGCTGCTGGCAGAGGTTATCACCAAGCTTCCCGCACGTTTCGGCCGTCTGGGCTTGCCTCTGGGGCCAGAGAGCATCCTGCGCATGCCAGCGGGTGATGCGCAACGTCTAATAGACAGCATATCGCTTGAAGTCATCGATTGTGCCGAGCTGCTGCTACGCCAACGCTTCATCAAGTCGCTAGCTGAAATCGAAAAAATACGCCAGGCCTGTCAGATTACCTCTGGTGCCTTCGAGGCCCTTCCCGAACACACCCACATTGGCGACTCGGAGATTGAAATCAGTCGGCGTATGCGGATTGACCTGCTAAACCGCGGTGCGGACAACACGCCTTTTCTGGTAGCTGGCTCAGGTGCGGGTGGTTACGACAGTATCATTATGGGTCCAACAGATCGCATTCCTGAATCCGGTGATGTGCTGATTATCGATACCGGCACGGTATTCGATGGCTACTTTTGCGATTTTGATCGTAACTTCGGCTTTGGCCAAATCGCCGATGACACTCGCCGCGCCAACGCGGCCGTTCACCAGGCAGTGGATGCCGGTTTCGTTGCCGCGAATCCCGGTGCGCGAATGTGCGAGGTCTGGGCAGCCATGTGGCAGGTGCTCGAAGACCATGGGGCTCTGGGCAACAGTATCGGCCGCATGGGTCATGGCCTGGGGATGTTGCTGACCGAATGGCCTTCGGTACATCCCGATGATCAAAACGTCCTCGAACCGGGTGTTGTCATAACACTTGAGCCTGGCATGATCTTCGCGCCCGGTCGGCAACTGGTGCATGAGGAAAACATTGTTATTACCGAAAACGGCGCCGAATACCTGACCCGACGAGCACCGCCTGAGATCCCCGTCATTCGTTAACGCTCTCGCTCGAACCTCTTTAACCTGATACGGTCGTACCGATGGCAAACACGATCATTCTGGTTAACCCCAATGCCGGTAGGGGGCATGCGGGTGCACTCGCCCGCGAACTCATTTCCCGCCAGAAAATCCTCTCGGACGCATTGTGGCTAGAGTCAGCCGATACTACCCAGGCGCAACCTCAGTTGGATCAGGCTCTTAGCGATGACTGTCAGCGCCTGATCGTCGTAGGTGGCGACGGCACGCTCAATGTCGCGGTTAACGCAGTGTTGGATAAGGGTCTGGGCAAAAAGGTTCACCTAAGTGTATTGCCTGCGGGTACGGGTGTTGATTTTGCCCGAACGCTGGATCCGTATCCGACTCTTGAGACCCTGTCAGTGGTTTTAAATAGCAAGCGATCGCAGCCCATCGATGTATTGCAGATCAGCTGGCAGAACGGCCAACACCGATATGCAGTCAATACCGTGTCGGCTGGCATCGCTGGTACGGTCAATGCAACCCTGGCCGCCGACCCTGGCCGTGGGTCTTTCGCCTACTTGCGAGCCACTCTCCGTGCGTTTTTCCGTTACCAACCTCAACCTTTCACGTTAACCCTGGACGGAGAGCATTGGTGCCATGGAGATCTGACCTTGCTCGCTATAACCAATGGCAGTCATTTCGGCCAGGGGATGCGGGTTGCACCACAAGCTGTCATCGATGACGGCCAAGCAGAGGTCGTGGCAGTTGAGGCAATGCCCCGAGGGCTATTGCTGTTGCGGCTGGTTCGGATTTACCTCGGCAACCACCTCGCAGCGCCCTATGTTCGTTATCGACAGGCCAGTGACATCTTCATACGCCAGAATCCGGCTACATCCGGACTGGATATCGATGGCGAAAGCGCGCCCGGTGGGGATATCACGATTCGAGTCATTCCGGGCGCCCTCAGATTTTCCTGCTAATTTTTGTGTTTTTCAGTCTGCCAGGGCGGCAAAGAAAAAATCGACCAGAACACTTTGATAACGTTGTGACTCCAGTAGTAAGCCCTCAATATGATCAGCACCCTCGAAGGGGTGCAGCGCTACTTTCAGCCCGCCCGTCTTGGCAAAGGCGACAAGATCAGTGGCATTGTGATACCCCACCCTCGAATCAGCCGTACCATGCAGCACCTGTACCGGGCGGCGACCCATACGCTCGATGCCATCAGTGGGTGTAACCGCCATGAGGTCTTTTCCCCTGACCCGCGCCGCCCAGTAGGCTGCCCGCCAAAGAAACCCCGGAAAGCCCTGGTACTCCACCTCATGAGTTGCCGCCTTGTTGAAATCAAACACCGGTGCCTCCAGGCTGAAAGCGGCAATCTCAGAGTTCTTGGCAGCCGCGATCAAAGCTGCCAGTGCCCCACCAGAAACCCCATGCACCCCGATCTGCGACAGTGGGATCGCCTTGGCGCTTTTAAGCCAGTAAGCCGCTGTCACGATATCGTCCGATTCATCCTGGCCGGCAGAATGACGTCCGTCCTCGCACGTGGTCTCACCCTGGTCGCGTAAATCAATCAACAAGACGTTAAAGCCCGCTCGCGCCAGCATGGCTGCCGGCATCAGGGTATCGAAGTTATGCCGCGAACTGTCGATACCATGCGCGACGATAACCGTTGCTTTCGAATGAGAAAACGTAGGTGTAATCCACCAACCAGATATCGTGATCGACCGCTCGAGATCGCGGATTCGCACTGTCTCAACCGGAACATTGGGAATCCACCAGCGTGAAAGGTCATGGCCAACCCAGCGATCCCAGCCAGCGCCTTTAAAGGGACCCTGACCCGAACCTGGGGTTTTAAAACGCGCCGGCGTGTTCTCGGCATGAACTGGATGAATACCGCAGAAAACTGCCGTGCCGGTACGGTAAACATAATCTCCCACCGCGAGCATCACCAGACCCGCAAGCAGTACGAGAGCTGTCCCAGTCTTTAGCAATAACCACACTAGCCGCATCTGCCGTGATCTGTCGCCGAGGGTGATTGTTCAGGTGCCAGTGTACTCGAGCCTGCCGGCAAACAGTTTAAAAGGATTCGCCAAAGCCATTGTCCCAGGGCGAGACGGGTTCACGGTACACAGAGTGTGGCAGTCTAATGAAATCGCAGTGCTCGCCTGGCGGGTCGAAATCAAAGGGTGTTATGAGTTTCTGAGGTCAACCAGTCATCGAAAAATTGCATCATCTTTAGGCGGGTTCGTGAGTTTGGTGTAGGGGAAAATCCAGCCCAAATAATTCTTCTGCCACAGGAAAAGGGTCAATACCACCAGCAACGCAACTGCACTACCCAAATAAAAAACCTGGCTGTAGTCCAGTTGGGTCAGGAGCGCACCCGCAGTAAGCGGCCCTGCCACTTTTCCAACATTACGTACGGCACCCAAGAACCCCATACCCGCACCCAGGTGACAGGTATCCACGCACCGGCTAACAAATGCAGCTGTGCAGGGAAAGATCAGCCCTTGACCCGCGCCGACGATAATGGCAATACCCAATAGCTCCACCTGTAAAGTTGCGTATGGCAGCAACGAGAGACCAATCACAAAAAACAGATACCCGGTATTAATAACGGTCAGATAACCCACTTGGTCGCCAAATCGGCCGCCGACTGGACGCATCAAAAGATGTGCCGCCTCTTGCGCACTAAAGAACAGCCCTACCGCGAGCAGACTGAAATCTGCCGTGTACAGCGCATAGATCGGTAGGAATGCCTTGATCGAATATGTCACCAAGTAGACCAGCATCTCGAGTGCACTGGCCAGCCACAGCCTGGAATTGGAGATCACGGCACCAAAAGCGCGTTTCCATGCGCGCCCGAACTGCTTTTCCTCTTTCATGTTCCGTTTGTGCAATGGCGGCGAGAAATCCATCATGCATACGGGCACAAAGGCAAGACAGCTCATGAAACCAATCAAGGTGAATACGGCTGCCGGATCCATCCAAGTCAGAAGCCATGCACCTAAGAGCGGCGCCAGCAGATAACTACCGCTTCGCGCCATGCCAAACCAACCCAGACGCTCCGCCTTCCCGAAGGTCGCCATCTCAGCCACAAAAGCCAGCGTGACAGGTCCGAAAACTGCAGTAGCAAGTCCGTGCAGTAGACGCAGCGCAAAAAGTTCTTCCGGGGTATTAACCCATGAGTAGAGAAATGGAATACCCGAAAACAACACAAGGCCCGTCAAAAGCCAAAGTCTTCTTCCCCATCGATCCGAGAACCAGCCGAATATTGGTTTGAGTACCATGCCCGTGATTGTCGAAACCGATACGATCGCTCCAACTAAAAGTTCCCCAGCCCCAAGAGATGCAGCAAAAAGTGGCATCAGCGGCGTTTTACCGACCTGGTAGGCGGTACGTACGATCAGATCAGCACAAGAAATACGCCATAAATCCAACGGAACTCGCATCATGTGAAGACTCAGGCGATGATCGCAGGGACACCTGCTTTTTCGACTTTCGCATTCAGAGCGGCAATTGGTCCATCGACAAGTTTATTAAGCTTTTGGATTTCATTATCGATTTTTTTGACAACCTCCACCGACACTTTCTGGGTCTGAATTGGGGGCGCCGTATCGGACATCGTGACACACCACATCAGGTCTCCCAAGGTGTCATCGAGACCCGCCGGTCGGCGAAGAACGTCACGTGGGCTTTCACGCTGCGCATCAACTAACACGTTCTCAATGATCTCCAGTTTATTTCGGATCGAAGTGACACTTGGAATTATCTTTCGTACACCTTTAGGCAATTTTTCGACGAGGCCATCAAGTTGCCGTTTGATCTGACGAATCCGATCGACCTGTGTCCGCAATTCAGACCGTCTGGTATTCAGTTCCCGCAGCAATTCAAACTGTTCATCAAATGCTGCTTGGGTGGTCTCCACCCTGGGGTCTTTAAGCAACACAAACGATGCAGTAGTTCTTATCTCACCGACTGATAACCGAACCTTGTACTGGCCCGGGGGTGCAGCAGGCCCCCTACCCTTGCGTTCACGCGCTAACGGTTCGTAATCCCTCGTGACCAACGTCCGATCGAGAGCTTGCACAGCCCGATAACTTAGATTCCAGACAAATCGGTTCAATCCGAGTTTTTCAGACAACCGGCGTTCTGGGTTTTCAGTTTCAGCACTGGAAAACTTGTCAATCATTACACCTTTTTTGTCGTAGATTGAAAGTTCCACGGCAGATTCGGGTTGACTCTCCAGCCAGTAATAGACGATCGCGCCCCCTGGTGGATTCTCGCCGACATCAAGGTGTCGCCGAACATTTGTGCCATCGGGCTGTTTATCACGATAAGTCGCACCGGCTAGACCAAAGGCTGGGCTGTAGTCTTTGCCGTCTCCATCAAATACACCGGCCGCCCACTGGAGTTTTAGCCGGTAGGTCGAGCGCGGGGTGAATAGCAATGGGATTGCCTTTTTACCCGAGCCAATCGGTATTTCTCGAAGCGGTGTGATGTCGTCCAGTATCCAGAAAGAGCGACCGTGGGTTGCGGCTACCAAATCTGTGTCTTTGATTTTTAGATCGTAGACAGGCACAACTGGGAAGCCACCGCGCATACGGCTCCAGTGCTTTCCATCGTTGAGCGAATAAAAAATTCCGGTCTCGGTGCCCACGAATAACAAATCTGGACGCACAGTATCGGATCGAATAACTCGCGTGATTTCCCCGGTTGGAAAATTTCCGTTAATGGATTGCCATGTCTTTCCTCCGTCTTGCGAACGGTAAAGATAAGGATCGTAATCATCTAACTTGTAGCGGGTCGCCGACAAATAAATGATATCCGCGTTGTGGGCAGAGATTTCAACAGTGCCGATGTAGGACCATTCCGGCAAAGCCTTCGGTGTCACCTTGCGCCAGTGACTGCCGCCATCCCGACTCACATGCAAAAGGCCGTCGTCGGTACCCGCCCACAACTCCCCTGAACGGTGAGGGGATTCAACGAAAGTGGACAAGGTCGCATACTGTTCAGCGCCAGCGCTGTCGACTGTTAACGCGCCACCCGAGAGACCAAGTTTTTCAGATCTGTTTCGGCTGAGGTCTGGACTGATGGCCTGCCAACTCTGTCCCTCGTTATGGCTGCAAAACAGGTGATTGCCACCCGCATAGATCGTATTGGAATCGTGGGGTGAGAAGACAATAGGAAACGTCCAGGCAAAGCGGTACTTCAAATCCTTGGGAGCAAAACCGGTCGACTCCTCCGGCCAAACATTGATCATCTGAATCTGCCGGGTCCGGTGGTCGTAGCGCTGTAAAGCACCGTTCCCGCCGGGAGAAGAACCGACAGCTCCGCTGTATACGATATTGGGATCTTCCGGGTGCACTGCAATAAAACCGCTCTCACCGGTTCCCGGCAACGTACAATCGCTCATGGTAATCACACCCCACTCCGCCGCACTCGGCACACTGATTGAGGTATTGTCTTGCTGTGTTCCGTATACCCTGTAGGGAAACTGATTGTCGATATCGAGCCGATATAGCTGTGCCGTCATCTGGTTGTAAATCGTTGACCATGTGTCGCCTCCATTGAAGCTGACATTGGCGCCACCATCATTTCCCTGGACCATACGCTGGTTGTTCCTCGGGTCGATCCAAAGGTCGTGGTTGTCCCCATGCGGTGTTGTCACTTCCTGAAAGCTGCTGCCACCATCGGTTGATTTCCACATCTGAAGATTAGTGACGTAGACCGTATCTCCATGGGATGGATCCGCAAACACATGGGTGTAGTACCAGGGTCGATGCAGCAGATCGCGATTGGGAGATACCAGCGACCAACTGTCGCCACCATCCTCGGAACGGTACAAACCTGCCTGCTCTGCTTCGACCAACGCCCAGACTCGACCCGGTTTGGCAGGCGACACGGCGACGCCGATTTTTCCTTTCATACCCAACGGGAATCCCGGGTGCGTACTGACTTCCTGCCAGGAATCGCCGCCGTCGGTGGACCGGAATAACGCACTGCCTGGTCCGCCACTGGAGAGGTTCCAGAAATTTCGACTCGTTTCCCATATTGATGCAAAAAGAATCCGGGGGTTTGTTGGATCCAGCGAGAGATCGACAGCGCCGGCTCGCACGCTTTGATGCAAGATCAAGTCCCAATGTTTGCCGCCGTCGGTGGTCCGGTAGACTCCCCGCTCGGAATTCTCTCCAAACGCATGGCCAAGTGCAGCAACATACGCGATATCCGGGTTCTCTGGGTGGATGCGGATCTCCCCTATGTGGCGCGTCTCCTCAAGGCCTAGGTGCACCCAACTTTTACCGCCATTGGTTGACTTATAGATGCCATCGCCAAAAGAGACATCGACGCGAATCGTGGTCTCACCGGTACCCGCGTAAATCACATTTGGATCACTGTCGGAAACCGCGAGCGCACCGATGGTGGCGCTTGTCAGATAACCATCCGAGACACATTCCCAGTAGGTACCACCATCGGTGGTTTTCCAGATACCTCCCGCACAGCCACCAAAGTAAAACGTCATGGGATCGGTGGGATCACCAGCCACTGCGACGACTCGACCGCCTCGTGGTGGGCCGATACAGCGCCATTTAAATCCCTCAGTGATGGTATCTTCTCCCTGTTTTGTCTGATTTTTCATTACATACCTCGTCAAGTGGCCTGAACCCTATCTAAATCCCGACCGATCGGGGATATTCCCTGTCTCGCTGCACAAGTTCACGCTGTCTTCTCATCCAATAGCAAGAAAATCCAATGCAACCCGTTGACAGAATCAAGACTCGCCGGTTCCAATAGGGCAACCACCAGAACCGTTACTGCCATGCTATCAAATCCTGACTCCAATGTTGTACTGTCCGTAACCGACGTCGTCACCCAGTTTGACACGGCCGACGGCAGGGTGCATGCCGTGAATGGGGTCAGTTTCGATGTTCGAGAGGGAGAGTTATTGGGTGTCGTGGGCGAAAGTGGCTGTGGCAAAACCGTCACCATGATGTCTCTCGTCAAGTTGCTGCCTATGCCGCCTGGGAAAATCGTTGGGGGCTCAGCGGTCTTCGAAGGTCAAGACCTGATCCAAGCTGATATTGACGCGCTTAAGAAAATTAGAGGCGGGAAAATCGGGTTCATTTTCCAAGACCCGATGACATCCCTTAATCCGGTTCTCACGGTGGGTTACCAACTGACCGAAGCATTGCGCTTGCACAAGAATTCATCGAAGTCCGCTGCCCGGAAACGCGCCGTGGAACTCCTTGAACTGGTCGGAATTCCGATGGCAAAAGACCGGCTTGATGACTACCCTCATCAATTCTCCGGTGGTATGCGCCAGCGCGTCATGATCGCCATCGCACTATCCTGTGATCCCAAACTGTTAATTGCTGATGAACCAACGACCGCTCTAGACGTAACGATCCAAGCCCAGATTCTTGATCTTATCAAGATACTTAGAAAGGACCTTGGTATGGCCATCATCTGGGTTACCCATGACCTCGGCGTGGTTGCTAACCTCGCGGACCGTGTAATGGTTATGTATAGCGGTTTTATTGTCGAGCGAGCCAATGTTGAGAAACTCTATAGCACGCCGAAACACCCTTACACCCATGCATTGCTGCGGACCTTGCCGGAAATGGAAGGAGAACGGGCTCAGCGTCTGGAATCGATCGAGGGCCAGCCGCCCGACCAATTACAACAACCCGTTTCCTGCCCGTTTTCACCACGCTGCGTCTATTCGTTTGAGCGCTGCACCCGAGAGAATCCCCTTTTAGAATTTGTGTCAGAAGGTCATGAGGTCGCCTGCTGGTGGGACTTGGAAAACAATCGGCCAACAGAGGTGAGCTGAGAAATGCAGCTGGCTCATGAAAAGACACCAGGCATGAGTGATACTCATTCTTTCAATCCCTTGCTACACGTGAAAAATGTGAAGCAACATTTTCCGGTCACGGCGGGTTTGCTGCGTCGACAGGTCGGCATGATCAAAGCAGTCGACGGCGTCGACTTCGATTTGATGCCACGGGAAAATCTTGGACTCGTCGGAGAAAGCGGTTGTGGAAAAACAACGTTAGGCCGCACCATATTACATCTATATCGTCCCACCGAAGGCCAGATCCTTTTTAAGGATGTCAATCTAACTCAACTTAAACCTTCTGCATTGCGCGCGCTGCGCCCAAAAATGCAGATGATATTCCAGGATCCACAGGACAGTCTTAATCCCCGCATGACGGTCGGCAGCATCATTGCCGAACCACTAGATGAACACAGCATCCTTAAGGGTAAAGACCGCAGCAACCGAGTCGAAGAGTTGCTAGATGCCGTCGGGTTAAATCCCAGATACACCAACCGCTACCCACACGAGTTCTCGGGCGGTCAGCGTCAGCGAATTGGGATCGCACGCGCCCTGGGACTCAATCCTGAATTCATCATTTGCGATGAACCGATTGCGGCGCTCGATGTATCAATTCAGGCCCAAGTAGTCAACTTGCTGGAGGATCTGCAGGAAAAACTGGGGCTCACATACCTTTTCATCAGCCATGATCTGGGAATGATTCGCCACATCTCCAAACGGGTTGCGGTGATGTACTTGGGAAAGATCGTCGAACTCGGGCCCGCACATGAACTTTACAGCCGATCGCAGCATCCCTACACCAAGGCCTTGCTCTCTGCGGTGCCATTGCACAATCCAGGACGCGAAGCAAAACGAGAGCGCATTATTCTTACAGGCGATGTCCCAAGCCCAGCCAATCCGCCCTCAGGTTGCCCGTTCCGAACGCGGTGCCCAATAGCAGAAACCCGCTGCGCAGACTCAATGCCCACGCCCAAGAATCTGGGCCTGGGCCACTGGGTGGCCTGTCATCTGGCGGACTAGTCAGTTTGCGGTAAACTCTGCCTAGAACCGGGCTTCGATGATGCTTTGGTGGTCGCCTAAACATTGGCTACCCAAGCTGTTGCTGCTTTTTTGGTTCTTAGTAAAACGGCTAACCTTCGGGTTAACCACAAACTCAATATTGAGGGAGGAAAAAATGAAGAAAACACTTTTTCTTAGTATCGCGCTTACTTTTGCGGTCGCACTGGCGGGCACTGCCTGGGCTGCAGATCGAGGGCGAGACGGTGAGCTGAGATTGCTCTATTGGCAAGCACCGTCGACTATGATGCCGTACCTCTCAGGCGGGACCAAGGAGTTGGAAGCATCATCGGTCGTAATTGAGCCACTGGCTCGCTATGACAACGACGGGAAGATGCACCCCTGGCTTGCCGAAGAGATTCCAACGGTTGCGAATGGCGGTGTGTCAGAAGATCTGAAGTCGATTACCTGGAAAATTAAACCCGGAATCAAATGGTCTGATGGATCGGAACTGACGTCGGCAGATGCGATATTTACGTACGAATACTGCTCCCATCCGGACACCGGCTGTACGTCATCCAACTACTTCAATGACATTGTATCGGTGGACGCTGTTGACTCGCACACCATCCGGATCAATTTCACTGTGGCCAAACCGTTTCCCTATGCCCCGTTCGTCGGCTACAACGCCCCGATCATGCAAGCAGCGCAGTTTGAGGGCTGTATAGGTGCAAAAGCGCAAGAATGCACCGAGCAAAATTTCAATCCCATCGGCACGGGACCCTTTAAGGTTGTCGACTTCAAACCGAACGATGTAATCGTGTTCGAAGCGAATGAGCTTTATCGTGAGGAAGGCAAACCTGCTTTCTCGCGCCTCTTGTTTAAGGGCGGTGGTGATGCAACGTCGGCAGCCCGGTCGGTACTCGAGACAAGCGAGATGCATTACGCATGGAACCTGCAAGTCGAGCCGGAAATTCTGACCAAGATGGCGGAAGCCGGGAAAGGCACGATCATCGCGGGGTTTGGTACATCGGTAGAACGACTGATGGTGAATTTCACCAATCCGGATCCGGATTTGGGTGACGATCGCGCCGAATATCTCGGCGGCAACAACAATCGGAACCCGCATCCTTTCCTTTCGGATTATGCGGTACGCCGGGCCTTGTCATTGGCCATCGATCGCCAGATCCTGGTGGATGCAGGCTATGGCAGTGCGGGAAAAGTCGGCTGTAACGTCCTTCCGGCACCAGCCATTTACGCCTCCAATGCGAATGATGAGTGTAAGACCCAGAATGTTGGTGAAGCCAATCGCATCCTGGACGAAGCCGGCTGGGTTCGCGGTTCGGATGGCATTCGCGCGAAAAATGGAGTGAGACTTTCCATTCTCTACCAGACCTCGACCAACTCGGTCCGTCAAGGTACGCAGGCTTTCATCAAAGAGATGTGGAAGGCGATTGGCGTCGAGACGGAACTTCGAAACTTAAGTGCCTCGGTGTTTTTTGGCGGCGATCCGGGAAGTCCTGACACCTATCAGAAGTTCTATGCCGAT
>Ga0206683_10002876_pt1 | contig 11493 bp, 8 predicted proteins | sample M280m12015metaG_FD_155483 | JGI IMG/M metagenome (GOLD analysis project Ga0206683, IMG submission 155483) | Ammonia-oxidizing marine archaeal communities from Monterey Bay, California, United States - M2 80m 12015 | ecosystem: Environmental > Aquatic > Marine > Intertidal zone | place: USA...
GTCAGGAAGGATAGATTTTAATAAAGAAAAAACCTTCGCGATTTTTCAAAAGCACAAAGCTTTTTTTGGATGGCCTGGCTTATATTTTGAAAAAAATAACAGGGCAATTAAAATACATGGTCTAACTGAATACAACCGAAATATAGACGGGCAAATGGATAAAATATTTAAATTTGTATCAAATGGTTTGGCTGTTAAAACAAAAGATACACAAATAGTAATCACTCACTTACAGTTACCGGGAAAACGTATTATTCACTCTGTAGATGCAGCAAATTCTTATGCTAAATTTTTTGAACAATAATTTAGTTTCAACAATTCTTCCAATTCTCTAAAAAGAGGTTTAATTTATAACTATGAAAATTCTAATACTAGGTGCTGGGAGGGTTGGTAGTAGCCTTGCCTCAACTTTATCTCGTGAAGAATATGAGGTAAGCATTGTTGATCTAAACAAAGATAAGCTTTTGCGCCTTCAAGAAGACTGTGATTTGGCAATAGAGATTGGGCATGCATCTCATCCATCAACATTAAAAAAAGCTGGCGCTGATTCAGAAACCATTGTTCTGGCTGTGACCAATAGTGATGAATGCAACATCACTTCATGCCAAATTGCCAAATCAAAATTTAATGTTAAAAAAACAATTTGCAGGCTGTCTGATTCTTCCTATCTTGAATCACTTGAAGCATTTGGAGAAAACAATATTGATATTCCAATTGGGCCTGAAAACGAAGTGACTGAACATCTTGTAGACCTTATAAAACACCCCGGGGCGGAGCAGATAGAATCATTTGCTAATGGAGCATTAAAAGTTGTCTCTGTTAAAGCTAAAAAAGATGGAATGCTGGTTAATAGAGAGCTTAAGAGTATTAAAAGCGATATGCCGGAAACGGAGACGTTTGTGCCAGCAATATATCGAAAAGGAAAGCCTTTAATACCTGATGGCAAGACAATAATAAAAGAAAATGATGAAATCTACTTTTTGGCTGCTGAGGGTGATATTGATGGCGTTGTGCAAGAAATGCGTCTACAAGACACTTCATCATCAAGAATTATGATTATCGGGGGGGAGAAGAAAATAGGGTATAAACTAGCTAAATCTCTTGAAGAAGACTATAAGATTAAGATCATAGATCCAAATAAAGATAGATGTGAAGACCTTTCAAGGCGACTAAACAGAACAATTGTTCTAAATGGGTCTGGATCTGATGAAGAGCTGCTAAAAAGTGAAAATATAGAGAATATAGATATCTTTTGCGCCCTTACTAGTGATGATGAAACAAATATTATGTCGGCTTTTCTGGCAAAAAAACTTGGAGCTAAAAAAACTATTATTATTGTTAATAACTACACTTATATAAATATTCTACCCAAAAATTTTGTAGATATCGCTCTCTCGCCTCAAAGGCTAACTGTGTCTATGGTTCTTCAGCATCTTGCGAAAGGCGATGTTCCACAAGAAGTAATTTTTAAAATGCAAAGTGGGGCTGAGGCAATTGAAGGCATTATTCACAAAAATAAATTTACTGAAAACTTTTTTAATAAGCCCATTTCTGAAATGCCTCTTCCAGAGAATTGCGTTCTCGCCGCGGTGATAAGGGAAGATAAAATTTTCATGCATTCAAAAGATTTGCTCTTAAAGCCTGGCGACAGAATTATTGTTTTTATTCTTGGGAAAACTGAAAAAGAAAAAATACAAAATCTTTTTCTAAAAGATTAATGAACTACAAATCTATATTTAATCTATTGGGTATATTGCTTGGGATATTTAGCGTTTCGTTCATACCCCCTTTGATACTAACTTTCATTTATGAGGAATCGGGTAGTAAAATTTTTTTATACTCATTTTTATTTTTATTTTTTTTAGGTGGAGCAATGTGGGCATCCACACGTCAAAAAAATCTTCCTCTTAATATTTCTGATGGCTTCATTGTCACAACAATGTTCTGGGTTGTTCTTGCTTGTGCTGGATCAATTCCATTTTATTTTTTTGGTCTCAATGCGATCGATGCTATTTTTGAATCAGTTTCTGGAATAACAACTACTGGAGCAACAACAATTGTTGGCTTGGATGACATGCCAAAATCTATTCTTCTATATCGACAACTTCTTCAATGGATAGGTGGCATGGGGTTAATAATTTTAGCGGTGGCTGTGATGCCAGCTTTAGGTATAGGTGGAGGTCAACTATATAAAATGGAGCTTCCGGGTAGTCACGGAAACCAAAAGCTAACACCAAAAATTACTGACAGTGCTAAGGCTTTGTGGAAAATATATGTTGGCCTAACTTTAATATGTGCGGCTCTCTATGTAATTTCAGGTATGACTTTTTTTGATGCTATTGCCCATAGCTTAAGTACTGTAGCTGGGGGTGGTTTTTCAACACATGATACGAGTATTGGATTTTTTAATAACGGCTTTATAGAGTCGGTCTGTATTATTTTTATGTTGCTTTCTGCCGCATCATTTGCTGTTCACTACGCGGCTATATTTGGTGGCAAGCCTCTTAAATATTTTTACGATTCAGAGTTTAGATTTTTCTTATCTGTTGTGCTTTTAATTATAATAGTATCTTTTATAGTTCGTACTGTAAGTAGCTCATATGCGGACTTTTTATCTGGGGCGAGCTCGACAATTTTTCATACAGTTTCTATAGTTACCACATCTGGTTTTACCACGGAAAACTTCTCGCTTTGGCCTGGTTTTTTGCCGTATCTATTGCTTGTTGGTGCATTTATGGGGGCTTGTTCTCAGTCAGTAGGTGGAGGTATTAAGGCATGGAGAGTTTTAATAATGATTAACCAAGCCTACAAAGAAATCTTAAATATAATTCACCCCAATGCTATTCTAACCTCTAAGATAGGCACTAAGGTTATAGATCCAAAAATTGCTGAAAAAGTATGGGGTTTTTTTTCAATTTATGTATTTATATTTATGTTTTTGCTAATGGCAATGCTTGGAACAGGATTAAATTTTGAATCCGCATTTTCTGCGGTTGGGGCATGTTTAAATAATCTTGGTCCTGGGCTTGGTGATGTTGCTAGCAACTATACAAATGTAACTGGGGTTGGAAAAATTATTTTATGTTTTGCAATGATTTTAGGAAGGCTTGAAATTTTTACACTCCTTGTATTATTTACGCCGGCCTTTTGGCGTCGTTAGGTTTTGTAAATATCTCTTGGATCTTTAGAGAGTTTCCTAAATTTTTTATATTCCCATGAATACTCTGATGGAGATTTTATAATCTCTTCCTCCATTTCCCTGTTCATAACATCAACTCCGTTTTTTGAATAAATTTCATTGTGAGGTTTTTTAAAATTCATAATGTAGCCAATGTTTTTTTCATATGAAAGATAAGCTAGCAGAATTCGTTTTTTAGATTTTCTTGCTAGTTTTGGAGCCAAGGAAAATGAATAACACTCATGACCAAAAAAAGTAGAGTATGTTCCAAGCCCATCAGCTGGAACCTGATCAGATGCCATACAGGTCATCTGATTATTTTCCAATGAATTTAGAATGGTCTTCACTCCTCCAATCCCAACCTCAACCATTTTGCAATTTCCTTCTTCTCTAAATTTTTTTACGAATTTGTTTACTGGCTTTAATTTTATTGTTTTATAAAGGGATGTGTGAGATCTCTGTGAACTTATCCACCTCAACATAAAATCTATACTTCTGTTGTGCAATGCAAAAATTATTAGTCCATCTTTCTGGTTGGGTGTTTTGAATAAAAACCTATTGTTAATTTTTTTAGTTTGAGAAATTATTTTTTCACCAGACCTTGACCAAGTATATAAAGTTTCATAGAAACTTTTTAATGTCTCTTTATAGCTTTCTTTGGCTAGACGGTTTAATGCTTGGTCATCGAGGCTTTGAAAGGCTATCGATAAATTCTTCTTTGTTACCTTAAACGGAGGGGAAAACCTTAAAATGCTTAATGGTATGAATTTAAATGCTGTGTCCCACAATAGAAATGCGAATTTCAAGGGACAAATGGATAAAATATAAAAAATTATTTTCATTTCTAGTGTTTTTTTTAATTATCTTCCTTTAATTAGCTATTTTATAGCTTTATCATCTTACTAGTTAAAAAAAGCTCTATTGATCTAATTAAAATAATTGCATAATGTATTCTTCTCACATATAAAAAATAAAGGCTTATTTTGACAGCAAAAACAATGGAGGAGCTAGTAGCCCTTTGCAAAAGAAGGGGGTTTATATTTCAATCCAATGAAATTTATGGAGGTCTTCAAGGTCTCTATGATTATGGGCCCTTAGGTGTTGAGCTCAAAAATAACTTAAAACAATCATGGTGGAGAGAAATGGTTTTTGATAGAGATGATGTCGAGGGGTTAGATGCATCAATATTAACAAAGCAGAATGTTTTAAAATTTTCCGGTCATGAAGATACTTTTACCGATCCGCTTATAGACTGCAAGAAATGTAAATTTAGGTGGCGAGCAGACCAATTAAAATCTGACAATTGTCCATCATGTGGATCGAAAGATCTTACAGAGCCACGCCCATTTAATCTCATGTTTAAGACTTCAGTAGGCCCAGTTGAAGATAAAGATTCCTTTGCATATCTAAGGCCTGAAACAGCTCAACATATTTTTACAAACTTCAAGAATGTTGTAGACTCAACCTCTAAACAACTTCCATTTGGCATTGCTCAAATTGGTAAAGCCTTTAGAAATGAGATTACCCCAAGGAATTTTGTTTTTCGGGTTAGGGAATTTGAGCAGATGGAACTTGAGTTTTTTGTTGCTCCAGGAACTGATGAGGAGTGGCATGAGAGCTGGGTTGAGGCAAGATTAAAGTGGTGGGATGAGCAAGGAGTAAAAAGAGATAGTTTAGAGCTATATCAAGTTCCCAAGGATGAGCTGGCTCATTATTCAAAAGCCACTGTTGATATTATGTACAAATTTCCACATGGGCTTGAGGAGTTAGAGGGCATAGCTAACCGCACTGATTTTGATTTAGGTTCACATAGTAAAAATCAAGAAGACTTAGATATACAGTCCGACGTTATAGAAAATAAGGAGTCGAATGCAAGACTCGCTACACAAGATCAAGAAACTAAAAAGTGGACTGTTCCATATGTGATTGAGCCATCAGCTGGCGTAGATAGGGGTGTGCTTGCAATTTTAAATGAGGCCTACAAAGTAGAAGAATTGCGGGGAGGTAAGACAAGGACTGTTTTGAATTTGAAGCCGCATTTGTCTCCAATTAAGGCCGCTGTAATACCCCTAAAGAAAAACCACTCTGAGTTAGTTGATGTTGCGTCAAACATCAAAAAAGATCTTCAAAAACTAAGATTGGGAAGGGTTTTGCTTGAAAACTCTGGAAATATTGGAAAAAGTTACAGACGACATGACGAAATAGGAACGCCATTATGTATAACGGTAGATTTTGAAACCCTTGAAGACAAATCAGTAACAGTTCGTGATAGAGATTCCATGGAACAACAAAGAATAGAAATTAAGAAACTTCCTTCTTATTTTGAGGGGTTAATATTAAAGTAGACAAAAGTCTATATAGGAGCTTAAAAAATTTATAGTTTTATTTTTTATCTGGTGTTTTTTATCAGCTTAATTTTTGTTTCTTTAATTATTATATTTTGCTCTTTCTTTCTTTCAATTAGATCATGCCAATACATTGGAAAATTATGGATATTATTTATTCTAAAAATGCTGAAGTGGTTATGTGGAGTAAGCTGGGTTGTTGAGGGTCTTGATAACATTCCTGAGGCCCCATTTGTAATGGCTGCAAATCACCAAGGGCCATGGGAGTCTTTGTTTCTCCAGACATTATTTCTACCAACAAGTAGCATACTAAAAAAAGAAATTCTTATAATCCCCTTTTTTGGCTGGGCAATCTCCAGGCTGCAACCAATTGCAATAAATAGAAAATTAAAAATGGAAAGTCTTAAAAGGGTTATTAAAATTGGAGGGCAAAGGTTAAGGAGTGGGTTTGCGGTATTGGTCTTTCCAGAGGGAACAAGAAGAAGGCCGCAGGATGGCATAGGGAAATTTGGAAACAGTTGCGGTGTTTTGGCATCAAATGAATCAGTGCCTGTAATTCCAATATGTCATAACTCTGGGAAATATTGGGTAAATCGTTCTTTTAAGAAAAGGGGTGGGGAGATCCAGGTTGTTATTGGAAAGCCTATTTTGGGCAATGATCCAAAGGCCATAACCCAAGAGGCATATCTTTGGATTGATAAAACCTATTCAGAGATTAGCTAAATATCTAAGTTTGATACGGAAAGGGCGTTTGTCTCTATAAACTCCCTTCTTGGCTCAACATCATCACCCATTAAGGTTTCGAACATGTCAGTTGCATCCTGAGCATCTTTAATATCCACCCTCATCATTCTTCTGTTCTCTGGGTCCATGGTTGTATCCCATAACTGGTCGGGGTTCATCTCACCTAAACCCTTGTATCTTTGTACATCTACACCCTTAGAGCCGGTTTTTGCAAAATCTTTAATTGCTTTATCTTTTTCATCTTCATCCGATGCGTAAACAAACGATTTTCCTTTACTAATTTTATACAAAGGCGGCATTGCTATATATACATGCCCTCTTTCCAAAATATCAAAATATTGCTGGTAGAAAAAAGTTAAAAGAAGGGTTCTAATATGCGACCCATCGACATCAGCATCAGTCATAATTATAATTCTATGATATCTAAGTTTCTCTATATCAAAGTCTTCTGTTCCAATGCCGCAACCCATTGCCTTGACTAGTGTTCCTATTTCAGCTGATGATAATACTTTATCAATCCTAGCCTTTTGCACGTTTAGGATTTTTCCTTTCAATGGCAATATGGCTTGATATTTTCTATTTCGCCCTTGTTTTGCAGAGCCCCCAGCTGAATCACCCTCAACCAAATATATTTCTGATAGGGCTGGATCTTTTTCTTGGCAATCAGCTAGTTTTCCGGGAAGTCCAGCCAATTCTAGAACCCCTTTTCGTCTTGTCATTTCCCTCGCTTTCCTTGCAGCCTCTCTTGCAAGGGCTGCCTCAGAAACCTTAGATAAAATTGCAAGAGCTTCTTTGGGGTTTTCTAATAGAAATTCATTTAAACCTTTGCTTAAGACGGTGCTCACTATTCCCTCAATCTCTGAAGATACAAGCTTTTCTTTTGTTTGGGATGAAAATTTGGGGTCTGGTACCTTTACTGATATAACGGCTATTAACCCCTCTCTAACATCCTCTCCAAGCAACTCTACTGGTGCATTTTTGCTTAATTCTTCTTTTTTAACAAATGCTTTTAAAACGCGCGTTAAGCTTGATCTAAAACCTGATAAATGAGTTCCTCCATCTTTCTGTGGTATGTTGTTTGTATAACATAAAACACTTTCGTTATAGGAGTCGTTCCATTGCATCGCAACCTCAACTGTGATGCCCTTTTGACCACCTTCACACTGAATTGTCTCGCATAAAGCATGTTTTCTTCCTCTTAAGTAATCTACATAGCTTGAAACACCTCCATCATTTTTGAATTTTTTTGATTTTCCGGTTCTCCCATCTGTTACCTCAATAGTAACCCCGGCATTTAAAAAGGATAGCTCTTGAACCCTTTTGTTCACCCTATCAGCTTCAAAATTTATAGAGGTAAAGATTTTATCTGATGCTGTAAAGGTTATCTCGGTTCCGGTATCTTTGGATGCTTTAATCTTTTTAAGTTTAGTTTTTGCCAGACCTTCGCTGTATTTTTGTTGATACTTCCCCCCATCTCTGCATATGGTTAAGGTTAGTTCCTTTGAAAGGGCGTTTACAACTGATACACCAACACCATGTAAGCCGCCAGATACTTTGTATGAGTTATCATCAAATTTTCCTCCAGAATGCAGTGTGGTCATTATTAGCTCTGCAGCAGGCACTCCCTCGCCCTTATGTGTATCCACAGGGATGCCTCTGCCATTGTCTTTTACTGTTATAGATCCATTCTTGTTAATAATAATGTCAATCTTTGAACAATGGCCTGCCATTGCTTCATCTATACAATTATCTACAACCTCAAAAATCATGTGATGTAAACCCGAGCCATCATCTGTATCACCTATATACATGCCAGGTCTTTTTTTAACCGCCTCAAGGCCTTTTAAAACTTGAATATTAGAGGAATCGTATTTTTTATCTTTTGATTTCTTTTTTGGCATTTTTGTTATCTTAGTTGTTCCACGTGGAACTTTTTAAATGATTCTTTATTACCCATTATTTTACTACCAAATAGGTCAACAATGTTTGAAAAAATAAAACGATTTTCGATATGTTTTAAGGTGGGTAAAAAACATTCGAGCATCTCTTCATCAAGCTCGGAGGAAAAATCATCAAGAAGTAGAATGGGGTTTAAATTAAATGATCTTCCTAGATAAATATTCTGAGAAAGCGACCAAAGAATTGAAAGGAGCTTTTGTTCCCCGCGTGAAAAAATATCTTTTATAAGTGAGCCCTTACTATTAAAAATAATGTCTGCTTTATGGGGTCCGGAAGTTGTAACCCCTCTTTTTAAATCAATGGTATTTGCCTCTATAAGACTTTCCATTAAACCAACTTTATTATTAAAGCCTGATTTGAGATATATATCTAAATGAGAAAATATTTTAGCTCGTTTATTTTCATATTCTAGTTTTTTAACAAGATCATCGTAAATTACTTTAACCCCGGAAATTAAATTTTCTCTCAAAATATTTAATCTTTCTCCATGATCAATTAACATGGGATCATAGGCTTTTGCTTGCGCTAAATCTCCTAGTTTTAGTGCTGAATTTCTTTGTTTTAAGGAGCGAAAATAACCAAACCAATCTTTGGCGTAATCTGGAGAAGCAATAAATAAACCCCTATCAAGCTGCTTTCTTCTATACTCAGGCGCATTATCATTATAAAAAAAGGTTTTAGTATCTATTGAAAACGATGGGAATGCTCTCACAAGTTCGCTGATTGTCGCCTTAGAGTTGTTAATTTTGATATTTATTGGCTTATTTTTAGCTTTATTTATCTCTAAAATTGAGCCAGTTGTATCGTCATAAGCCCTTATAGTAAAGGCTTTAGAGCCATTTTTAATAAGAGCTTCTAAATTTGATGTTCTAAACGACCTGCCTGAGCTGGCAACATAGATAGATTCTAATACTGAGGTCTTGCCACAACCATTTTTGCCATAAAATAGGATAGATTTAAAAGAAAGATCTATAGAAAGAGATTCAAAGCACCTAAAGTTTCGTAACTCTATTTTTGAGAAGGCCACTAACCTATATAAGGAGTGGCATTACAACATATTTTGGGCTATCGCTTCCGGGGGGTGTAAGTAAGCAGCTTTTATCAGACCCAAAGAAATTAATGTGACATGTATCTGTTTGCATATGAGACATTATTTCCTGAAGGTATGTAACGTTAAATGCAATGTCTAAATCTTCTCCATTGTATGTTGCTGGGAAGAATTCTTCGGCCTCTTCTTGTTCAGGATTATTTGCTGAGATTCTAACACCATCAGTAGAAGTTATTAACCTAATACCTTTATATTTTTCGCTTGATAAAACTGAAACCCTGCTCAAAGTTTCAGAAAAATCTTTGACATTGATTTCTAATACAGAACTTTCACCAGAGGGAATAACTTGTTGATAATCTGGAAATTTACCATCTAACAATTTACTTTTAAAAACTAAGTTCCCAACCGCAAGCTCTAATGAAGCATTATTAATTTTTAACTCTGCATTTCCATCTTCATCTGATAAAAATTTAGCCATTTCATTAATTGATTTTCTAGGAATAATGCCTGAAAAAGAATGGTTAGATTGAGTGGAAAGATTTGCAACTGCAAGCCTATGTGCATCTGTTGCAACAGCTGTGATTTCTTCATTGTTTATTAATAGAAATAATCCGTTTAAGTAGTGCCTCCAATCCTGATTGCCCATTGCAAAAGAAGTGCTTCTAATTAATTCGCGTAGATCTTTTGCTGGTATAACAAGAGGAGAATCTCCAGAGTCTATATCAAAAATAGGGAAGTCAGCGCTGGGGAGTGTTGATAGTGAGTACTTACCATTAGTGGTTTTAATTTTTAATTTATCGTCGTTTAAGGAAAGATTTATTTCCTCTCCATCTGGAATTAATCTGCATAGCTCGTTTAATTTTTTTGCTGATGTTGTTGTTTTGCCTGCGGAATCAATACTGGATAATGGGCCGCTTGTAGTCACCTCTGATTCTAAATCTGTAGCTGTTAATTTGAATGTGTTCTCGTCAACCTCAAATAAAACATTTGCAAGGATTGGGAGTGTTTGCCTTTTTTCTACTACGCCCAGGGTTGTATTAAGAGCAGAAACAATATCCTCTTTTTTAACATTGATTTCCATTTAGTTTGTTAATGTCCTGTTTAGGTTTCTATAGTCTTCTTCTAGTGAGGGTATTTCTTTTCTTAGCTCTTTAATTTTACTACACGCATGAAGCACGGTGGTGTGATCTCTTCCATTAAAAGCCTCGCCTATTTCTGGCAAACTATGATTTGTTAATTGTTTTGTTAGCGCCATTGCTAATTGTCTTGGTCTCGTAATAGATCTGCTTCTTCTTTTTGACAAGAGATCAGATAGTTTGATGTTGTAATACTCCGCAACGGTCTTCTGGATATTATCAATGCTTACCATTTTTGCAGAAATAACAAATAAATCTTTTAATGCCTCTTTAACAAAAGGAATGTCTATCTCCTGATCAGTAAATCGAGAGTTTGCAACTACTCTTTTTAGTGCGCCCTCTAGCTCTCTAATATTTGATCTAATCCTTTGTGCAATATAAATAGCGCAATCATTAGGAAGGGTTACGCCCATGGAATTAGCCTTACTTAATAAAACTGCTGCACGTGTTTCAAGCTCTGGGGGCTCAATAATAACAGGCAGACCCCAGCCAAGCCTTGATTTTAAGCGCTCTTCAAGGCCGTCTATCTCTTTTGGGTATTTGTCGCACGTAAGTATCATTTGATGATTTCTGTCCAAAAGTGTGTTAAATGTATGAAAAAACTCCTCTTGAGACTGTTCTTTGCCTGCAAAAAACTGAATATCATCAATTAAAAGCGCGTCTGCATTCCTGTAAAATTCTTTAAATTCGCTCATAGCGCCTAATTGAAGGGCTTTTACCATATCAGCAACAAATTTTTCTGAGTGAACATATACTATCCTTTTTGAAGTATCAGAGTTTAGAATTTCATTGCCAACAGCATGCATAAGATGTGTTTTCCCCAAACCAACGCCGCCATATATAAATAATGGGTTGTAATCTCCTTTTGGGTTTGCTGCAACCTGTTTTGCAGCAGCAAGAGCCATATGGTTAGATTTCCCTTCTACAAAAGTGTTAAAGGTAAATTTTTGAACCAGCCCAGGCTTATTTTCCTCTGTGACATTAAGTTTTTCGACAAATGTTGATTTATCAAGGGTTTTAAATTTTACATTTAAAGATTCATCAGATTTATTCACTAGATTTTCAATAATTTGGCCTAAATTT
>Ga0206683_10002880_pt1 | contig 11488 bp, 17 predicted proteins | sample M280m12015metaG_FD_155483 | JGI IMG/M metagenome (GOLD analysis project Ga0206683, IMG submission 155483) | Ammonia-oxidizing marine archaeal communities from Monterey Bay, California, United States - M2 80m 12015 | ecosystem: Environmental > Aquatic > Marine > Intertidal zone | place: USA...
GAGAACTAACTGCGACTGTTCACGACACTGGTCTGTCCGATCCAGTTGTAGCCAATCTGATTAAAATCCAAAAAGCGGTGGAAATAGCGGAGCAAGCCAGGGTTGCCTCCTCCGCAGAGCAAGACGATTTGCGTCGCCAGTCTCAAGAAATGTTTGCCGATGCTGGGATTGTTGTAGAGCGTGGAGATGTGTTTCGAATTTCGTCGCAGAACCGTTTGCAGTTCAGTGTGGAACCCAGTTCCCATCTGTGTCCCACTGTCTGTAGAGAGGCAAGTGTATCTGTACAATAAAAGTTTTTTTTTCTTTATGGCATACTATGTGGCATCTTTATTTGTGTACAGCCTATGTTGGGTTTCGTGCCTCACTGTTCCAGCTCCGAGTACAAATGCCACGGGGACAAGATTCTAGCCGCCAGCTCCGACCCACGTGTCCGCTTGGTCTGCGATTGGTGGCAGAGTCACAACTGTTGGTACGCTTTTGAATCCCACGAGGGTGCTTTGTGGTGGGGCAAGCACGGCGGTCCGCCTCAGTTCAGTAAACAGGTGAGTACGCTGATACCTCCGAGAGAGACCTACGTTCGTCCTGCGCAGCCTCGATCGAAAGCATCTTGCTTCATGTGCGACCAGCCCCTGTTTGATAGTTGCACCGACGTGCTGCGTTTTGTGGTGATGTCTTGTACTTGTTCCAATTGGTACATGCATACGAAATGCAGAAAGGTGTTCAACATACCGCGTTGTTGCAAGTGCAACGGCATTTACTCGGATACCGTGTGTTCGCACTCTCTGGTCAGTTTTCTGGGCAAGCCCAAGTTGTCCCTGCAGTAGTGGTAGACGAATGCCGCTACTGTTTGAAACTGCTTGAACGCTTCTTCGTTTTCCATCAGGTCGGACGCGGAGGTGAATCGATCAAAGGGATCGGGCAGTGCGGCTCCGCTGTCGGCGTCGTAGATACACTTGGCAAGCATTGGTTTGAGATCGAGCTTTTGCTCACTGTGCTTGTTGATCCACATGGGAAACTGAGTTCGGGTGTTGATGGACGTCTTGGGCGCTTTTCTTTTTCTGGAGGAGCGCTGCAGCTTGGTTCGCATAAAACGTTCGGGGATGAACGGCAGCTCTACCAGGGCGTTGCCAATGCTTACGACGATGCGATTATTGGCGGGAATGGAGGCGGCAGTAATGTTGGGAAAGCATTTAGTGTAGAAGCGCGTCGATAGCTCCTTGAAGCTCAGTGTATGGTCGTAGACTGCGTAGACAAACTGTTTATTTTTCTGTAGAATAAAGAGGTGTTTGCTTAGTATGTTTGTAGACCTGTTTAATGTGCAGTCCAGACTCTCTCCAATCCAGACTACTTTGTATTTATTGTATTTTCCTTTGCTGATGATGTGACCGTTCCACTTTGTAAAATTGGCTTGAGATGGATTCGGCAGAGGAAACATAGTTATATATACACGGTGGACAGGTTATAATGTCGTTCCCTGTACTTAATTTAAACGGGATTAATCGCATTCACAAGACTAGGGTGCGTACACTGCCACGTGGAGTACCCGTCCCAAAAGTCCCGAAGGTCACAACGGTCCAAAATGTCCCGAAGGCTACAAAGATCCCAAAGGTCCCAAAGGTCCCAAAGGTTCCAAGGGTTCTACAAATTCCGGTTAAAGTTCACACAGTTCCCAAGACACAGGTACCTCGATACTACTGTCCCAGGATACGTTTTACTAAAAAAAAATGTTACAGTCTGCACTGCCAGCTGGCGATCCTTTTCTTTCTTCTGCTGCTGTTTGGCTTTCCGCTGTATCTCTTTATTTACCGGCGCTCAACACGGGGCTTGCGGTCTATTCAAAAAATAAAGTGCGAAATGCTGACGGGCGAATACCTCTGCACCAGTCTGTTCGACACGGGAGTCATGTTAATTACAATGGACGCTCGCTGCAAGCAGCTGGTATACGAGGTCAGCGGCATTCCATTTGTACGCATCCGCGACTTTGACGACAGCATATTCGAAGTGCCGGCACGGCGTGAAATTCGAATCAAGGACGTGGACCTGGGCTGCAAGCTGAAAATGCACCACACCGTCAACAGCGTGGAACCGCACCAGTATCGCGACATAGTTTGGATCACCACAGCGCAGCACACTGAATTTACGCTGGCAGTGGACGACGAGGTACTGCTGGACCAGGTTCCGACGGAAATGTTGAACCCCGTGGTGCACGGTCGATGGATAGCCTACTCGTATTCCATACCGTACCCAGTGGGAACAGACCAGATAAAAGTGCAAGGCAATGCCGCGGGCGCCGTACATGTGTATGGCAATCTAAATGCGGATTAGGTGGTATGGTGGTGTTCAGATGCATGGAAGGATTAATCGAGCAACAGTTTATCAATATTGGCGATCGGATTCATTTCGTGTTCAAAGGTTTTCAAATTTACGGCAAGGTAATGCATGGCGGTCATATTGGCGGTACGCAAATCGTGCGACCAGATCAAAGTCAGGTGAACACCCTCTACAGTCGCGTCTATCCATCGCTGACCTCCTGGTCCGAGGCTTGTTTGCGAGAAGGTCTGAACGAAGAAAACATGCGGTACGCCAGTTGGAAAAGAGTTGTACACGTAGCGTCCCAGCGCACTTTGCAAAGCTTGCGCTCCGAGTACAACGTGAACGCCAAGTCTGCCCATGCATCGCGGCAGGATCTTTTTGCGGAAATCAATCGCCTGCACCTCAAAGTCAAGCAGATGACACGAACACCCACTCCACTTCCCAGCTCTGCAACCGTCCATCAAACCGACCAGCTCCTTGTCGACAGCGACGCCATCGAATTTTTCAGAGAATGGAGTGGAACCTGTTTAGCACGTTCCTGTCTCCCACAGACTGGTGGAATGTCCGACTAACCTGCTCCAGCCTGGTCCCGGAAGAGTGGACCTGGGCGAATGTGTGGCATGGTCCGAGTACCCTTCAGCCGTATCGAGCATCTCGCCTGCTGCATGCGTTTACCAAGTACTCACTGGAGGACTTGGTGCGGAGCATCACCAATATCAAGATGTTGATCCTGGCGTTTCAAGTAGTGAAATGGAGGTACGGCAAGCGGCGAGCCATTCAGTTGGCAGACTGTTGTCGCGTAGATGATTTCAGGATTGTTCGAACCCTTGTATAAATAATTTTTTTCTTCTATATAAAGTCTGTCCAGTGTAAACAATGTTAGCAGTCTCCGCGGGTGGAAACCACTGTGCCTATGCCTGTGGTATCTTGCACCAACTTTTTATCGATCGTCCGGAATTTTCCCAGTGGAGGCGCCTGGCTGGCATTTCTGCCGGTTCCTTGCTGTGTGCAGGACTGTGTGAGACCAACTCGGATCGAAACGACCTCTACATTCGTCGACTGACAGAGATGTACGAGACCATGACGCACGTCAACATTGTCAAAGCCCACAGCAGTCTTGGAACCTATCTGAACACAGTTTTCTCCTTCTGCTTCCGCGACTCGCTCTACCAGGACACACTGCCTTGCTTTGTGAGAGACAATGTCAACTTTGACAATCTGGAAGGGTCGGACCGTAAGCTGAGCGTCGGAGTGTACAATACGACACAGGGGCGCTACGAAACCTTTCAGGACATGCCGTCAACAGACATGTTCAAGCCGATCATCGCGTCGGCGAGCATACCAATCGTGTTTCCGGCGGTTCCAATTGGTACCAGCATGTACGTAGACGGTGCCGTCCAACATATTATTCCAGTGGACGAGATCGTGGCTTGGTGCACATCTAACAACGGTGCTGTAGACATTGTCTGCTGCTATCCGTTCAGTACACTGGAAGAATTTAACAAGTCGGAGGGGATCAGCGACTGCATGAATCGCTCCAAGTCAATGAAGAATGTACTCCAAAAAACCTGCATCGAGATGATGTGGAACAACTACACGAGCGACTTGAAACGGCTGGAGGAATACTTTGGCATTACCGGTATTCGCGACCGTCCAGTGAACACTTGGCGCACTGCTTCTCATGTGGTCCGTATCTACTCTCCCCAAATCGGAATTTTTGTCGACATCGACAGCCCCAACCAATTTCACATGAAACAGATGTTTCTCCACGGCAAAACGGTAGTTCAAACTGCAGTGAAGAAAAACCGGCTGCCACGCAAGTAGCCACGCAAGTAGCCACGCAAGTAGCCACGCAAGTAGCCACGCAAGTAGCCACGCAAGTAGCCATGGAGTATAAAAGTAGGAGGATATGGTATAAATGGTACAAATGTTAAAAAGAAAGAGAATTCGTAAAAACAAAAACGGCACGTACAACCAACAAGACGTTGAGCACAACAATAAAGCGTATTTGCAGTATGCACAGCGCATGATTAAAGAAAATCCTTGTTTCAAAAGATTTGGAATGACTGAAAAGGAATTTTTAAAAGCAGGTCTACTAATATTACCGTACGATTAACTATATATACAACGGTGAACCCTGATCAATGCGTCCGGCAAGCATTCGAGTTGTTTCAAACGACGCTTCGTACGACGAAATTATTGCCTCGATGGACAGACACCCGGAATTGAAACATCTGCACGCCAGTGCCGTGCAGGGCTATGCCTTTTTTCTCTACCAGGGAGGCACGTCCTCTGTGCTCTGTGTACTGCCCGGAGGTAGCACAGTGGTTGTTCCAACACGTTTGGACCACCTGAACACGGACCCCAACCTGCTCTATGTAATGGGATACGGTGAATAATTTGAGTATAAATAGGAGGGATCCTGTACAGAAAAAAAATGTACAGTCTTGGAGTATTAGGATTACTACTTATTGCGGTTGGCGTCGGCTTGCATACATTTGCTTTGTTTACGGCGTCTACCGGGTTTGCACTGAACGGACTGACTTTGGACGGATGGAATCTGATGGTCTCTGCCGACGAGTGTCTCTACTACGAATCACTGATGTCGATGGCGTTTATACTGGCGGCAGTAGCGGTACTTGGCATCGCAATGCAATGCTATCGGGCATACACCTACAATGGATGCGAAAAGTACACATCGGTAGGAATGTACTCCAAAGTTGTCATGCTGTGCCTGACGGTAGTTATCTACCTACAAGGCAGTGCCACAACCCAGTCGAGACTGTTGACTACATGCCAAGGTGTAGTGTTTGACGCACATACTTTTGTTTTTGCGGCGGGAATTACCACACTTGTCGGAGTTGTACTTTTTGCAGACAGTGGTCATTGTCTATACCACCGACTAAGTTTGTGGAGAAGAAGAGGGTTCAGTTCCATGTACAATGCATGAGTATAAAACTATTTACAAAACTACAGAATGTCCTTTCTATTAAACCCAGATTATTTTCCGTTTTACATCTCACCGCCTTCTCCGCTGGGTTCACCACTAGGTTCCCCACGTCCCCCCAAATATGTGTCCCAGGGCACTCAGACCGACGACTGTCAAGCGATGCTGGTTGGTCAAATGGTGATCGAGCACTGTCCGGAGCCCAGCATTGTCCTGGATTACATCGCGTCTAGCAAGCCGCCAAAGCCTCCGTCACCGACAGCAGTGGACACGTAATTGGTAACGGACTGATATAGTGTACGGTAGAGTTGATATCCAGTGTAGAAGTGCAGAGGGCTTCTACCTCTTCAAACCGAGTCCGATCCTCCAGTTTGAGCGTGTCTACTAGCTGCTGGGCATGTACGACATGTGAAAGCTTCTGCTGAAAATCTGCGGTGTCCACCGCCGACGCAAAGTGGTAGTCAATCTGCAGTTTGTGTTCAAATGGGGTATTGGCGGTTCTTCGCCAGAGTCGGTTGGAAATTTCGGTGAGCTGGTATGCTTTCTTAATGGCTGCGGGAGTACTCTTGTAGGTATGCATGTTGTAGTAGTACAGACTTTTCACAGCAAAGAGCTTCGACACCAAATGAAAAACATGCAGCTCCGGCATGCATTTTACATAGGGTGTCCGGTGCCAGTTGGAGCCCAGCATCTCGTAGCTGAGCTGGACGGCTTCTGTTAGCAGTGCTTTGGTTGCTTTGAATTCGCCCGAGGCGTGCGTGCTCCGAGCTTCGGAGAGAAGCTGTGCTTGTAGATCGAACATGGCATGAAACTCTTCAAACAGCCAGCAGGTGGAATTGGTACCGTTCCACGTAAAAAGAGGTACTGCCATGAGGGTCTGGGTCTCCTGCTTCATCTTGGTCATCAGCGCGCGTAAACCCGTCAGATAGAGTCGTTGTTGGGTGGAGGACTGCTCTCGTTGCAGTCGCTGTTCCGAGAGCTTGATACATTCGGAGACGTGGTACGGCAAAAATTTCTCGAAGCGCATTGTGACAAGATTGTGACAGGACAGTGAATCTATGTTATAGTGCATTCAACCGCCTCGTCTTTATCGGGAGTTACGGTGGACGGAGACGACTTGTGCTTAGTCTTTTCCTTTAGCTCTCGAAGCTGGCGTTTCAGCATTCGCACCTCGTTTTCCAGCTTGGTCAAACGAGTTTCACTGTTGCTGCCGAAAAGTTGGACTGACATTTGACAGTAGACTTGACTCTTTTTATAGAGTATACGGCGTAACTGCCGCAAGAACATTTATGCTCCGCCACGAGTTGCAGACAAACTACACATCTAAACATTTTTGGAACACAGCAAAGACTATTAATAGGAAGCCATACTACAGCAAATGTCGAGCACTCTGAACGGCACAATGCAGCTGGTCGGAACAATTGAACACCAGTTTGAGGATTTCAGCTGGGACTCGCCCATGTCAATAGCGCTGCTGTCTCTGACTATTTGTTTGAGCAGCGTAGCGCTCTACATTCTTACTATTATGCTATCGTGCGGTACTGCCTGCATTCGGTTTCTACAAGCACTGGGCAATCTTTTCAAGTGTTTGTGCCGGTGTCTTACCTGCAATAAAGACTGATCCCGTGCAATCGCGGATGGATATAATTCGGTATGTTCGTTTGCCACTTAAAGTAGTGCTGCAGTATCCCCCAGTCGGTCTTTTCCTCCTTGCCAAACCTTTTCATGGACAAAGAGAGTATGGAGGGATCTACGCACACCTTGAACAGCAGATACTTGCTTCGTGGGTTGTAGAACAGCGTCTCGGGCATGTGGCGGTACAAACAGCGTCGGCATTCCTCCAGAGTGTGGTCGTACGAGAAGATTTTACCGTTTGTCTCTTCGGCTGCTTCGCGAACGGCAGTGTCCAAAGCGTCTCGGTCGCAACTGTCAGTTTTACCCCCAAGGTCTTCGTACCTTCCCTTGTACCTATTGAACAGGTAGAAGTCCCTACCACGGTTGTGCGTACAGATCAAAAGTCCAGCAGCTCGCACCGGCTGTCCGTTGTATTCAAAGGTTGGTCGCATATCTAATCAGTGGGTTCTAACACTATGTGGTATAAAATAAATCACTATAAATAGAGACCTCTGAGTATGGAAAAAAATGAGTAGTCCAGGTAGTTCAGATAGTGAAGATGATCCAGGAATGGAAATGATAGAAAATTATACCGGAAAAAGAAAAACAAGAAAACTAACTATTATTGATCAAGAAGAGTTAAATCAAGCCAAGCAAGATATGGCAGAATTGGGGAAGGAAATGGAGGCTCAAATCGTGAAATTAAGGAAGCAAGAAGAGGAAGAGGTGAATATGATAAGAAAAGCAAATGAGAAGATAAGAAAATATCTTCTTGATAATTCTAAAAAAGTACAAAATCTTGCCAATAGAATGAAAGGCGATAATTTTTATGCAACCGCAGATGAAAGGGAGACGATAGAAGAAGCGGGGGGAATAGAGAACATGTTGACAAAGCCAAGCAGTGATGCAAGACAAGCTGCGATACGAGATGCGATGACAGATACAGGACAACCTGTGGTACATTCTCCTCCTCAACCTCCTCGACCTCCTCAAGCTCCTCGACCTCCTCCAGCTCTTCTGACACCTCCTCCTCCATACCAGAGTGAGACAAAAACCAATGAAGGAAATGGAGGTCGAGGTCGAGGTCGAGGAGGTGGAGGTCGAGGTCGAGGAGGTCGAGGAGGTCGAGGTCGAGGAGGTCGAGGACGAAATTATGAATTGAGATTGTAATATATGACAATAGTGTATCTCATTAGCCTATAAACAGCTGCGGTATCCCAACCTAATGGACCCTCGTAACCGTCGTAACCGTCGTAACCCTCGTAATTCTCGTAATCCTCGACAGATACACCCGAGAAGTAGACCTCCCGAACATCCCAGTCGTGTCGTGGCAGCTGTGGTGGCTCGAGCCCTGTTCTCGCGCGTTTCGTTCACTCCCAACGTTGTCTACGAACTCCAGCAGGTCATTGTTGACATACCCGATCCGTGTACCGAGCCGTGCACCGAGTTTGCACCGCTGGTAGTAGAGGGCGATGTGGGAGACTGCGGCATCTGTTTGTGCGCAATGGAAAAGGGAGAGAAAATCATCCCTCTGCCGTGCCAACCCAACCACAACCACGTCTTTCACCAGGAGTGCATTGAACCGTGGCTGCGCAATCACCGTACTTGTCCCACCTGTCGCGGCGAATTTTAGAGGCGCAATCGCAGGTACGAGCGGACAATCCCCGTAACCCCGGAAAATCGTTTCTTGTTGTAGACTATCTCACAGCACAAGATGTGTTTGCAGCGCGGTTCCTTGTCGAGACAACTGCAGTTGGTAAAGGTGAAAAGCTCACCACGTGGTTGCACGTGTATGGTGTAGATCTTTGGCACCTCTCTCCATTTTTGACTCCGACAGTAGACCAGGTTGTCTGCTATTTCGCTGAGGTAGGCACATCGATTTTTGTTCGTAAAGTCGTGGTCTTCATACATCTCATATCGAGGCTGCCTCTCGCCCACCGGTCCATTGTTGCTTGCCATTCGGAAGGCTCGCTCCAGGCGCGTCTTGCCGTATTTGCTGCGGTAGTCCATTCCCTTGTTTACTTCGTTCCAATTAGTTATAGTACCAGACAGCTGTTGCGACCACAAGTATGGAGAGCAGCAGCAACAGATCCGTGCTGTACCGGACCTTGTCCGTATATTTCCACCGCAGGTGCCAACCATACGTATGTGGCATGGAGATCACCGGCAGCAGGCTCCACGCTGCAAGCGGACCTCCCGCGGAGAGTCCAATGGAGCCGATGTAAGAGAGGTACTCCATGTTGCTGTACGGGTCGTGCATCATCTGGTACTTGGCTTCGGCAGACAGGAACCCTATCGCCAGCGTGGTCCAATGCCCCACTGACCCCAGTGTTCCCAGCATAAAGCACACATGTAGACCCGCTGCTGCACGCAACGCCCACTGTTTGCGATCGCCGTTGTATATTCCCCAGAGTACGGACGATTTCAAAACCAGCAGCGCTTCCGGACGCATGCTCAGGTACATGCAGAGAAGCGCACTGTTCGCAACGGTAAACCAGACGGACAGTCTGTATCCCATAGCTAGGTGTGTGACCAGGGGGACCCACACGTAGTCCAGTAGACACTGCACTGGTAGGGTGCTTGCCATACTGATCAGTGGGAACACGACTAGGTCGCTTCTCTGCAGTGGCAGCTCTACGCTCTTGTCACCGAGGTGCACGGTCTTGCGTTTCTCGTTAAAGGTAAAGGAGCGGGCAAGGTACCAGATGGCATGCGATGCGTGTTGCATAGACCCCGGTGGCATCAGATGTCCGAGTACAATGGAAACTGCCAGCAAAGTAGCAGCTATCATTGTTCTTGCACGAACACAAGTTTATAGCTGTATGGCAGTCTAAACATTGCATACAGTCCAACCCAACAAAATGTACAGCGTTGCTCACATTGTACGTAGTTCTCTAATGACCGACCTCTCCGAAGTGGCTAAAATCTCTCCGGACTCCGAGCTGGAGAGCCAGCAGTCCGAGTATCTGACGTGGGAAGAAAAGCGCGACTGCGTGTTGTCCGATCCCAAGTTCGGTATGTTTTCAATGTTCAAGTACACGCTGGATCGACATAGTTCGGACCCCGACAACATCTACTGCTCCAAGCTGTTCACTCCCATTTGTGCTCTGCCAATCATTGTCTTCTTGTCGCAGTGGATGATGTTCGGTGCCATTGTTATGTTTCAGCACAGCTTGTACACTGCGGGTGGATTTTGTCCGCAAAGCGGCATATTTGAAGCTAAGTTGCTGATGTGTGCTATTTCGATGATCTATTTCGTCAACTCTTTCTTTCTGTGGGACGATGTTGTAGATCGAACCCATCGCCGCAAAATGATTCCAGCCGTGTCCGCAGTAGTGATGCTCGACTCCTTCCAGGAGTTTTCGTTCTCGCTGTTTGTCTACCTTACTAACATAGTCATCATATTTACCACAGAGTCTCCCGTAGACATGCTGTTCAACTGTCTGGCATTGGACTTCGTCATGTCTCTGGACAACCAGTTCGAAGCCACTTACTTCAGCCTGCATCCCCAAGCGGCAGTTGATATCTATGAAAACATGTTTGTCCACAGTGCGGTGAACAAGGGGATGGTTGCGGACCAGATGAAAGCTTCCAAGTGCTACTGCGTTTGTCGCTACCTGACGTGGCTGCCTTTCAAGCTGCTAACCGTGCTGTTTATGCTGCTGCCCGTCTTCTGTTTAATTATGATTGTATATGGTCCACTATGTAAATGATCTATTTTTGTTCGAAATGTACTACGTGTTTCTGGGCATACCTCTTCTCTATATCTGCACCCAAACATCCTTTGTTTTTTCCGTTTCTTACTTTGTCAGTGCCGTCGTGCTGTTGTTTATTGCGTATCCAGTACTTCATTTGCGGTGGATACGTACGCCCGCGTACCGGAGATTAGCGTTTGCATCGCAGATGTTCGTCGTGGCGAATACAATTCAGTACTGCTGGTTGCAATTGCTGTCGATACCCGCGCTGTATTTATTGGTCAGTTGGGAGTCGGTGCCGGTACGTACACTCCTCAGCATGTACATTGTCCCCACGCTGGTATCGCTCTGCATGCTAGAAGAATCTTTTCTAGTGGTAATGCACCACGTCACTGCGGTAGGTCTATTTGTGCTGAGCCATTATGTACCGCTCCGAGACACTGGCATAATGTACTGTGTCAGCATATACGGTCTAACCACTTGTCTGAGTGCCCCAGTGTACAATGCACTGGCACAGCATCGACTGGGCGATTATGAGAGTGAGTCGCGATTGGTGTTTTGGAACTATGTCGGGGTCTGTGGGCTGAACTGGGGATGGCAGGTCTACTACCTAGCAACCAATGACATGTCGCTGGCTGGAGTGATGTGGGTCTGTTGTCTGGTAATTTTTGTGAATCAGAACGTGCAGCTGCTTTGGTGGTTGAACAAGAAAAAATCAGTATAATAGTTGTGTCCAAATAAATGAATGAACACAAGAGAGAAATGTATTGGAGTTGCAATGGTCGGACTGATTGTTTTTTGGATGTACCAGTCCCAGCCGCAACGCAAGCTCAAAAAAACCGTACGCATACAAGAGCCCACTGGCAAGCCCACTGGCAAGCCCACTGGCAAGCCCACTGGCAAGCCCACTGGCAAGCCC
>Ga0206683_10002888_pt1 | contig 11473 bp, 17 predicted proteins | sample M280m12015metaG_FD_155483 | JGI IMG/M metagenome (GOLD analysis project Ga0206683, IMG submission 155483) | Ammonia-oxidizing marine archaeal communities from Monterey Bay, California, United States - M2 80m 12015 | ecosystem: Environmental > Aquatic > Marine > Intertidal zone | place: USA...
TTATTTTGATTAAGTTAAGTGTATGCCCCTCCCATTAGAAGGGGCTATTTAATTATGAAAGTTTAGTACAGGCTACTTCCAATCTGTACATCCACAAATCTTGTAGGATGACACAAGAATAGAAAGTGTCCCATGCTACCGTTCCACGCTGTCCAAGTGGATCACCGGGGCCGGGTTTTGGCATAACAACCTTAGAGCGGAGTGAATCCATTCCACCTAGTGTTGCACAACCAATTGCATCCTCTGCAAAAATAAGCACAGGGTATACATCAGCATTTGCCGCTCCTGTGGATACACAGTTAGCAACACCGTTAGTGTCACCTGCATCCTTGAAAGGAACTGCCTGAGTTGTAGTGATGAAACGTACACCTTCCACGCCACCAATCTCACCCTCAATTGCATCGCCTTGATCAGAATACTTCTCAACAGCTACAAAGCCGGGAAGTGCCTGAATGTCCTGACGGAGGTCAGGGTGGCAAATCGCAATATAAGATTCACGAATTGGCTCTGTGGAGATACCAACAGATGCTTTCAACTTTGACTTAAGTTTCCCTGCATCATTGTTCTCAAGTGCACGAATAGCCGTTTGTAGTGGGCCTAAAGTTGGTGTGTTAGCACCGGGATTATTTACCGCTGGTACAACACCACCGATACCCATATCAACATCTGAACGAGCAGATGCGGATGTTCCTACATACTTAACCTGTGTGCCAGCACGGAAAACCTTATAGCTGAGAAAGTCAATTGTCTCACCAGCTTGAGTTGCTTGCCGTTCTGATATGATTTTTAACACCGGGTCTGCCGCCGCCGCAAGCTGTACATCAGTGGTGTTCACGTATGAGCCATATTGCTTCAACGTGTGCATCAAGGTTGTATGCTCAAGACTTGAGAAGTCCGGGGTTACACCTTCAGCAATCGGGGTGTCCACAATTGGAAACCTCTCATATCTGCGGTGTCTAATCTCTAATCCCTGTTTTTGTGGTTTTGTTTCCTTTTGTGCAAATTTAGCAAAAGTCAACAGTCGCTTCGCAATCGGAAGCATTTTTTTCTGAATCGTAAACGCATCATTCTTACTGAGATCACCATAAGATGATCCGCTTATCGAGCCAGTTCCGCCATAAGCCGCCATAGTATTACTCCTTTAGTTAGGTTATTTAGTTATTCGGGAATGGCTTCCCATAATTCTTCATCGGACAAATTGTCCATATTCTTGCTCTTAATCGGAGCGGAGTTCCCTAAAAGACCAGTCGCCGCTGTCCTCTTAGCTTGTCTCTTGGTACTTGCTTTAGACGCTTTCTTTTCATCTTCTTCGGAATGTCTCCACGCTGATTCACCGCTGGCGGTGGAAAGGAATAACTGCATAACTGAAGCATGATCGACTGGGTCTGTTGACTCTGTCATCATTTTTGTCATGGCTGGACTACCTAGAACAAAAGCCTGAAAATCAGGGTCTTTGTCAATATCTCTGTAGTCTTCTCCCACATTATCAAGCATATAATTCTCATGATAACGCAGAAAATTCTGGTAGGTTTGTTCTTGATTCTGTTCTTCTAACGACTTTAACCGCTCCTGAGCCTGTAAGGTGGCTTGTTGCAAGGTAGTACCCTGCTTCGCCATCTCATGTTGGATCATTTTACGGAATGTAGAAGACAGTTCACTGAACTCCTCCATTGTCTGCTTATCTTCTTTATTGAAGAATTTTTCCGCATCTTGGGGGTCTACCGGGGGTTCTTCCGTTTCTGAAAGACCCTTTTTGGCCCTGTCTAATGCTTGTTCACGCTCGACATCTCTGAGCCTTAGCTCATTGAGGTCTTCACGCATCCTTGCAGACTCTTCATTCCTTTTATGAAACTCTCGCTCTAAATCCTTATAACGAGATTCATAATCATGCTGTGGTTCTTCAGGCTCTTCGTCTTCGGTCTCATCTTCATCATCTTCTACAGGTTCCTCTTCTGAATCTTCCGAATCCTCTTCAGGTTCTTCTTCTTCCGATTCTTTTTGAGGGGTGCCCTCTGACTCTGAATCTCCTTCGGCTTCATCCTGACTCCAAAGTTCTTCGTCTGAGGCTTCAGATTCTTCTACAGACTCTTCAACCTCTTCAACTACCTCTTCTTCTGACATATAACTCCTTCCAATGTCCCGATACGTTTACGGATTGGTTTTAAAATTTGTTCCCTGCCTCTTAATTAAGGTGTAAGGGTTCTCCTGTTATACTACTTTGTTTCTGCAATATCAAGCATTTCTTGCCATGCTTGTATTTTGCCTATAGATACATTATGCCTTGAAACTGATTCTTGGTCAACTAATTGTTTTGACTTAATTATATCATATGCATCTTGTATCTTTTTTTCAATCATTTGTTTGTACTGTTGCCAGCCGGGAGACTGGGACAGCATTGCTAGTACATCATTGCGGGGCATTTTCCTCGAACTCTCTTTGTTGAACTTGTTGTGCATCAGGGCCGCCCTGTAGTCTCTCTTGTGCAGGGCCAGCTTGTGTTGGGTCTTCTGGCATATTAGGTGGTGGGCCTTCTCCATCTGGTGGTAACCCTTGTTCTGCCAATTCTTCTGGTGGTGGGCCTTCTCTTGCCTCCCTCTCCATAGCTTCACGTTGAGCATCTCCTAACAACCTTTGTTGTTTATTAGTTGCTTCTTCGTGACGCATTCTAGCTCTTTGTGACTCTACACGCATATCATCTTCCTCTAAGAGAACACTATGCTGTGCTAGATTAGTCTCATTTAATACGTTACCTTGTTTAATTAATTCTAATCTTTCCTGCATCTCCATCTTACGCTGGTCTTCAGAGACTTGTTGTTTTTCTTCTAATAGTGACTTGTTTTGCTCTACCTCTATATTTGCCTGTGCCTGCTGTTGTATTTGTTGAGCCTGCATCTGCATCTGCATTTGAGCTTGTTGTTGGGCCGCTTGAGCTTGTGCCGCAGAACTTTCTTCCATTTGTTTTTGTTGTGCCTGCACTTGAGCTTGTTGTTCCTCTGTAACTTCCTGCTCTGTCTTTACAACTTTATCTGGCTCCATATTAAATGCACGGAGTAGTGGTCTAGTAAAAGCCTCATTCTTAAGATAACTCTTTATCTCAGGGAATTGGCCTATTACCTGTAAGAAGTTAATAAGTTGCGTATTATGTACTTCTTTTGCAACGTATTGTTCATAACCTGTAGATATAGCCTCATAGTCACCCTTAATACTTGCGTCCATAGAATCTACCATTAACCACCTGTATACTGCCTGTACATTCTTAGTGATCATTGAGGACACAGACCTGACTACATCTGCTGTCTGTCTGTTTGCGTTGGAATTAAGAATTGACATCCCTGTAGCTGTCTTAGTCTGTGCAGGGGACATATCTCCATATCCTATACTTGTCTGTCCTGAGTCTAGGTCTGCCTCACGTTCAAGTTGCTGTATTATCGAAAGAAGTCCGTTTGTTACATCTGGAATTTGTACAGAACTGAAGGAATCTCGTACTGAAGCTCCGGGTTTTACACGGAACTGCTTACCCGGATATATCTGTTCTGTGTCTGTACCGGGTTCAAATGCGTTGGGGTCTATAACTGTTAGGGGGGCCGCTGATAAGGACTTGCCCTCAACCATCATTGCGTATGAAAAGTTTAGGATCGCTTGAGCATCTCTGATGGCATAATATATACCGTCACCCCATATCGACTCTGGATTCTTCTGCCAGTTGCAGAAATGGAATGGTAAGGTATCGTCAAAGGGGTTTTCTGCTATCTTAACGACAACATCCCCTATAACTGTAATGACAACAGACATAGCATCTGGTATGTCCTCTGATTCAATAGGTAGGTGAGGTGCTAAGTCCTTGCCATCTAGTCTACCCCAAAATTCTAAAACTTCAAACTTCTTTAATTTTGTTCCTGAAGTCTCATCAAATTTCTTCGGGTGTTCGCTGTCGTCATATCCATGTGAAAGCCCAATTTCATCCTCAATAATCTTATCAAGTGCTCCGGGGACAAATCCCTCTTGGTTCTTAGCTAATCTTCTGAGTTGTATTTTACTAAGGAATGATCTTTGAATAACGTAGTCAGCGTCTTCTGCACTTATTGCTTCAGGGGATGGGAATATGTTCCATATACTCACGTATTTAACCGTGGGCATTAACTCCGCTTCAAGAAACGACTCAACCGCCAACTGATCGTCTGCAGTCTGTACCGCAGAGTAGACAGGGAAATTTTTGTATTCAAGCGAAATACCTTTAGTACACCCTGTGCCATATAAACACATTTCATGTATAGCGTGTTGTACCTGCTCGTTGTAATTCGTTCTGTCAAATATGTCCCTAATCTTGAACTCCATCTGTTTAGAGCGTTCAAGGATTGCGTCTTCAAGCAGGTCAGGCCTGTCTGGGGCCGCTTGTATATCGGGAGGATAAAACCGGGGTTTACGACTTGGCGTAATGCTAAACGGTACTTTCCCATCTTCAAATAGTAGCGTATTAACCTTAATCTTCGCTGAATTAATTTTACGCCTAGTTTGATTGACAAAGATACCCCTTTCATTTGCCAGTTCATTAGCCTTTGATATCTTTGAAGGATATTTTCCTCTGTACGCATCATAAGCCTCCACCCAATGCTGTTCGTGATCTCTACGATATTCTCTGGCTTCATCAAACTTTTCTTGCACCACTGCCGCAAAGTCGTCTAAGTCAGCCTCCACTACCTTAACCTCAGCAACTGCTACTCCATCTGGAGTCTCAAATTCCTCAGTTCCGTCATAATCGTATTCTGCCATTATTTAACACTCCTTGTTTCTGTGCGGGGCAAAGTTTTCTACGCATTGCCATAGGGATATATTACTGGGGAAGGTCTCAAGCCAATACCCAATAGTTCCTTTTTTACTTGTACAAGCAGATAATAGGAACATTGTTGATACCAATAATAGTAGTACTGCTCTATTCATTCGTTTCTAAAGTTAAGTCTATAATATCACCATTATCCATAGAAAGTATATTATTTTGTTTAATCTCAACCTTACTTGCTAATTTATCCGCTACCTTATGTATAGAGTCAGATAGAGCTTGAATATATAGACACCCCTCTTCCTCACCTAACGAATTACACGCTACATCTGTTAATTCATTTAGTATAGGGTCTAAATCATTATACAGTTTATCAATATTTAATTCTGGATTACCACCAAAATTTGCCTGAATTACATTATTTTTCATATGCTGGAAGGTTGAAAAAATTTCAATTCCGGCTTCATGTACCTTCTATTTACATTCCTTTCCCACTCAGGCATGGCAGGGAACATCTTACACCCAAAACAGGCTATAGCCAAAGCCATAACACAATCATCATGTGAACCTGATTGTGCCGCCATTCTACCATTAGGAAAATTTACGAATGTTTGTAGTTCATCTAGTACCTTCGGACTCCTTAATTTTATCTCATCCTCTCGTATCAGTTCTTTTAAATAATCAATAATGAGAGGCTTGGATTTTACTGTAGTATGAAATCCTAGTTTCCGGGCTGACCTACTTGACCTTTCATCTAGTATCTTCTCCGAATAGATGTCCGGGTATAAGTGTACATCCGATAAGAATTTTAAAGTTACAAGTCCGTGATTATTTCTTTCGACAAGTAGTTTTGCATTATTATACCATTTTCCTAAACTTGCAAGTTGCCATGCAAATAAATCAGGGTCTATTTTAACCCTAAGTGTCGCTACTTCATCCATACTCTCAGCATTTAAGACAACAGCTACACTCCAATCAGTATCTCTACCTACATCTATTCCCTCTGATACATCTGCCCCAATCCTGTATTCCTTGTTTGGAGTGGGCCTCTCCCATACCTGTAATCCCCCCTCGTCCATAGCCTCTATTATATATTTTTCCCCACCTTTATCCCTCCAAGATTGTACTGGTATATGGAATCCTTCTGAAGGTCTTTCTCTCTGGAGACGCTGAGAATCTAACACAAGGTTGCCTAGGACATCCATATCAAAAACCCCCCGCCCTGTCGTTACAAATGCCTCACGTGCATTCGTTGGAAATTCTTGATGAAATTTCCTTAAATCATTCTGACACTGTGTTTTTATACATTGTCTGCGCCAATTCAGGTTTTCTAGGTCTATTGTGAACTTCTTTACCTCATCACCTACATCATACTCACACGATATACCTAGTAGGGATTCTTCTGCCTCACCACCATACCTCTTGTCCTGACCTAGCTCAGATTTAAACTTCTCCTTTTCTTCCTCTGAACCAAATGGCTTACTATAATGACTATATAAGTACCACGGAAAAAATATAGCCTCCCATCCAGAATTCCCCTCTGCGGCATCCCAGTACATATCATGGAATACTCCCCCAACTCCCTGCGCTGTAGATTCGATTACCGCCTCCGTGTCAAATCCCTGTACAACACAGTTTAACAGTCCTAATAGATAATCTTCTCCCCCGGCAGTCCATGAAGCAACTTCACTACAATGTAAATAGTCTATCTTACTACCACGTACTTCACGGCCCCCCACCGTTGATAATGAATATGAGGAATTTAATCCGCCGTCTTCACTACCCCAATGCAGGTCTCTTCTACCGCTATATTTTAACTGTGGTTTTACTTCTTTTGGTAGGTTTTGCTCCATAGTACGAGTCATGGCAAACATGACATCTGTAGCCGCCTTACTATGGGTGGTGATTTGTACCACCTTATTCCTGTTCATAGCCGCATGACGGAAGTACCGCCCCTGCACGTATGTTGATATGCCGAAACGTCTTGCTTTTAAGACAATCATCCTAACGTGATTGTGTTCCTTTAACTGCCTCTCCATCATAGAGTGCATAATACTCTGCACTTCATTTAACCCAAATGGAATAAGCTCACCTGTACCAAAATTCTGTATTTGTAAACAGGTATTAAAATATAAGATTGGATCGTCTTTGAGCCGTTTTATTAGCCCTAATATTTCGTTTTCTTCCATGTCCCCTTATGAGTAACGTCTCCAAGGAATGACGGCTCCGCCGAGGTACTAGGGGGAAGCAGAGCCGTCAGGGGCTGGAGACAAAGCCCCCTTACCCCATATATTGATACGTATAGGTATAATATGCAAGGGTGTATAAACGTGAGTAACTACTTTATGTATTATAAGGGGAGGGGGTGTGCGCCGGGGGGTGGCCTTCGGACGGATCGGCTGGCAGGATGATAGCGTTTTCCGGGCCGGATCGTGTGTCAGGAATCCCTCCTTTTATTACACTCGATTGACTGTCAGAAATCCTACCTTTTATTACACTAAATCGGAGGGCAAATCACTGAGCAAATCGGGGCCGTAAATTAATTCCTGAGAAATAGTGACAGGCTCAATTATTAATGCACTGTGATTGCAGGGGCTTGAGGGGTGATATCCTTAGTTGGTTGGCTCTTATCCAAGAGTTGTTCAAAGCTGTGTTTGACTTCCATTGTCTTAGTGGATGGATTGACTCCGATAGTCTTGCCGATCAACTCAAGCGATTGTAGTGCTGTTTTCAATTGATCATCCGCCATTGCTTTGTGGTAGACTCCTTCCATCTCCGCTACCAGCCTAGCTTTGCTCCATCCGCTTGAGGCGATGAGAAAATTCTCATGCTCTTCTATTTTTCCCCTAATTACCACGTGCTGGAGTAACGCATTTGCATTCTTTGCGGAGGCCTCACTGTAGCCCGCTTTAATAGCTGACTGCTTTGCATTCGATGTTTCAATATAATACTGAACAAACCTAGCCTGCTGAGGTGTTAGTCTTTTAGTGGCATGATTCATGCAATTCCTTTAGCTTACCAATTTAAAATTAATTTAATAAAAACCTTGTAGTTTATGTTCAAATGTGATAAAGTGGGGGATATCAATGAGTTACGGAGACACATTGATGCTAACCACAACCCAAACAGGAGACAATATGAGATCAATTAAAACAGAGTCAATCAATCCATCTTTAAAGCTGGTAGCATTCCACGATAAGGAATGGGATCAATTCAAAATAGTTGCTGTCCTTGACGGCAAGCAATTAGGTGATGATTACTATTCAGCTTTTGAAGATGATAAGGAATCCATCCTAGGTACGTTAAGTGCTGAAGCTGATTTCTTCAGAAGTAATCCTTCATATGAATTCATTAAAGCACGTTCCTAATGATACCTCAGATAGCTCATATTATCAACATGATGGTAAGAGCTATCGAAGGTACAATTAAGTACCAACTTGCTTCAAGTCGTGAAGCGAATTAAACAGGAGATAATATGAATCTTTTAGACGCAATAGCTAGTGTAAATGCTAGTAATGACCCAAGCCCTGAAGACGTTGTAAATGATCAACTGGAGTGGGAAAAGGAACGTAGGGATATCAACAGCGGTGTTGTATGTGATGACGGATTCCGCTGGAGTGACGAAATTAATTTTAACCATAATTTCGGGAGATAATATGCGTACATTCTACAACAATGCATTAGACGAAGATCATCTACTTTTAGATATTAAAGTAAGGATATCTGAGAGCAAGTATGGTTCAGAGCCTGAAGTCGTAGCTGTTCAGCTATATCAACCTGATGACCTTGACCAAAAGTTCGGTGAATCAGGCTTTGTAAGATGCGGTGATAATTTAGAGGATTATATAATCACCAAGGCGGTTAAAATTAAGAAGAAAAAAAATAAACACTTCCATCGTAAGGGGGCTAAATGAGTATAAGTGATGACAGGCTAAATGAACTGCTGAAAACATATTCGTTTTCAGAAATAAAAAGGTATCACTTAGATATTCCAGTCGAGGAGTTAAGCAATGGTGCTTGTACTCCTGACGGCATTTTAAAGAAAACTGCAGGCATGGAATATGAAGACATAATCAAAGCTGGATTACCTAGTTTTGAAAACCACGTTAAATCACATTTGAACAGGAGATAAATGGAATCGAAAGAAAGCACAAGTAAAAAACACTTTTATTTAAGTCTACTAAAGAGTGGACTTAGAATAGCAGGGTGTTTAATCGCAGGGGTGAGCAACAGTTTATTAATACTGTGCATCTTCTTTGCCTTGGCAGAAATAATTGGCATTTGGGAGGAGTTATGAGACGTAAACGTAACAACCATATAGGATATCCAAAACCTCAGCATACCAATCGAGCGTATATTTGGATACGTAACAACAGCATAGATCAGGAATTAAATTTTGATAATTCTAGATTGCTAATGGCTGTGATTTCTAAACACGTAACAGGAGAATATTATGATTGTTTATGAAACAAGATTTCACCAATTACTGGTGAACAAATCACATGAAGATTGCGGAGAATATTCCTGCCATTGTACTGAGGGTAAGCCTTGGAGATTTTGGATAAAGAATATTCAGAAACCACTCAATTCAGGTTGGAGAGAATTCCCAACAGAAGCTGAGGCAATGAAGACAGCATTGGAATTAAAGCCTGATGTTGATCAATATGAGTGTGATCAAGAATCAGTATGAGTTGCCGATCATGCAAAGTGCAATTGCATGGTTCATACCTAGGTGGGAATGGGAGTATTGATTTGCTTTGATCAGAGCAAATGTTTGACTCCTGCCAGTACCGTCAATTCCTAGGAGCAAAATTAAGCCGTAGCTATTAATTTAGTTACGGCTTTTTTTTTGGCTAATCAATATCCTACCCAAAACAAGCAAATCCACCTATGTAATCCCTAGGGGGCAATCAACTTCTTTCAATACAGGGCGATCTGAGCATGATTTTGAAGCTCGATCCGCCAATAGGTAGTAATTTCCACTAAAAATAGAATATTCTATATTTGCTAGGCAAAAAATAGACTTTTCCTATCTTACTCTTACCCAAGTAAGCTGAGAGTAAGACTAAACCCTGAGAAAATACACGTTTAATATATTGGCATTAATCTTGTAGCTATTATTAATTTAATTTTAAAACAGGAGAAATAAAATGGATATTAAAACAATTGGTGATTTCGGATTTGAATACACAGTCCAACACCTTGGCACTAAGGGTAGCTTTGATCATGGCGTTATGAATGGGAAGGATTCCGTTTTGATCACTTTTATATTTGATCAAATGCCTGCTGATATTATTAAAAAAGCTCAGAACGAATTCCTGTACGAATTCTCAGGCATTGATGTTCACTTCCGCATTCCTTGGAGTAAAGTAATATCTGCTTAATAACTAGGCAAATCTGGTCAATTGTTAGGCAGATATTTCCCCGCTAGGCAATAAATTCCCCTTCAAGCTGAGAAGCAAATCTTGTAATTTCAACGTGATCCCTGTAAAATGCAGGGATTACAAGTTTGGCACACCTTTTGTAACATATATAAACGAAAGCGAAACGGTTTAATAAAAAAGATTTATAAGGTTAAAATGAAATCGGCAAGGAAGAAACGAAAACTTTTTAAGTGCAGAATAGTGTTACCTTCTAATCGTTATATAACGAAGGTAAAGCGTTCTGCTAAACGCTACAATCGTAAGTATGAGCGTAGCATTAATCGCAATCCATTAAAGGAGATATGATGGAAAATAAAAATGATGGAAGCCTAGCCACTAGGTTTAGGAAATCAACAGAAATTGACCCTAATGACCCAACATTACAGCCGGGTCAATTACTTACTGCACCTAATGGTGAAATCCATAGTCTTTACAATATAAAGAATGGTAAGACCTTTTGGATGAAAGGCAAGGGTGTAAATGGGCGGAATGGTAGACGCAACAAACAGTATCGTAAAGACAGGAATGGCGATGGGATTGATGAGGCAGTTGCTTTCGGTAAGAAAATACAAGGATTGCGGTCATCTGAAATACAAGCGTTTATTGATATCGCAGACGATGAACTCTATGGGAATAGAACAAAGTCATTAGTGTGACTTTTAGTAGACTGGTGAGGTGGTTGGGTTGGAGTTAAAAAGTAACCAGTCTATTGATGGACACACTAACTGAGTGTGTTATCGCTTATCCCTCTTTAGTTTGAGAGATAGCAGGGTTCTCACCCATAAGTAAGGGTGTACAGGAGGAGGCTCAGGCCAATGCCTCATAAAGGGTGAAATGAAAACGCCAGACCCCTTGAGAACGTGTAGGTCATATGGAATATGTTGATCAATATTCGGTGTGCGTGTCCCTACATGGATAAGCTAGCAGGTAACCAGCCCTGAAACGCCACTCAGTTTTCTTAAACATTTAAAGGGAGATAAGTTTATGAGAATGTATGAAGTTAAACGATCTGAAAAGACTATAGCTTTTGCTAGAACAGCAGGCTATGCGAGGGACTACGTGCGAGAGGATGATCCCTCTGCAAGGAAAACTAATAACTCTGTATATGGTGTAGACATCTTCACCAATGGTATGTCAATTACCTTGATAGATATCAAGGCAGATAAGGAGGGGGTTATTACACTACTTAATAGTATACTCTCTAAGCCTCGACACTTTCGGGGGCCAGAGCCAGTAGAGGAACCCCCTGAACAAATTGTAGAAGAGACGGCGA
>Ga0206683_10002894_pt1 | contig 11455 bp, 6 predicted proteins | sample M280m12015metaG_FD_155483 | JGI IMG/M metagenome (GOLD analysis project Ga0206683, IMG submission 155483) | Ammonia-oxidizing marine archaeal communities from Monterey Bay, California, United States - M2 80m 12015 | ecosystem: Environmental > Aquatic > Marine > Intertidal zone | place: USA...
TATTAGTAGAGGCATTTGCTTTAGTTAAGCATACTTGTCGTTTACTATATGGAAAAGAGTGGACAGCAGTCGGTCAAAAGATTAAGTGGGAAATGATTCCTTATGATGAGCAATTAATCGGTGGAGTTGTACTACATGAAGGCAAAATATCTGAAATGAAAACTGGAGAAGGAAAGACTCTAGTTGCAACAATGCCTATTTATTTGAATGCATTGTCTGGAAGAGGCGTCCATATTGTTACCGTAAATGATTATTTAGCACAAAGAGATTCAGAATGGATGGGAAAAGTATTTGAAATGTTAGGTATGTCTGTTGGCCATATTTTAAACTCAATGAATCCTGAACAAAGAAAGATAGCATATAATTGCGACATAACTTATGGGACCAATAATGAGTTTGGATTTGACTATCTAAGAGATAATATGACAATTGATGCTGAATATTTAGTTCAAAGACCTCATCATTATGCTATCGTAGATGAAGTGGATAGTGTTTTAATAGACGAAGCAAGAACCCCTTTAATTATTTCTGGTCCAGTAGAAACAAAAATTAATCAATCTTATGTCGATTTGAGCTCTCCTGTCAAATCTTTAGTTAGCAAGCAGAAAATATTAGTATCTGAATTAGTAGGTAAGGCAGAAGAAATTTTAAAGATCGATAATCCATCAGAAGATCAGCTTTATGATGCCGGACTACTTTTACTAAAATCAAAAAAAGGATTACCTAAAGATAGAAAATTACAAGAATTATTCCAAGAGCAAGGAACAATGAAACTGATGAACAGTGTTGAGTCTGAATATATTGCAGATAAAAAATTACATGAATTAGATGAAGATTTATATTTTGCTATAGATGAGCAGTCAAATAGTGTAGATCTTTCAGATAAGGGCAGAGCAGCTCTATCTCCGGATAATATGGAGGCATTTACTATTCCTGATTTAGGGGAGATGTTAAGCGATATTGATGAAAGTGATTTATCTGAAGATCAAAAAAAATTAAATAAAGAAAAAGCTTATCAGTTACATTCACAAAGAAGTAGCAAGATTCACTACTTAAATCAACTTCTTAAAGCATATACATTATTTGATAAAGATGTAGAATATGTAGTACAAAATGGTCAAGTATTAATTGTTGATGAGTTTACAGGACGAGTTTTGCCAGGAAGAAGATTTAGCGGTGGATTACATCAGGCATTAGAAGCAAAAGAGAATGTTAAGATTGAAAAAGAAACTCAGACATTAGCATCAATTACTATTCAGAATTATTTTAGGATGTATGATAAGTTATCTGGAATGACTGGTACAGCTGAAACAGAAGCAGCAGAGTTCGAGAAAATTTATAATCTTGGTGTTACTGCAATTCCAACACATCGTCCAGTTGTTAGGCAAGATTTCAATGATGTTATTTATAAATCTATGCATTCAAAATATAAAGCGGTAATCAATGAGATAAATGATTATTTCAAAAAAGGACAACCAGTATTAATTGGAACTATATCAGTTGAGGTATCTGAGCTATTATCTAAAATGTTAAAACAAAAAGGAATACCACATAATGTCTTAAATGCAAAGCAACACCAAAGTGAGGCACAAATTGTAGCTCAAGCAGGATTAAAGAACGCTATTACTATTGCAACTAACATGGCTGGAAGAGGAACTGATATCAAGTTAGGACCAGGAGTAGAAGAATTAGGTGGTTTACACATTATTGGTACTTCAAGACATGAGTCAAGACGTATTGATTTACAGTTAAGAGGTCGATCTGGTAGACAAGGAGATAGCGGTTCTTCAAAGTTTTATATTTCCTTAGAAGATGATTTGATGCGTTTGTTTAATATGGATAAACTGGCTTCCTATATGGACAGGCTCGCGATGGATGATGATCAAGAATTAAGCGCTGGAATGTTAAATCGCGGCGTAAGTAATGCTCAACAGAAAGTTGAAGAGAGAAATTTTGGTATGCGTAAGCATTTGCTTGAGTATGATGATGTCTTAAATCAACAAAGAGAAATTATTTATGATCTAAGGAATAAGGCATTGCTCTCAGAGTCAATTAAATCTTCGATTGATGAATTTATTGATGATTTCATATATGATTTATTTGAATCATTGGATATTAAAAATATAAAGGATTGGGATTGGCCAGCATTAAATCAAGAATTAAATGCACACCTATTGATTGAAATAGATCAATCTGATTTTGAAGCAAAGAGTAGTAAAGAAGATATAGTAAATGCTATTGCAGAGAAAGCATTAGAATACTACAGTCAAAAGGAAGAAATTATACCAGCAGAATTATTGCGCAAGCTTGAAAAATTTGTAGTTCTAAGAACAATTGATGAGAAGTGGCGCAATCATTTACTAGGAATGGATCAGTTAAGAGAGGGCATTGGCCTGAGAGCTTTTGGACAGAAAAATCCACTTATAGAATATAAGGCAGAAGCATACAATTTTTTTCAAGATTTAATGGCTAGCTTACGAGCATCAATTGTACAAAGAGTTTATCATGCACAGATTAGTGAAAATCCTCGAGAAGAGTCTTCCCCTGTTCAAAAAAATATTCAAATGACTCATGCAGATGCTTCATCTGAAATACCATCAGAACCTGTAAAAACTCCTCAGACTAATACGGAAGAGAAGATTGGTAGAAATGATAAAATAAAAGTATTATCTCCTTCAGGAGAAGAAGTAGAAATTAAGTTTAAAAAGTTAGAATCTTATCTAGAGAAAGGATATACACGTGTCTAAAAAGAAAAATAAATTACATTTCTCAACGAAATCTATTCATGTTGGCAACAAGATTGATGAAACAGGAGCTGCTGTTACTCCCATTCATTTCACATCAACTTTTAAACAACCAGCGTTTGCTAGTACAGAGAAATATGTTTATTCAAGGGTTGGCAGTCCAACATTAGAAGCTTTAGAGGAAAATTTAGCTATGCTTGAAAATGCAAAATATGCCTATGCATTCTCTTCTGGGATGGCAGCAATGACTGCAATTTTTATGATGTTTAAACCAGGAGACCATATTTTAATTTCACAAAATGTTTATGGAGGTGTTTTCAGGTTAGTAACTAGAGTATTAAATGATAATAAAGTAGATTTTGAATTTATAGATACATCTAATGTAGATAAAGTTACTGATTCAATCAAAGATAATACAAAATTGATTCACCTTGAAACACCAAGCAACCCTTTACTTGATTTAGCTGATATTGAAAAAATTTCAAAAGTAGCACATGAAAAAAATGTATTAGTTAGCGTTGATAACACATTTATGAGTCCTTATGGACAGAGACCTTTGGATTTAGGTGCAGATATTGTTATGCATAGTACAACAAAATTTATTAGCGGACATTCTGATGTACTAAGTGGGGCATTAATGATTAATAATGATGAAGCATCCGAAAAAATTACTTTAATTCAAAATACTGGAGGAGCGCTACCTAGTCCATTTGATGCATGGCTACTTTTAAGATCAGTCAAGACACTTTCTGTTAGAGTTGAAAAGCAGTTTGATAATGCTCATAAGATTGCTCATTGGCTAGATAATCATTCTCAAATTACAAGAGTAATCTATCCTGGACTCAAATCTCATAAACAATTTGATTTAGCAACAAAACAGCATTCTTCACCAGATGGTAATCCAGTATATGGTAGCATGATCTCTTTTGAACTAGATCAATCAATCAATCTTGATAACTTTGCAAAACAATTAAGTATTATCACATTAGCTGAAAGTTTAGGTGGCGTGAAAAGCTTAATATCTTGTCCTTATTCTATGACTCATGCATCTGTACCTCATGACAAAAAAACTAAGCTAGGAATAACTCCTAATTTATTAAGGTTTTCTGTTGGTATTGAGCATGTAGATGATTTAATTTCAGAGCTTGATTTTGCAATAAATCATAATTAACACTTTTTTTAGTTAATTCTTTTTATATTGTTAAAAATATATGCCGTGGTGGCGGAATTGGTAGACGCGCTGGTCTTAGGAACCAGTATCGTAAGATGTGAAGGTTCGAGTCCTTTCCACGGTACTTATGGAAATTATGTTTCTAGGTGTTATAATTCTGGTTGCATTAGTGCTCTTTATTACAGAATTATTTCCAATAGATGTAACAGCCCTTCTAGTTCTTGGGTTGTTGCTTGTTCTTGGGCTAGTGAGCCCAGCCGAGAGTCTTGCAGGATTTTCTAATCCTGCTGTTATGACTATTGCATGTCTTTTTATCATGAGCTATGCATTACAGAAATCTCATATTCTCGAATATGTGATTATCAATATTAATAAATTAATTGATAAATCTAGAATTGTAGGTATGGTTGCTTACTTATTTTTTATTGGTATTGCTTCTGCTGTTGTAAATAATACAGCAATCGTAGCAATTTTTATGCCAGTTACTATTCGTTTGGCAGAAAAATATGATATCAGTCCTTCTAAAGTTTTAATTCCATTAAGCTATGCAGCTATTTTAGGTGGAACATTAACTTTAGTAGGAACTTCTACCAATTTAATTGTTAATTCTATATTAGTAGATACTTCTGGAGGTACAGTATCGCTAGGAATGCTTGAGTTTGCAAAGTTTGGAATTATAAAATTTGCTATAGGCTTATTATACATCTTTACTATTGGTTATAAATTGTTGCCTTCAAGAATAGCAAAGTCTTCCAGTATTGAGGATTATAGCTTAGATGGATATTTAACAGAGTTTCGAGTAAATGGGAACTCACCTCTATGCGGAAAAACACTGTTAGATAGAAAGATTAATGAGAATTATGATGTTATTGTTTTGGATGTGCTAAGAGGAGGTGAAATCATTACCTCTAATTTAAGAGGTCTAAAATTAGAAGAAGGTGATGTTCTATTTGTTAAGGGTTCTTTCGATAATTTTCAACGTTTAAAAGAGATTGAAAATCTTGCACTTTTAACTGATGAAAAACTTACACAAGAAGAACTAGAGCAAGAGGATCATATAATAGCAGAATGTTTAGTTACTGATAGTTCAGAATTGATTGGAAAAACTCTTCAAGAAGCAAATTTTAGAAGATCATTCGGTAGTTTTGTTTTAGCAATCCGAAGAGAAGGTGAGGTTATTAGAAGAAAATTAGCACATTTTATATTAAAACCATTTGATACTTTGTTAGTATATGGACCTAGAGATCGTATAAATCAGCTTGCGTCTAAAGATGGATTCATTGTTCTTGGTAAGACTGATGCTGATCTTGATAGTCATCCAATGTGGTGGTTGAGTCCCGTTGCAATATTATGTGCTGTAGGACTAGCTATTTTTAAAATAATACCTATTGTGGTAGGAGTTATACTTGGAGTGATTGCTTTATTATTAGCAAGGGTTATTACACCCAATGAGGCTTATTCATCCATACATTGGCAAGTAATCATAGTAATTGCAGCTTTCTTACCAATGGGAGCAGCAATTCAGCGTACAGGATTAGATATAATGATAGGCGATGCAATAGGTAGTATAGTTAATTTATTTCCTGAAAATCTTATTCCATATTTCTTATTAGCTATTATTTATTTAATTACAATGATATTAACCGAGATTGCATCAAATGCAGCTACAGCAATTATTATGACCCCAATTACTCTAACATTAGCTGCAAGTTTTGGTTTTGATCCTAAACCATTTATCTTTGCTGTTTGTTATGCAGCATCAGCATCATTTATTACACCTGTAGGATATCAAACAAATCTCATGGTATTTGGTCCAGGAGGATATAGGTATTCTGATTATATTAGAGTAGGACTTCCTCTAGGAGTTATTCTATGGATTGTTTCTGTAGCAATTATTCCAATGATCTGGCCTTTCTAATGTTTAAAGGCTTAGAACATTGGCAATATGAAAATAAAGCTATTTCAAGAACATTTAATTTTTCATCATACCTGTCTGGTTTAAATTTTCTTAACAAGATAGCTTTTTTAGCTGAGAAGTTAAATCATCATCCAGATATGAAATTAACTTGGCGTAAAGTGCATGTTCTACTTACAACACATGATAGCGGTGATGTTACAGATAAAGACATAGAATTGGCAAAATTATGCGATCAAAATTTTAAGGGTTAGTATTGCAATATTTAGTTCTAGTATCGATACTCTGGTCTTTTTCATTTGGGATTATTAAATATGGATTATCAGAGGTAGATCCTCTATTTATTAGTTATGTGAGAAATCTGATTGCTTTATTATTTTTTAGCTCTATTTCTGTCTATCAGTTCAAAAGATTTCGATGGGATATTAATCTTATTGCTATAGGAGCTATTCAATTTGGGCTCATGTATATCTTCTATATTCAGTCTTACCAATATTTGCCCGCTTATCTTATTGCAACCTTCACTATCACAACACCTATTTTTGTATCTATTGCCGATAAATATTTTTTTAGAAAAGAAAGAAGCTTCAAAAATCTGTTAGCAATCTTTTTAGTGGTATTAGGATCTTATTTTATGCGATATAATATTGCAAACCCAATAGAATACTGGTATGGATTTATGCTTATCCAATGTGCAAATTTTGTATTTGCTTGGGGGCAAGTATGGTTCAAGCAATGGAGTATTAAAAATACAGAGACCGATATCATCAGTAATTTTTCTCAGTTATTTCTTGGTGCAACAGCTGTTACATCTTTATCCTATTTTTTCATTTCAGATAATAATGTTCAGTTAACAGATGTTAATTTACTTGCTCTGCTGTTCTTAGGTTTATGTGCTACTGGTATTGGATTTTTATTATGGAATATTGGGGCAACACAAGTTAGTTCATACAGGCTTGCAGTTTCAAATAACCTAGTAATTCCAATCGCAATCTTTAATTCAATCGTGATTTTTGGAGAATCCGTTAATTTTTTATTATTTTTTCCGGGAGTAATTCTATTCTATATAGCTTATAGACTTACTTAGTGCGTTGCATTCTTTTCTTATGCATTTTTTTTGCAGCATTTGCCATCACTATATCTAATACACTTTTAAATGCAATAACAATACGCCATTGCCATGGGAAGATAAACATTTTTTTCTTTTTATTAAGGGCGTTCACAATTTTTTTTGCAGCAATATCTGTCTTAATGATGAAGGGAGTCCATTCTACTGGGTCTGTCATTTCACTTTTAACAAAACCTGGACAAATAAGTGTTACATCTATGCTTGATGGTAATGTTTTTCTCCAACTTTCACTTAAAGCTCTCACAGCAAATTTAGATGCAGCATATGCTCCACCACCAACCCATGCTATATGACTTGCAACTGATCCTACTAAAGCAATATGACCGCTTTGTTGTTTTAACATTGTTGGAATAAATGGAACAACAGTATTCTGTACCCCAATAACATTAACTTTGATTACTTCATTAATTGCGCTTGGATCTCCTTTATGGAGTGCATCTAGATCTCCACGACCTGCATTTGCAATTACTAAATCAATTCTAGTAATTTTTGATAAAAAATCGTCTATAGATTCTTTTGTTGAATGTTGATCAGTAACATCAACAGAGTAAGTTGTAACTTCAGCGCCCATTTGTCGACATTTATTAGCAATATCTTCTAATTTTTCTTTTCTTCTAGCACATAATGCTAAATGATTACCATTTTTTGCATATTCATAAGAAACATATTCTCCGATTCCGCTACTTGCGCCTGTAATAAAGATATTCATAGGGGATATTCTACAAATTTATCGGTCATAATTCCATTAAAACTAATTATATTCATTCATATATGGCTAAAAACAAAATAGATGGTTTAGCTCAGGCAATTATTGAGAATGAATCGCGTCAGCTAAATAATGTTGCGAAACAAATAGACAAAGATATTGTTAAGGCTGCGGAGCTTATTATGGATAATAGTGGCAAGTTAGTAGTCTGCGGTTTAGGTAAATCAGGTTTAATTGGAGAAAAGATTGTTGCCACATTATGTAGCACAGGCACAAAAAGCGTATTTGTACATGCAGCAGAGGCATTGCATGGAGATTTAGGTATTTATAATCCAGGAGATCCTACATTACTTATATCAAAAAGTGGGAACACTGAAGAATTAGTTCGATTAATTCCAATTTTACGTGAATTTCAATCACCATTAATTGCTCTAGTCGGGAATATGGATTCTTATATGGCAAAAAATGTAGATATCGTATTAAACGGTACCATTGAAAGTGAAATTGATCCACTAGGAATTGTCCCTACTACAAGTGCATTAGCTGCTTTAGCTATTGGAGATGCACTTGCATCTGTCTTAATGGTAAAAAGAGGATTTAATGAGGCAGATTTTGCACGATATCATCCTGGTGGAGAGCTAGGTAAACAACTAGGATTGACTGTTAATCATTTAATTCATTCTTTGGATGAAGTAGCTCTTATAGACAAAGAAAGCACATTAGAAGATATTGCTTCTGCTATGACTGAAAAGCCTTTAGGCGCAGCATTAATTATTAACAATAAAGAGTTAATAGGAATTGTAACAGAAGGGGATTTAAGAAAGGCAATTGCATCAAGCAAATCTTTGTCAGACTCTATGGGAGAATTAATTAATGAAAATCCTATATCTGTTTCTCCTGGGCTATCAGTTCAGGATGCGATGAAATTAATGGAAGATCGTGATTCACAGATTTCTGTATTACCTGTAGTCAATGAATCTAAAGAATGTTTAGGGTTAATTAGACTGCATGACCTATATCAAACTAAATTAGTTTAATCCTATTTAACAAGTAACATTTTCATGGTCTTGTTGAAATCTTTGGTACGAAGTTGATAGAAGTATACACCGCTACTTAATGTGTCACCATCGTCATTTGTACCATCCCATTCTACGGTATGAGTTCCTACGCTATTTTCACCTTGATCAATTGTTTTCACTAACTGTCCAAGCGTATTATAGATATAAATTTTTACAGAGGTTGCTTCTGCTACATCATACTGTATTGTTGTTTGGTTGCTAAATGGATTCGGATAATTTTGATATAATGCAAATTCATCTGGAGTACCCAACTCAATGATACCATTACCTGCTGCTCCATCTTTAGAGAATAGCTGATAACTTACTTCAATATTAGAGCTAGGAATATCTCCATCAATATAGATAAATAATTCTTTTTCATCCTTAGATAATCTACCGAATTCAAATTCATAGCTTTCTTCTAAGTTGTCATTGTTCTCTAGTATAATCATACTTTGATTATTTTTTGCAACAGAGAATTGGTATACATTACCTTCATTTACAATTTCAAATCTACCAGCAGTAATATCATCTGGAAGTGTAATCTTAATTTGATTACCAAATAACTCTGCAGGGAAATCAATTGGATTTAATTTCTGCTCTTCTCCAGGCTCTGAAGTTTTTCCTTGTGCTTTTGTCCACTGCCAGTTTCTAGTAAATACACTGATATCATAAACATCACATGTACTATCTAGTGTTGGTGTAAGATAAGGGCTAGTACCTGTTGCTGGTCCAATATCAACATTTGGCCATGCATTTACAAGAGAGTTTAAGTCTTCAACATCTACATCCCAGTCGTTGTCATAATCACCTAGCATAGCTGTGTAGGTTGTAAATCCACTAATGACAGCATTTGAGTTGTTACCACTTTCATCAAATGCAGCAACTTTGAGATAATATTTGGTATAATCATCAAGAGTTAATCCAGTCAATGTTAAATTGGTTAAACCAACATTTTGATACATTACAACATCTGCTTCAAGATCTTGATCGGTTGTTCCAATACCCATGTAATAGTATGCGATTCCAACATTATCCGACCAACCATCAACGCTGATTGTGATATCAGAAGTACTTCTTATGTATTCACTATCTTGTAAATCATTGATTGTAAATGTCCCAGCAGTTGGACCAGTGCTATCTAATATATAGCTTACTTGATCAGAAATAGTCTCATTTCCGTCATTATCAACTGCCCCTACTTTATAATACCATTGCTCACCTTGAGCTAAGCCGTCATGCAATAACGAATCAACCCCAAAGGTTTGTCTAAATACAAATGTAGTATCTGGCCATGGTGTAGTAGAAGGAGATGCATAAAAATGTTCTGAGTCAATATTTCCAAGTGTACCTTGACCGAGCAAATTACTGCTATCAGGAGTAAAGTTATCTGTTAAACTACCATAAACATTATAAGAAGCAAAATCTGATTCTCCATTTCTATTCCAGAAGATAGCTACACCATCATCACTAGGATTCCATACATCATTAGCCGCATCATAAACTAGTTCCGGTTCAGCCGATACCCCTTGAGGTGCAAGTGGAGCACCATCTGAACTTAACTGTCCAGCTGTAACTGTAAAATTATCCCAGAATGCATATTGTTGATTAGATGTAATAACATGTATTGCAACCCTTACATCTGTTCCTGCATATGCAGTTAAATCATAAGATTGTTGTGTCCAACTACCTGTATTCTCACCCACAATGTTAGCAAGCGTAACTGTAAAGTCTTCAATAGAAGTTCCTCCAGAAGGTGATAGTAAAACATCATAGTCTTCTGCACCTCCATTCATATTAGTATAAAAACTTAGAATATTATCTGTTCCAGGTCTTAACCAAAGTTTTGGACTAATTAACCAATCATCAGCATTTCCAGCTCCAGCATATCCTAAACCAGCCATCCAGTGACTACCATCTGCTGCTCCATATCCAGCAGTATAATACCACCATGAAAAATCATCAGAGTCATTATTAGCGTTTATATAGCCAAATGCATGTACATCTCTTCTTCCATCAGCCCAACCGTACGGGTTAGTTTCAAATCCTTCTTCCCATAAAGTATCTTGTTGTGCTGTTGCCCAAATAATATTGTTTTTTGTAACTGCATCAGAATTGGTTCCATCACCAACTGATAGTGAAACATTAAATTGTCCTGCAGCTGCATATGTATGAGAAGGGGACTGATCTGCACTAGTGGATCCATCTCCAAAGTCCCAAGTCCATGAAGTAGGTGCTCCTGTTGATCTGTCAGTAAATTGCACAGTTAGTGGGAATACACCCGAAGTTTTATCAGGAGTAAATGCAGCATTTAATGGTGCTGTAGATGTGAATCCTGTGGAATAAAATAAGCCTCTACCATGAGTTCCAGCAGCTAGCGCGTTATCAGATGATCTTCTTACTAACATATCAGTTCTGACATTTGCTAAACCATCATTTGAAGGATTCCATGTAGGGCTTGAAGCAGAAACATCATCAGAAACCCATGTTCCAAGTTCAGTCGCTAAGATTACTTGATTATAGTTATTTGGATTATATAATCCCCAACGCACAGGCATATCAGCAAGATCGCCTTCAATATCATTCCATCCATTAGCTCCACCACCACCTACTGTTTCCCATGCTGAAGTAACTCCATAGTTTGATACAGTAACTAATATTTGATTATCATCTTTTCCAATATCAATTGATGAAATATATCCACTGATATTAGATCCGCTGATATCAGTAGC
>Ga0206683_10002895_pt1 | contig 11452 bp, 10 predicted proteins | sample M280m12015metaG_FD_155483 | JGI IMG/M metagenome (GOLD analysis project Ga0206683, IMG submission 155483) | Ammonia-oxidizing marine archaeal communities from Monterey Bay, California, United States - M2 80m 12015 | ecosystem: Environmental > Aquatic > Marine > Intertidal zone | place: USA...
TGGTTTCGCGATTCCCGCCAACATGGCGCGCTCGGTCATGGATCAACTGGTGGAATTTGGCGAGGTTCGAAGGGGTCTTTTGGGCGTCAGTATTTCTGATTTCACAAAAGAGTCTGCTGAAGCCTATGGCATGGAGAATACCGACGGCGCATTAATTCAAGAGATCGTTCCCGAGTCGGCAGCAGAAAACGCAGGCCTGGAGGTTGGTGATGTGGTCATCAAAATTGATAACGAAAAAATTCAGGGTGCTGCCGAACTGCGCAACTCAGTTGGCATGAAACGCAGCGGCGATAAGGTCAAGCTCACTGTGCTTCGCGACGGCAAAAAGCGAACAATCACTGCAACCCTTGGCAGCATTGATACCATCAGTATTGCTAATGCTGACGATATTCATCCCGGCTTACAGGGCGCTGAGTTCAGTAACTACAAAGGTAACGCTGACTCATTCGTCAACGACGCTGTTCTGGTCAACAGCGTAGAGCCGAACAGCCAAGCTGCGGCGAATGGCCTGCGGCCCAATGATGTGATTACTGCGGTAAATCGCATTCCCGTCACATCAACACAGGAACTGACTGCAGCGGCTGAAGATCAGTCTGTGCTAATGCTGCGCATCGCTCGTGATAACCGCACACTGTTGCTGCAAATACGCTAAACGACAGCAGCTGCAACCGGGGCTCGACTGCACGCTGTCGGGCCCCGGTTGCAGCTCAAGCCCGTACCCCTCATAAACTTAGCGCGATGTCACCCACAGCACATTCATCAAGCGACGTTTAGCGCTACAATCTCCTCATGAACATCTACCTTGTCGGCGGTGCAGTGCGCGATCAACTGCTCGGACTTCCTGTGAAAGAACGGGATTGGGTTGTTGTTGGTGCAAATCCAGAGGCAATGATTAGTGCTGGCTACCAACAGGTTGGTAAAAACTTTCCGGTTTTCCTGCATCCAAAAAGCAAGGAAGAGCATGCATTGGCGCGGACCGAAAAAAAAACCAGCCCCGGCTACACCGGCTTCGATGTTTATGCAGGAGAAGACGTTACTCTTGAGGAGGACTTGCTCCGTCGTGACCTGACAATTAATGCAATGGCGAAAATGCCTGATGGCAGCATTGTTGACCCCTATGGCGGCGGCGCCGATATAAAAGCCAAAACCATCCGTCACGTATCAGACGCTTTCCGTGAAGACCCGCTTCGGGTGCTCCGTGTTGCACGTTTCGCGGCCCGCTTTAAACATTTAGGCTTTAGCGTCGCTCCGGAGACCATGGAACTGATGCGCCTAATCACAAAAAGTGGGGAGCTGGGCTCACTCACACCTGAACGCGTTTGGGTAGAGACCGAAAAGGCCCTGCAAACAGACAACCCTGATTATTATTTTGAACTGCTGCGCAGCTGCAATGCACTGTCTGTATTGTTTCCCGAAGTTGATTGTTTATTTGGCGTACCACAACCGCCGCGGTGGCATCCGGAAATTGATACAGGTCTTCACACACTGTTAACGCTTCAGCAAGCCGCTTTGCTGAGCTCAGATCCGGCGACCCGATTTGCTGCACTAACTCATGACTTAGGCAAAGGTACTACGCCAGAAGCGGAGTGGCCGACCCATAACGGCCATGAAGCCCGTGGCGCGCATCTCATTAAACAGCTTTGCGAACGGCTTGCGATACCCAATCGCTATCGTGAATTGGCGACCCTTGTTGCCAAAGAGCACCTGCGGGTTCATCGAGCGTTGGAATTACGCCCTGCCACGGCATTAAAACTCCTGGAGACAGTGGATGCATTCCGCAAACCCGAGCGCTTTGCTGAACTGCTGCTTGCCTGCGAAGCCGATATGCGCGGACGAACCGGTTTAGAAGCTGTGCCCTATCCGCAGGCTGACTACCTGCAAGAAATACATTCGGTAACCGCGGCGATTTCAGCAAACAACGTCGACGCTAAATATCAAGGTAAAGCGATTGGTGAACGCATTCGTGATTTACGCACATGTGCCATTGAAGATCTTAAGGCGGCGCGGCAAGTACGCCGTTAATTGGCCCGAATAAAGCTCATGCAAATAGGCATACGCACAGCGCAAGCCTAAAACGAACCGTCAGTCTGTGATCAGAGGAAAACCCACAACAAGACGCCGGAAAGTACCAAACGGTAGACCATAAAAGGGAACATGCTGAGCCGGTCGAGCGCACTTAAAAATACTTTAATACAAAGATACGCACTCACGGCCGAGACACCGACACCAAGAAACAGCAATAGCCAATTAACAGCTTCGCCCGCCTCAACAAGGTTCACGGTCTCCAAACCAGCAGCTAGCGTAATAACCGGAATAGATATTAAAAACGAAAACCGAGCTGCCGCTTTACGAGACAAGCCCAAAGCCAAACCAGCAGTAATAGTTACGCCCGAACGCGAGGTGCCCGGAATCAGCGCCACCGCCTGAGCAAGGCCGATTAGCACCACAGTGCGCCAGGTCATCGAATACTCATCTCCGCCAACACCCCCTTTGCGGTCAAACACCCACAGCAGGACGCCAAATACAGCGGTAGTCGCTGCGATGACGAGCGGACTGCGCAAGCTCTCACCAATAAAATCATGAAGTAATAGACCAGCAAACCCCACAGGAATGGTGGCGATCAACATCGCCCAGCCCAAACGAGCATTGGCTTCACCGTTATCAATAGCGGCTGCTCTGCCCACCAATGAGGCCAGCCATGCACGCAATATTTCCACTACCTCGAAACGAAAATACCAGAGCACCGCAGATAGAGTGCCAAAATGCACGGCCACATCAAAAGCCAACCCCTGATCCGGCCAATCAAAAAACTGCGGCACTAGAATAAGGTGTGCGGAACTGGAGATCGGCAGAAACTCAGTTAAGCCCTGCACCAACGCCAACAAAATGGTCTCGATCCAACCCACAGCAAGCCCTGCTCTTTAGAAATACAAATAACGGTGTGGCGACTTTACCGCAAATAGCGAATGACATTCATCTCGGAACACACCCTTTTTTTAATCACTACAAATTCACTCGCAAATCACGCCCCTGAAATCCGCTGGATGGCAAAACATCATCTGTGGTCAACAGCATAACTTTAAACACCTCGCCCATTTCGCCAGGCAAGGTCAACTTCCGCACCTGGGAAGACATCTGTGCGTTATTAACAGCTGAACCTGTCTGCCTAAGCTCAAGCTGTGCCGTGATTCCGCTGTCTAACAAAAAATGCGCCTGGGTTGTGTACGCAGCAACGTTAAATCCGGCCTGCAAAGCTGCTTCGCCGACGCGGGTAAAATCGACCCATGCAGTGATGTCCTGAATACCCGGATACAACAATGGGTCGTTATGCGCATGGTGATGGTAGTGACAGCGCAAGGTGCCATCACTGCGCTCAGCGGAGTAAAAATCGGCTTGGGACAAGCCGTAATCAATAAGAAATACCGCACCTTTATCCAACAACGCGCCCAGACTATGTATAAGGCCCGATGCGGCAAAACACACTTCGGAACGATAACCGACGGGCAAATCATCCATCGAGACAAGCCGTTCCGCAAACGCCTTTAGCGCGCCTTTTGCTGGACGCGCAGTAAGCGACAAGCCTGCTCCGTGTGAACCCACACCCAACTCAAGAGCGCCCGAACTGCCAAGCTCAAAACGCGATACTGGCAGCGCGTCGAGAACTTCATTAGCCACAACCACACCGCTGAAACCCTTCTCAGGCAGACTATCCAACCAGACCACTCGGTCCAACAGATCAGGGACCCGCTGCCGCAGCAGATGGTGCTGGCGTTCACGCAGATCCGGCGACGGCTCGAGAATCAAGTAGCGCTCAGGCAACTCTTGCAAACCCTGCAACTCCAACAGCATATCTGCCGCCATCAACCCACTGCCTGCACCCAGTTCCAACACCGTGCGGCAGCCGCTTTTAACCAGAACTTCCGCAATCTGCCCCGCGAGGCACACTGAAAACAGCGCTGATATCTGAGGTGCAGTAACAAAATCACCCTGTTCACCAAACTTAGCGGCACCGGCTTGGTAGTAGCCAAGACCGGGCGCATATAAGGCCAAACGCATGTACTCACTAAACGACAACCAGCCGCCAGCGCCAGCAATCTCGTGCTGAATCAGCGCAACCAGTCGAGCGCTATGCTCGGTTGCTGCCGAATCGGGTTCGGGTAATTGGTTGGACATGCTCACTAGTGTAATCTTAACCTCAACTGGAACTTAAACCTGCATAGAACAAAAGGCACTGAATTGACTATTCCTGAGACAAACCTGAACGGCAAGTGGGCACTTATCACCGGCGCAGGAAAGCGGCTGGGCGAATGCATGGCCAGAACGCTGCATGAGCACGGCGCAAATATCGCTATTCACTACCGCAGTTCGGAAAAACCAGCACAGGAGCTGGCTGATTCACTCAATAGTTTGCGTGCGGGGTCGGCCTTTACTGCGCAAGCTGATCTATTGCATATCGATGAACTCAACACACTGGTTAAAACAGTTACTGATAAAACAGGCCAACTCGACATTCTAGTCAACAATGCGTCCTCGTTTTACCCTACCCCCCTAGGCACGGTAACCGAAGCCCAGTGGCAGGACCTGATTGGCAGTAACTTAAAGGCCCCGTTGTTTCTTGCCCAGGCGGCACTGCCATTTTTGCGCATTGCCCATGGCGTAATCATCAACATTGTCGATATCCATTCACAACGACCATTAAAAGATCACACGGTATACGGCCCCTCTAAAGCCGCACTCTCTATGCTAACCAGGACGCTGGCCAAAGATCTGGCGCCGGAAGTCCGAGTGAATGGCGTTTCTCCCGGCGCTATTTTGTGGCCGGACGAAGGCATGCCCGAAAAGATTGCGCAAACAATCATCAAGCAAGTGCCGATGAAACGCGTTGGTGAGCCTACCGACATTGCCCGTACAGTGCTCTTTCTGGTGAAAGATGCACCTTATATCACCGGGCAAATTATTGCGGTGGACGGTGGCAGATCGGTGGGCTGGTAAAAGGCCGTCGCGGTGCGAACTAAAGCTTAATGGGCTCTACAGTCATTGGACTCGCCGCCTGATCGAAGGCTGTCCAGAGTTCTGCCATGGTTTTGCCGCTAAGCGGATGACGAAAGCCAGGAGCAATCTCGGCCAGCGGGCCTAAAACAAAAGCGTATTTATCAATATCGTCGCGCGGCACTCTGAGCTCTGGGTCGGCATCAACCAAATCGCCATACAGCACCATATCAAGATCCAAGGGGCGGGAGACAAACCCATGCTGATCTTCACTGCGACCAGCCTCGTGCTCCAGCTGAGTCATGACTGCCGCACAATCATGCGGCGAACACTCCGTGGTAAAACCAACAATAAGATTAAGAAAGTCATCGCCACTGAAACCGGCCGATGCTGAGCGATACACCGTAGAGAGCTGGAGATCACCAAACTCTCGCCGCAATAACATCACCGCCACACCCACATTAACCGCGGCATTAATATTACTGCCGACACTGACAAAAACCTGTGTGGACATATTCAGTCTCTACTGCCGCGCTCAACCATGACACCCACTTCCCGCGAATGCTTGACAGCACCCGGCTTGCTCACGCGAATTCGGACCCACGGAACGTGGTAAGTGGCCATGATATGAACAGCGACTCGATCGGCAAGCGTCTCTACCAATTTAAACCGTCCCTCCTTCACTAAACCCGTGACCGATTGGGAAACCGATTTATAGTCAACGCAGTGCTCAATATCCTCTGTTTCTGAAGCCTTTGTGACATCCGTGCCCATATCGATATCAATATTCACGGTCTGGGGCATCTTCCGCTCCCAACCCCAAATGCCAATTATGCATTCGATCTCAAGATCTCTAATGAAGACAATATCCATATCGTTAAACCTTCCAGGTTCAATGCCCTGCGCTGCTCTAGATAACAGGCAGCTGATCAAGCGCCCACCTTGCCTTTGCCACCACGCCAGCTGCTGCTGGCTGACCCGAAGCTATTCGCTGCGCCCCGGCGAAGGCGACCATAGCCCCATTGTCGGTGCAATACTCATGCCTTGGATAAAACACTCGGCAATCTCGTTTCTCCAATTCGACCCTTAGATCGGCACGGAGCTTCTTATTTGCACCAACACCACCGGCTACAACCAGATTTTTATACCCTGTGTGCTTTAACGCTCTTATAGCCTTCACAACCAACGTTTCGACTACAGCGCACTGAAACGAGTTCGCCAAATCTGCTTTGGCGGATTCATCCAGAGCATCCGCAGACTCGAGTTCACGCACCTTGAGCATAACGGCTGTCTTTAAACCACTAAAACTGAAATCTAGGCCTGGCTTTTTTAGCATCGGACGCGGCAGATTAAATTTATCGATACTGCTCTGCTCGGCCAATGCTGCTAGCGCGGGGCCGCCCGGATACGGCAAGCCAAGCAGCTTTGCGGTTTTATCGAAGGCTTCTCCCGCTGCATCATCCAGCGACTCGCCAATCAATGTGTAATTGCCGGGCGCCGCAACATCCACCAGCAAGGTATGGCCACCGGAAACCAACAAGGCCACAAATGGAAAATCTGGACTCTGATCTTCCATCATCGGGGCCAACAAGTGGGCTTCCATATGATGCACTGGAATCGCAGGTATTCCCCAAGCCATAGCCAGCCCGGTAGCCACTGTGCCACCAACCAGCACTGCACCAATTAATCCGGGGCCTGCGGTGTAAGCGACCGCATCGAGCTGAGTTCCGACAATGCCGGCCTCGGCCAGGGTTTGATCAACCAGTGGCAATAACTTGCGAATGTGATCCCGTGACGCCAGCTCTGGAACAACACCGCCGTAAGGGGCGTGAAGCTCTATCTGACTGTACAAGCAATGCGCCCGAACGCCCCGCCCGGTGTCATAAATAGCCACACCGGTCTCATCGCAACTGGTTTCAATGCCTAGTACTAGCACGCAATTCCTCGGGCCATAATGGGTTTCGCAGACCGATCAGCGCGCTCTGGCCGCGGTCGTGCGGAGCAAGTGTCTCATAATTTTGCAATTTTACCGGCTGCGGGGTATATTTTCGCCCCCGCCAGCCCAAGCGCTGGTTTTTTTGTCCCGATTTTTGTTGAGGAATGTCAGTGTGCCAAGCGTACGCATAAAAGAAAACGAGCACTTTGACGCAGCTCTGCGTCGATTTAAACGATCCTGTGAAAAAGCCGGAATATTGTCTGAACTGCGCAGCCGCGAGTTCTACGAGAAACCCACCCAGGAACGCAAACGCAAGAAAGCTGCCGCCGTTAAGCGCCAACTGAAGCGTGATTCGCGCGAAACCAATCGTAACGTCCGCTTGTACTAATTTGACTCATGTCAATTAGAACAGCTGCGTGACTCAGTGCAATTGCACCTCGGTAGATTTACGCAACGGCCTACCCGATGTCCCTTAAAGATCAAATCAAAGCTGACATGAAAGACGCTATGCGCGCCGGAGAAAAGGAGCGCTTAAGCGTTATCCGAATGTTGCTCGCTTCTATTCAACGACGCGAAATTGACGATCGGAAAGACCTTAACGATGCAGAAATACTGAACGTTATTGAGAAACAGGTCAAACAACATCGCGATTCAGCTAAGCAATTCAAAGACGCTGGTCGCGATGAGCGGGCTGATGCTGAGCTTGCCGAAGCTGCCATGCTCTTGGGCTACCTGCCAACCCCGCTTAGCGACATTGAAATTAACGCGCTAATTGATGGGGTTATTGGGGAGACCGGTGCCACAGGTATGCAGGACATGGGCAAGGTTATGGGCATTATTAAAACAAAAGCTCAGGGCCGAGCAGACATGGGCTTGTTAAGCGGAAAAATCAAATCCCGCCTCGCCGGCTAAACACCCCTGGCACGCTGTGCCCACACTCGAACCGCCTAAAATGCGCAAACAGCGGCTAAATCATTGCGGGAAAACCGTCAACGTAGACTCGGAGGGAGTCTGAGCTTATTCTGCTGTATCTCTGTTTAAAAGCTTTGATGCACCTGCCGAAACAGGCTTGCTAATAACAATAACGGCGACAGCATCTAACAAGGGCAACTCTTAACACGCCAATGGCCGGACTCATACCACAGGATTTCATCGACGAGCTGCTAAGTCGCGCCGACCTTAGCGAAGTGGTTGGTAATCGTGTGGCCTTAAAGAAGGCCGGGCGCGAGTACAAAGGCTGCTGCCCGTTTCATAATGAAAAAACACCCTCTTTCACCGTAAGCCCTGACAAGGGCTTCTACCACTGCTTTGGCTGCGGCGCCCATGGATCTGCCATCCGCTTTCTGATGGATCACGACAAAATGGAATTTGTCGAAGCCATTGAAGAGCTGGCGCAAATGGTCGGCGTTGACGTGCCTCGTGATACCAGCACCAACGAACAACCTGTTAAATCCAATGCCCCGCTGTATGACCTCCTTGGCGAGGTCGCTGCATTTTATCAACAGCAACTCAAACAATCGCCAGTTGCAGTGGAGTACCTCAAAGCCCGTGGACTTGATGGCGAAACCGCACAGCGATTTCTGATTGGCTTCGCCCCACCCGGATGGGATAGCCTGCTCAAACACCTCGGTGAAAAAAGCACCAACCGGGACCATCTGCTCACCACCGGCATGTTGATTCGCAAAGAAGATCGAGTGTATGACCGTTTCCGTGAGCGGGTGCAGTTTCCTATCCGCGATAGTCGCGGGCGGGTGCTCGGCTTTGGGGGAAGAACCCTGGACGGCAGTGAGCCCAAATACCTTAACTCGCCTGAAACGCCGGTTTTCCATAAAGGTCGGGAGCTCTACGGACTTTATGAAGCACGGCAAATGCTGCGTCACATTGACCAGCTGCTGGTGGTGGAAGGCTACATGGATGTCATCAGCCTATCGCAACACGGCGTGCACAATGCTGTTGCCACTCTGGGCACCGCGACAACCTCAGATCACCTGAAACGACTGTTCCGTATCACTCAGGAAGTGGTATTTTGTTTTGATGGCGACCGTGCGGGTAGGCAGGCCGCATGGCGTGCGCTTCAGGTGAGTTTGCCGGAGATGAAAGAAGGCCGGCAAGTGCGCTTTTTGTTTTTACCCGATGGCGAAGACCCAGATACCATCGTCCGGACGGAAGGCAGCATCGGGTTGCAGCGACGCCTGGATGACAGTCTGCAGCTGTCCGACTATTTAATGCGTGAGCTACGCGATCAAACTGACATGAGCAGCATGGACGGTCGTGCCAGACTGGCTGAACTGGCAAAACCACTGCTCAGAGAGTTGCCACAAGGGGTCTATCTGGATCTACTGAGCCAGCAAATCGCCAAGGAGATCGGTCTCGATTCATCGCGCCTGAGTCAACACCTTAATGAAGCAAATAAAGCCGCACCGCAAAAAGCGATGCGGCCATTAAAAAAGCCTGGCGGTAGCGGCAAGGTGACGCTGGTGCGCCATGCCGTTCGCGTAATCCTGCATTACTCTCAGGAAATCCGCAGTCTAGATATTCCAGAGCAGCTGGATCAAGTCGACCAACCGGGAATTCCACTGTTATTGGAACTTTTGGGCAGCTTGAAAAGTCACAAGGGCATAAGCTCAGGAGCGCTTATCCAACGATTTGATGACCGACCGGAACGCGATGCCCTTGAAAAGCTGCAAGGGCTGCCCATTCCGGAACTGCAGGACGCCACGAAGGAGCTTCATGACACGCTTCTTCGTATTGTCCATATTGCTAGCGAGCAGCGGCTGCAAGCCTTAACAGAGAAGGCCACGGACGGTCTCGATACCGATGAAATGGCGGAGCTGCGGGAACTTCATCAGTGGAAAGCCCGCAGCAGTCGAACAGCTGGCACTGAGTAGCGCAATTTTGTCGCCCTTGCGTCAGGCATCTCATGCTGCAGCGCAGAATAATGAGCCGAAGAGGCTCTGCAAGCCATGTGCAGCAAGCATCTGTACTTTAATGACGAAAACCAGGACGGTTGATTGACCGAAAACATAGCTAGAGAGCAAGCATTTACGTAGAATCGCTGCCTTTGCGCTAGCAGCGCAGCATTCCGCAGACACCAAGCGCGAGGAAACCCCGAGTGAGCGACAAAGCAAAAACAACAGCCTCAGATACTAAAAACTCGACCAGCTCCCAGTTAAAAAAGCTTATTGCCCGTGGCAAAGAGCAAGGCTACCTCACCTACACCGAGGTCAATGATCATTTACCCAACGATATCGTCGACCCTGAACAAATCGAAGACATCGTTAACATGATCAACGACATGGGCATCACCGTATACGAGAAAGCACCGGACAGCGAATCCATTGTGCTGTCTGACACGGCTGTTACCAACGATGAAGAGGCCCAGGAAGAAGCAGAAGCTGCAATCGCTACCGTTGATAGCGAATTTGGCCGCACCACCGATCCCGTCCGCATGTACATGCGCGAAATGGGTACAGTCGAACTGCTAACTCGCGAAGGCGAAATCGAAATTGCGAAGCGCATCGAAAAAGGTCTTAACCAGGTTAAAGCTGCGCTCATCTCTTACCCACCAACAATTGATACTCTTGAGCGCGTTTGGGAATCAGTAAAGGCCGGCAATACAAAGCAACCTGATTTGATGGTTGCATTTATAGACCCGAATGCACCTGATGTGGTTGTTCCAGCGACACCCAAAGGTGACAACGACGACGAAGAAGAGAAAGAGGTCGATACCGGCCCTGATCCCAAAGAAGTCGCCAAAAAATTCCGCTCTGTGTTTTCTCGCCAGAAAAAAATTCTTATTGCTCTTGCTGAACGTGATGCAAAACCCGGCAAAAAAACTCAGGCTGAACTCAACAAGCAGCGCGCTTTGCTGGTCGAAACGTTATCAGAAGTCCGTCTGGCCCCGAAGTTGTTTGATCTTCTGGTTTATGGCTTGCGCGAAACTATCGGTAATATCCGCAAGTACGAACGCCACATAATGGCTATCTGCGTAAAAGAAGCTGGCATGCAGCGCAAAGAATTCATCAGCAGTTTTCCGAAGAATGAAACCAACCTCGACTGGATTGAAAAGCACATTCGAGCGAAACGAAAATACTCTTCAACACTCGCAAAAATGAAAGATGAAATTTTACGTACTCAGCGCAAGTTGGTTACCATTGAAGCACGAAGCCTCTTGACCATAGCTGAAATCAAAGAAATTAATCGCGAAATGACCCTCGGCGAAGCGCAGGCCCGCCGCGCAAAGAAAGAGATGGTTGAAGCCAATCTCCGGCTCGTAATTTCTATTGCAAAAAAGTACACCAATCGCGGCCTTCAGTTTCTGGATCTCATTCAAGAAGGCAATATCGGTCTGATGAAAGCTGTCGATAAATTCGAGTACCGTCGCGGCTACAAGTTCTCTACCTATGCTACCTGGTGGATCCGTCAAGCTATTACTCGCTCAATTGCCGATCAAGCACGCACTATCCGCATTCCGGTGCACATGATCGAAACCATCAACAAACTGGTTCGAACGTCACGCCAGATGTT
>Ga0206683_10002897_pt1 | contig 11447 bp, 12 predicted proteins | sample M280m12015metaG_FD_155483 | JGI IMG/M metagenome (GOLD analysis project Ga0206683, IMG submission 155483) | Ammonia-oxidizing marine archaeal communities from Monterey Bay, California, United States - M2 80m 12015 | ecosystem: Environmental > Aquatic > Marine > Intertidal zone | place: USA...
TTGAACTGAAACAAAAGGAGACTCGCGGAACAGCTTGCTGAACATGGTTTTTTTTACCATCACTACCTCGCACAACCTGAAAGCAGGCATTATAAATTAGATTGTCGTTTTGCCAAGCTTAAATCAAAAAAAAATACGATAGGGACGCCAAGCAGTAACAAAATATGAAATGTAATCCTAGGTGTGCTATAAAGCGCGCTTATGAGAGCACAACCAGAATCAACCCAATTACCTCAGAACCTGGATAAACTGGCAATCATGTTCTCCGTGACCTGCCTCGTGCATTGCCTCGCTTTACCCCTACTGGTAACGCTGGTTCCAATCACCCAAGGCAGCCTCTTAGAAGAACAGTCTTTTCATTTACTGATGCTCTGGGTAATCGTACCAACAAGCCTTGTTGCGCTGACTTTAGGTTGCACAAAGCACAAAGATCGAAGCACCGTAGCGCTGGGTGCCGTAGGCCTTACAAGCCTCACCCTGACCGCCCTATTTGGTCATGACTACCTGACTGCATCTGGTGAAAAATGGATAACCATTACGGCCGGCTTGTTACTATCGCTGGCCCATATCAGAAACTTCCTGATCTGCCGGAAAGCGGCCTGCTGTCACCCTGCGACTGTAGCAGATGAGAATCAATAGCAATTTCGGCTGATTATTTCTGCAAAATTAATCATCATTGATACCGTTGGGCCAGACACTTCAAAGCCTTTCAATCTGAAATGGTAATGGGCTCTATTCGCAGCTCTACCTACCAACTGATAATGATCTGGATTGAGCAGATCCTCTAGCAATACCTCTTTTAGATCGGTGACTTCAGCTGGATTCAGCACTACCGTATAGTCCGGGGTCACTATACCAACGAAGGATGTAATACAGAATCCGGTCTGGGTGTAATATCGACCAAGACTGCCTATCATCTGGTAGCCACTGGCAGTTACTTCGATTTCCTCTCGGATTTCACGGCGGACGGTTTCCTCAATGGAGTTATCGCCTGAATCGGCTTTGCCACCAGGAAAGCAATACTGGCCACCAAAACGAATCCCCGGATGTCTCCGCGTAAAGATCACCGTCGGATTGGGTTTATCTACAATCAGCATCGCCACCGCCGCCACCTGAGCCGAGGCCCTGACTTGTTCGGGAACACTCGGTTCTGTGTGCGGATTTCGCAGATCTACACCAGCATCTGTTGCCCTGATAATCCTGACAACATTATCCAGGTCAACGTCCTTTTTCTTAAATTGCAGCGTCATCGGATACCTACCTGATCAAATAGACGATTTTTTCAGGCCAGATATCACTCGCCACGCATAACATCTCTGAGTTCACGATAACCAATAATTCGGATACCCTGCTGTTCCGCGTACTCTCTTAAGAAAGGGCCATGAAAAGCCATATAATCTGCATGACGGGAAACATGAGTATCTGCTATAGCACTGAGCTCTTCACTGTCTTTGGCAGGATGAAACAGAAGATGGGTTAATCCCGGTTCTATAGCATCAATCAATCCTTGGTAAAAATCCATTTTGTCCTGTTTGGCAATCAAAGTTTCGATGATTATCTCGTCGAGCATGGGCACCTTGCTTGCATCAATCGCGTCCAGAGCCTGCAAATAGGCATCAGCCATATCGCCTTGACTGAGCGCCTGTAACCGCGCTCGGGTTATACGCGGTAGAAAAGCGGGTACTTCATATTCTGCTGCCAAAGACAAATAGGTTGGCAGAAATTTAGGATGAATCACCGACCCCATATGGGTATCGATATGCGTCACATCGATACCTGCCGCCAATGCGGTGTCAATCTGAGCTCTCATTTCGCCCCGCGCGGCTTCCTCAGTTACATGACGAATGGCATCCTCTCGGGTATGCCACAGATAACCCTGCCTATCCACCAAACCGGTCCCGGCATCACGTGAGCTTAGTGCTGGCCAACGATACAGTGGATACTCTGCCGTCAGCGTAAGGTGGACGCCAATATCCCATGACAGATTATGCTGCGCCATATGCGCCGCTTCCAGAAACCAACCCGCATTGACGATCACCGATGCGCAGCTGGCCGAACCGCCTGACAAACATGCCTCGGTTGCCACATTTGCAGCATGGCAAAAGCCCATATCGTCGATATGGGTAATCAGTACCCGATCTACTGGTTTGAAACCCATTTTTTCAAGAAATTGGTTCATAGACCTACCCTAGTGTAAACAGCCCCTGGCCATTGACAGAACCTGCACGACCACAGAATTCTTCATCCGCCATGCTGAATAACAGGTCACGGTCCTCAGTATTTGCCCAGGTACGCTTGCCATCCCCGGTAAGACATGCAACATGACCCATGTGAGGCATGCCCCCACCATACATGACTGTATAGGATTCGATAACGACCTCGCCGTTAAAATTATCGAGGCTCTCACGCGTGGGCATTGCATCAACTTCAGACTGTACATCAGCGAATTGAAAATCCTGGGAAGGCGGTGTTGCTGAATAAACTCCAAAAGCATGCTTTGTTAAGAAACCACCATTGGCTGTGATCAAACCTTTGTCACTGGGATTCAACCTGGTCAATTCAACCATCCTCGCTATGCTATGCATAACATAGTTATTAAGCGGTCCACCGCCAAAAGTCAGCCCACCTGTAATGGTCAGAGGCTTTGACTGGTCCAGGCCTAACTCCGTGGCAGCGACCTGCACAGCCGATGGAAAACAACTATAGACATCCACCAGGCTCAGATCGGATGTCGAAAGACCTGCCAGATCAAGCGCTCTTTGACCAGCAAAGCGAATAGCGGGGGAACTATACAAATTGTCCCTTTCTGAGACCATGTAGGTATCATGAGCCGCAGCACCAGACCAGGGGAATACCCACAAAGCCGGGTCAATAGCATAGCGTTTTGCCACCGCAACACTACACATAATGAGCGCCGCTGACATATCCACTGCATTATTTGAGTTCATCAGTTTTGGATAGGGAAAGCTAATCATACGATTACTATCAGAGGGCGTTCGAATCACTTCTGCATCGAGCTGCTTTCTCAGCCAGGCATGCGGATTTTGCTGAGCAACCGCGCTAAAACCTGCCCACAGCTCTGAAATACGGCAAATGTGTTCACTGACCGATTCTCCTCGCTGGTAGCGTATCGCATTCTCAAAGATAGGATACATCTGCAGCGGCGACTGGATACTCCGTGCCTGTTCAGCACTGCCAGACATCGGCACTTCAATATCCAGCATGTCATCATAGGAACCTGACGTCTTGGTGTAAGCCATTTCTCGACCGGCTTTAAGCAATTTTGCCTGGGTATGCCCTACTTCCGCCCCAGTCAGTAAAACCAATGAATTCTTACCCTCTAAGATGTCAAGTGCTGAACGATTCACCAGCGCCTGCACAGAGTTGCCACCAAACGGTGTGCCAATCAATTCAGCATCAGGTGAGCCAAGCCTGCTGGCAACATAGCCTGCGGGTTGCTTATATCGCCAACGGCCCCGCACAACACGTACTGAATCCAGGTCTGATAATATGCCCGGCTGACCCGTATCTTCTGCGGCTGCTTGGGCAGCACGAATCATCAGCTCAACGGGTTCCAGAGCCTGATCAACATCCGCGACTTTCTGAGCATGCTGCGCTATGCCAACGATAATCGGTGTATTTGGGTTCATAGTCTGATCCTGCGCGGAAACAGTCTGCATTCTGCCATAGTCAGCAGTAATTTTCAGACCCCGGTCAGGGTATTGGCCATTCAAATACGGACATTTTATGTCGAATATCTTACTTAAACCTGGCCCACTGTAGACAGACAGCCCAAACTAGGCCCTAATCTGATACACGACATCGTTCAGGACCAATCATGCAACTAGCGGTTACTGCCTGGGATCTCAGTAATACCGATGCCTTGAAATCCATACCCGATCAGGCAGTTATTGCTGAGGACATGGGTTTCAGTGGGTTCTGGTTACCAGAAAACCATTTCATTGGAACGGCCTCACTGGCATCGCCTCTACTCCTGCTTGCGGCTGCGGCTGCAAAAACAAAAACCATCCGACTCGGCACAACTTCCTATTTATTACCCATCCGCAACCCCGTAGAAGCAGCCGAAGATGTGGCCACTCTTGACTGCATCAGTAACGGCAGGTTGATTCTCGGCATAGGCAGGGGTTTCAACGATAACCTATTCGAGATTTACAATATCGACCCAAAACAGAAACGTAGCATCTTCAAGCAACACCTGGAGATCATGATCCAGGCCTGGCAGGGGTATCCTCTGCGCGAACCAGCGGGAAAAGAGCCGGTCTACCTATCTCCCAGACCAATCCAAAAACCTTATCCTGAGATCTGGGTTGCGGCTTTCGGCCCATTGGCACTAAAACAGGCTGCCAGTTTCGGGTTGCCTTATCTAGCCTCTCCCATGGAGAGCCTGCCCCGATTAATAGCCAATATGGGAATCTACAACCAGGCATTGAGTCTAACTAAGCACGCCGATGTTCAAACCATCCCAATAATGCGCACGATTTTCATCAGTGACAACAAATCACTCAATGAGGAAGTTACAAGCAACCTGGAGACTGAAGCAAGACAACGTTCAAATCAGTCGCTAACCGATCTGGAGCCCAGCTACCTGGTGGGAAATAGCCAGTCAGTGCGGAATAGCTTGCAACAATACAAAGACAAAATTTCAATGAATTATTTGATAGCCAGAGGGAGAATCAGAGGCGTTTCCATTAAGGACCAGCTAACCTCACATCAGCGACTCCTGGAAATCACCCAGGATTGGCGAAGCTAATCTATCACTTTCAGCAGTTGCCCTGGTTCAGGCTGACCGTTCGGGTACAAACCGTTAATCACCCTGAGTTTATCCAGGGCATAGTTTGAAATAGGTGACTGTGCTGCAAGTTGTTCCATGGTCGTGCCCTGTTCGGCGCGAACAACCTGAACTTTGGGCACACGAGCAATGGTAAAATCATCCCTGGCCATTTTTCCAAAACTAAAAATTATCGAAATAAAACGTTTATCATCGGCTACTTTACTTAAGTCAAACTTTCCAGAACCCTGCATAATGTAGGCAATTCGTCTGCGCAGGTCGAATACCACAGCAAGGCGAACCGGTCGCCTCCCAAATGGAGAATCAACACGCTCGGCGATACCCAAAAAAGCCGGCATACCACCAATGGTCAGGTTTCGCCCCTCCCGCAAAACATAATTCATACGCTCACTGACAAATTTCTCCGGGGTTGCCCCTTTATAGAGTTTACTCGTTGTCAAAAAGAAACTGGCATCTCCGGTCTGAGACACAAACTGTACGCCGCGAGGCGCTTGTTCCTGACGCCAACCCTCAGGGAAGGCAAACATAACCCCCAGACGAGGATGATAAAATCGGGTATTGCGAACAACACCCGACTGCCTTGATGGGCCGTAAGCAAGTCCATTGAGTTGCTCAAGAAATTCATCAGCACGGATGAACTCGTCATAATCAAGCAACAACTGGTTTGACTCTCTAATGGCTTCTCCATAACGAGTGTCGTGATCCGGGTGACTGGACAGGAAACCATGATAAACCTGCGGCGGCCTCTTCTCCAGGCGAGCCTGTTCTATTTCGATCCTGTCTTTGTTCTTGAGAATTTCTATTGTTTTGAGCATTGCCTCCGGTGAATAGCCTGCTTTGGCCATATAGCTAGCACCTACCTGATCAGCTTCAAGCTCAAATTCGCGGCTGTAACCCGTTATTAATACGCCGCCCAACACCTGACCCAGTTCTACGATGCCGGGCTGTCCTGTAAGAATCGCGGCTCCAACCGAAACAATGTCCTGCACTTTGCTCCGGGTTTTGCGGCGCAAGCCATGCTTTTCGGTTATATGGGCGATTTCATGACCCAGTACAGCCGCCAACTCCGATTCAGAATTCATATGCACGAGCATGCCGCGGGTGATATAGACAAATCCGCCTGGAAGCGCAAAGGCATTAATCATATCGTCGTTGAGCACAGTGAAATAGTATTTCAATTCTGGCCGACTGCTCTGAGCTGCGATGCGGTTACCAACCTTTGCTACGTATTCCTGAAGGGCAGGATTCTTGTACACGCCGAATCTACCGACAATTTTCTGATGTTCGGCGGCACCCTGTTTGATTTCTTTTTCCTCCGACAGGGCAAACCCCATTTGCGGGGTCGTTTCCAAAACAAGAAAGAGGAAAAGAAGCTTGCGCCAAGATGTCATTTTAGCTGCCTTATATTGATACTTCAGACTCTATTGTTGTGTTAAGTGCCATGCAATCCTGTTCTGCTGTCTAGACAGTTATGCTTAAAATGCCCCATCAGCCAGGCTAGCATCAATACTGCCATAACCATGCCTTGCTTGGACATAACGCCTACTTCAACATAAGCTAATCAAAACCTATAGCTGATTATTATTACCGCGCAAACCTGAAAATCAACTGAATAAGCTCTAGTATTTGCACCTTCTGCTTGTTTCTGAATAATACAAGTAAATGAGTCATGGTAACCTGCCATGCGAAAGCAGCTATTACTTTCTTTGCTTAATCTGCTCATCAGCTGTGTGGTTCTGTCTGCGATGGCTGAAGCCACCTTGCCTGCTGCGAAAGGGCAAGACTCTACTCAGCAATACCTCCAGGATAGACAGCAATGGCAAGAGCAAATAAGTCTGCTTGAGCAGGAAGCAGGGCCCTTCTCATTGCAAATGATCGAACCCCTAAAAAATTATGCCCTATTACTAGCAAAAAATAGTGACCTTGAAATGGCTGTTGAGGTATTGCGCCGAGCTCAGCACATTCTGCACCGCCAGCAGGGCGTGCATACCCCGGAACAGCTCAATCTGATGCATCAGCTTGTGTCAATTTCTCTGCAAGGTCACGACTACCTCAATGCAGACGGCTTGCAGGCATTCATCTTCTACCTGTCCAATCGAGACGATAACCTCGACTCAAAAATAACCGCTCAACGGGCACTGGCCAACTGGTATCTGAACACAGGTCAGTTCAAACTTGCGATCACAACAGTAACAAAGACAATTGACCTGGTAGAATCGCGCGAAAATGATCAAAGCCTACGACTCATTGAACTGTTGTTAGACAAGACACTCTACCGCCAGATGGCAGGGCTCTGCTGTAACAGGAAATATCTCGAAGAAGCACTGCAGATTGCCGAGTCAGCACAGGCGGCGGTTGATATCAAAGATGATATCCAGTTTCGCCTGGCCGATGTCAGCCTGTTAGAGAGCCAGCACGCAAGAGCAATATCGCACTGGCAACGCCTGTCAACATCAATTACCAGCGGGCCCAGATTAATCACCGGCAGCCGGAAGTTCAACGACCGTGAAGAAATAATAAAGCGATACTATCGAGTTACTGATGACCCGCTAAGGCGGCAGTTCCTGCAGGAGATGAGCCGGGAACAAAAACGCATAGACCTGTACCTGCCACCCCAGTTTTTTACTGTAAATAACAATCTGGAGCGGTTGCCCATTGTTATCAGAAAAGCTGGCGAGATCACCCGCAACAAGGAAAAATTAAGCCAAACCGTGGGATCTCCTTTTGCATTCCTGAGAGAACAACTTGAACAGATATTACCCCTGAGACTGCAAAAAACCGATGGCATGAACACGCTCAGTCTGAAGCTGAACTTTACGGTGACAGACAAGGGCAGGGTAAAGGAAATTCGTATTGAAGGAGAAGCGCCCCGCTCCCTGAAAAAACTCCTGCGAGACACCCTCATTACAAGCCGTTACCGCCCCGCGCTAGAATCTGGCCAGCCGATAACAACCCATGACGTCTCGATCATTCAAACTTTTACTACTTATGATATAAATCCGACATGAAATACCTTGCAGCAACACTTCTCTATTTGGTTCTATCGGTATCAGCTTTTGCTCAACGGGCAGTGCTCGAGCACACTTACTCGGAACCATTTATAGCAGACCCGGGACAGGCACAGATTTTTGACGAATTAAACCGGTTGTTCAAAATAGACCTGGAACAAGCAGCGAAGCTTGCCTATGAACAAGCCAATAAGCTGCTAGCCTCCGAAAAACATGCTGGAAATCCCGCTCTGGCAGGGCAAATGTTGAGCAATGCAGCTATCGCCGATGCAGCCCTGGGACGCTATCAACAAGCCGCACACACTTTTGAGCAAGCGCTCACATTAATTGAAGCCGAATACAAAGTATTCAGCCCGAACCTGATGAACGCCCTACTGGCTTCGGGTATAACCTCGATTGAACTAAAAAAAATGCAAGATGCCGAGAATAAATTTCGCTGGGCCCAGCACATCCAACATCGACAGGGTGGAGTTTTCAACATAAATCAAACTGAAGTAAATGACTGGTTGACAAGACTTCACCTACTTCAGAACCAACTTGCTGCAGCCGACCTGGTTCAGAGATTCGGTTTAAGAATTGCAGAATCTAATTTTGCATTGGGCTCTGATTCCCTGAATGATGCAAGACTAAAAGCAGCCGCTTACTTTTCCGAGCGAGGGAGCCAGCTACCTTATGGAGAGGCGGAAAATTATTTACTGAGTCGAGACAATATATTTCGTCAATCTGTAGTGCTCTACAAATCTGCTATTGCATCCGTAGAATCAACTCATGGTCATAATGACCCGAGATTGATTGAACCTCTTAGAAGTTTTGCCAAGACCAGAATCAGGCAGGGAACCAGTGCTAGAGCAGCCATACCTCTGCTCGAAAGAGTCTTGGGTATTATAGCAAAACAGAGCACAGTAGATCCTCTTGACCATATAAGAGCCTGGCTTGAACTTGGAGATATCTACATCATTACCAGCGACAAGCAGGCCCGCACAGCCTACGCCGCCGCCTGGGTCTTGCTGGAAAATTTACCCGATAAAACCGAAGCGCGGAACAGCCTATTTACCGAACCCAAGCTGTTATATCCCAATAAACTGACGCCCCTGTTGCTGGAGAGGCGGCCAGTCGCTACTGGTCCAGATGAAGATGAATTCTACGCCGACATCAGTTACCTTGTCAGCGAAGCGGGTAAAGTCGAGAAAATCGAAGTTCACGACAAAAATGTACCCCATTCCCAAGTCAAAATACTAAAAAATATTCTAATGAGAAGCCGTTTTCGACCTCGCCTTGTTGCTGGCGAACCAGAGGAATTCCTTAAACACCACCGCCAGACTTTCCTTCTGTTACCGCAGAGTCAAGAACCCTCGCCGGCCGATGATACCTCCCAGGAGGCGGAGTCAACTGTTCCTACAGAAGCTGCTTCCCCAGACGACATAGCAACCCGGCAGGTAGAATAAAAACCAAACCCATTAAGGTGTGGTTTTTTATCCACCAAGAATAAATTGCCGCAATTGCTCTGCCAGACCCTGACAGGCCGCATTCCCGGGACGTGCCAGAATCGGTATCGGCACTATCAAACCTGCGATATAGGAGGTGCCATTAGCATCAGCACTGATCTGCCCTGCAGCGCTAAGGTTGTGGAGGTCCCAGATAGAGGCTTCATAGGAAGCATCCTGCTCCCAGTAACTCATGCCGAAACAGCCGCCACCAAAAGTACTGATAGTACAGCTCATGGAGCCCCCGCTATCGACCGTAACTGTGTCTCCTTCGATCCAGGCGAGGTAGCGAATATTGGCTTGCCTGATTCTATCCTGCACTCCAGGTTGCGCAAATAATTCGCCAAGGTCACTGGCTGACTTCGGCGAGGTTCTCGCTTCAAACCAGGGATAAAGATCATCCCTGAACTCTGCCTGAGAAATCACACGAATAGGCGGCGTCCCAGTGATGAGGCTATTTCCCAAACAGGTTGTAAAGCTTTCTTCGGTCTCACGGTCATTGTAGGTCGCACGGCCCAATATCACCGCTGCCTCCCCCTTGGCTAAGCCTGTTATTCTCTGCCGAGACTGTTCGATTCGAGAACTCACGCAGCCAGACAATAAAACCACTACCCCCAGGTAAAGGAAGGCGAATAAAAAAGACCTAGTCCTGATCACTGACCACTTCCTTTGCTGATACAACATCTAGTGATGCCAGAAACGCTTTAACAAAGGCCTGCCTGGGAAAATCAATGGCAATTCTTGCACCTCCATCACGAATGGCCAGTAAAGTAGCCGAATTAACCGCTTCACCGCCTTGGAAGGTCCCACCCTCGCTCTTGCCATAACCAACCACATGCCATTCACCAGCCACACTCGCCTGCCCATTCAACAGGCGAAGGTTATACTTAACTGACGCAGAATAAAAATTCAGACCGGAAATCCCTGGCGTAAGAAAACCATACTCTTCTATTTCTGGTACCAAAATGCCATCGAGCCCAAGCGTCTGAATGGTTTCCGCGGATAGCTGTTCCTGGTCCACTTCAATAACCTCTAGGAAAAGGGTAGTAAACAGTTCCCTGAAAAACAGCACATTTTGCTGGCCAAGCTCAATAGTCCAGTTGCCGTCGCTTTTAAGGGATTCTTCGTAAGAAAAGTTTTTGAAACTATCGCTATAATAAATTCCCAGGCGCAATGGTATTTGAGACACAAGCGGCGTCGGCACCGCACCTTGAATGACCACCGTTTTTGAACAGGCTGAAAGCAGCAATACAGACACTAAAAACACGGCCGCTATACGAGACGCCAGAGCATTTTTCCCACTACTGCCGAGTTTGAGCTGACGATTCCGATATGTTCTTAGCTTATCCATTATTCAAGCTACCCTGGCAGTTCCATAGACGCCTTAACTATTTACTATGGAGTTAACATTAACATTAAAATCAAGACTCACAGGCGAAATTTACTGTTTCCCGACTATAATCGGGGAAACGAACGGCTAGGTGACAAGTCTTATCCCCATCTTCATCGAAATTCAGCTAAAATTCAGTTTAAATCTGCAAAGATGACTGTTTTACAGTGGGGACCTATAGCCATGCGAACAAGCCTGAGAGTTGCATTAATCAGCATTTGTGTAATTGCCCTGTATGGATGTCAGAGTCAGTCCCCGCCGCCCAGCATGCCGTCACCACCCAGCACACCTTCGAGCAGTTCGCAACCACCCAGTATGCCGTCACCACCCAGCACACCTTCGAGCAGTTCGCAGCCACCCAGTATGCCGTCTCCGCCGAGCACGCCTTCGAGCAGTTCACAGCCACCCAGCATGCCATCTCAACCGAGCAGTTCGCAATCTGAAAGTTCCTCGCAACAGGACAACCAGTCCAGTGACAACGAATCCCAACAGGGTCAAGAAAGCACAGCTGGAGATCCCGGTGAACCAGGCAGTGATCAGCAAGCATCATCCAGCGACGATGAAGCAAACCAAGAAGCCGCAGCCGATGGCCTGCTGACTACCGGCCAAAATTTAATTGATGCAGCAACTGCAGGCTCAGATGCTGATCAATCCACAACAGCAGACCAAACGACCAGTGACGCAGGTGCACAATGGGACCCTTTAATCCCGGAAACTGAAAATTCAAATTCAGCAGAGCAGCTCATTTTCAGCGA
>Ga0206683_10002898_pt1 | contig 11446 bp, 8 predicted proteins | sample M280m12015metaG_FD_155483 | JGI IMG/M metagenome (GOLD analysis project Ga0206683, IMG submission 155483) | Ammonia-oxidizing marine archaeal communities from Monterey Bay, California, United States - M2 80m 12015 | ecosystem: Environmental > Aquatic > Marine > Intertidal zone | place: USA...
GAAGAAAAAGGACTTGGATTCGGGAAAGTTATGAAACCTATCCGATTGGCTATTTGCGGTACAATTAATGGACCATCTCTGTTTGAAATTCTTTCACTTTTAGGAAAAGATATTTGTTTAAGAAGATTAAAAAGGGCTCTATCGCAATTCTAATATGAATGACACTCAAAAAGAACCCGTTAACTTTATTCAAAAAATCATTGATGATGATAATGCTTCCGGGAAGTGGGATAATCGTGTTCATACACGATTCCCACCGGAACCAAACGGTTATCTTCACATTGGCCATGCGAAATCCATTTGCCTGAATTTTGGAATTGCAGAAAAAAATGGTGGAAAATGTAATCTGCGATTTGATGATACCAATCCGGTAAAAGAAGAGGATGAATATGTTCAGTCCATCATTGAAGATGTAAAATGGCTTGGTTTTGACTGGGAAGATAGACTTTTTTATGCTTCGGATTATTTTGATCAAATGTATGAATTTGCTGTTCAACTGATCCAGGATGGGAAAGCTTATGTATGTGACTTATCAGGCGATGAAATACGCAATACTCGAGGTACTTTAACTGACTCCGGAAAGGAAAGTCCGCATTTAAATCGATCCATTGAAGAAAACTTGGACTTATTTGTTCGAATGAAGAATGGCGAATTTGCAAATGGTGAAAAAGTTCTTCGAGCAAAGATCGATATGTCTCATCCAAATTTGAACATGCGTGATCCTGTTATATACCGGATTCTCCATGCATCCCATCACCGTACTGGAGATAAATGGTGCATTTATCCCATGTACGATTGGGCCCACGGATTAGAAGATTCTATAGAAAAAATAACTCATTCAATTTGCACATTGGAATTTGAAGATCACCGCCCGCTCTATGATTGGTATCTAGAACAATTAGGGGTTTATCATCCGCAACAGATTGAATTTGCTCGGCTTAATTTAAATTTTACAATAATGAGCAAACGGAAATTGAAACAACTGGTAGATGAGAATCATGTGGATGGATGGGATGATCCACGGATGCCATCGATTTCCGGATTACGCAGACGTGGATACACACCGGAGTCAATCCGAAATTTTGCTGAAGATTTAGGTGTCACAAAACGCGATTCAATCATTGATGTAATTCGGTTGGAAAATGCTCTTCGTGAAGATTTAAATAAACGGGCACCACGGGTTATGAGCGTTTTAGATCCGCTAAAAGTAGTCATTACCAATTATCCTGAAGGTACAACAGAAATGTTGGAAGCCATCAATAACCCAGAAGATCCTAGTGCCGGTAAAAGGGATATTCCATTTTCACAGGAATTGTATATTGAACAATCAGATTTTATGGAAGATCCGCCAAAAAAGTTTTTTCGATTGGGACCTGGCAGAGAAGTACGGCTTCGATATGCTTATTTCATTACTTGCCAAGAAGTTATTAAAGATGAGAATGGTAATATTGTAGAATTGCAATGTACTTATGATCCAAAAACAAAAGGTGGTTCTGCACCGGATGGCAGAAAAGTGAAGGGAACATTACATTGGGTTTCCTCACAACACGCTGTAGATGCAGAAATCCGCTTGTATGATCGATTATTTTTAAATGAAAATCCTGACGAAAATGGTGAATTTTTGAAGAACTTGAATCCGGATTCCTGTAAAACTTTTTCCAATTCAAAATGTGAACCTAGTCTTGCGAATCCTGAAAATCTTACTTATCAATTTGAACGTAACGGTTATTTTATTAAAGATGAAAAAGAATCAATTAACGGGAAATTGGTTTTTAACCGGGCAGTGTCTTTACGAGACTCCTGGAAAAAATTTCTCAAACAAGTTGGGAAATGAATTTATCAGTATTATGAATTGGATTAATCCATTGATTATCCCTAAGTTGAGATCATGAAACCAAACCTACCGATGCGGAAAATTCTTTCAATAATAATTTTTATATCTATTCTCTCAGCGAGAAGTCCATACACATATGTATATTTGCTTCCATTTGAAAATATCCAAAATGATCCAGCGGTGGAATGGATAGCAGGGGGATTAACAGATATGGTTCATCAGGAATTAAAGAACCATCTGGGCCTTCGGATGAAGACAAAAGAAGATTTAGAAATTATCATGAATGATCGTTCGCTTATGATGAACCAGCCGCGTGGGTCACGGAATGTTCTTATCTTGGGTAAATTTAATCGACAATTAGATAAAGTTCATGTTTCAATTCAGATGGTTGATGTGGCAACTTGGGAAGAATTAGCTGTGAGAAAAATAATGGAAGTGTACACCCAGATACCTTCATTGAACAAAGCAGTTGGCACAGCAGTCAATCAAATGATAACACCTTATATTCCAAGCCAACCAGTTGCGAAGGTTTCACCTTTTCCGGCTTTTTCTGAGCCAAAGGTTAAAGTAAAACGACATTCCGTTTCACTTGAATCTGAAAAAGTAGTCTCTAACTTGGATCAGCAAATCGCAGAATTAGAAGCATCCATGGATGTCCTATTGGGAGCTCGCGTGAGAAATAAAGATCAACCCAAAAAGGATGTTCCTCGGTTTGATGCAGGTGAATGGACCATGGATTTTGATGTTGATAGGAAGTTGGAAGATAATCCTGAAAATGCTGCAAATACGCAGATGTTATCCGCCGTTTTGGATCAACTCCTTACGAATCCTTATGATGTAGAATTACAGCGCCCTGAATTTGAATACCACGAAGACGATGAACTTTATATGACAGTTCGTTTTCCGGTTATTTACAAATTGAAAGATAAGATCATTAAAGATATGCTTGGAACACTTCCTTACACAGGTCTAGAACAAAATGGGACATTAACGATCTTTTATTTTGATAAAAATTCGTTCAATTTTCCTAAAAAACACGTTGAATTAATTAAATCGGGGGCATTTCGTATTATACCCGTGATTCGAATTTTGGATCAAAACAGGAATACATTAATCGTGGTAGCGGATACACCGGATTCCTATTGGCATACCAAAACCAGTAATAAAGTTTTGTATGTTCCCCAACATCAGTTTTCGCCTCTCATTGATTTTGCGATTGGCGGGTGGTCCATGCAGGTGGCTATGGAAACGGTAGAAATCCAAGCTGTTTATGAATTTATACTTCCAGTAGCAGATGTTGAATCTTTAAGTAATGTTAGCGTTAAGTTCGTTAATGAAAATGAGCTTAAGTCTTTCTTGGATCCACTTCTTTGATACAACTATAGATGTTTATTTTTTATGAGAATAGTAAATAATACCTTAGGCCTTCATATGAAATTATTTTGCATAGCTATACGAAAGTATCCTTAAATTCGCCCCAGTTTTTTCTTAGGGAAATCAAAAATTCAAATAATATCGTAATTAGAGATTAGAAGTTCTTCCAAATCAGCACAATAATTTTTAAATAATTCGATGATATACAGGTCATGAAAAAAATATTATTGCTCTTAGCAATATCCCTGCCATTCGCCCAAAGAATGGACCCTATTGATTTGGCTATAGATGAATTACGTACAATCGTTGAAACAGCATCTCGTTCATCTCAAAAGGTCTTTGTAGAAGATTTTACCGGTCTTAACTGACCATACTGTCCGTCCGCGAGTTTCGCGATTTCAGAAATGTTAGATGAGTTTCCAGAAACCTTAGTAAGTATAGAATGGCATAGTCCAAGTTTCACACCTGGCGGTTCTGATTTTGACCTTCCATCGGAATATAGTCAACGTGGTGGAATGTATGGTGTGGGAGGTATTCCTCATACCCAGTGGAATGGTGTAGTAGAGAGTGTTGGGGGTTATCCAAACGGGAATTGGAGTCCCATGTACAATGCATTCATACAGACTTATAATGGAATGGTTGGAGATGATACGCCCTATGAAATAGAAATCAATGGAATGATTACTGAAACTGAAGTATCCTATGATGTATTTGTCACCATGGATGCCGATATGAGTTCAACAAATCAGAAAGTAGATATTTTTGTGGTTGAAGATAATATCTGGTCCTACTGGACTGGTGCAAGCAGTTACCATGATGCAAGAAATGTAGCCAGGAATTGGGTTGTGACTGAAACCTTATCTATAAGCTTGTCTGGCGAAACAGAAACTTTTTCGGGGACATTTGATCTTAGTGATGCCTGGGTTTCAGACAATGTAAAAATTATTGCAATTGTCCAAAATTATGGAAACCCAAAGCAGATCTATCAAGTCAACCAAATCAATATTAATGATATGAATCCTGATATTGATGATGATGGTATTTTAAATGGAGAAGACAATTGTGTTGATGTTTATAACCCCGATCAATTAGATATTGATAGTGATCAAATAGGTAATATGTGCGATCCGTGCAATGATTTGGTATATGTTCTTGGAAATACCAATGGTGATTTAAACCAAAATGGAGATCCGGTTATTGATATTTTTGATCTATTCACTTTGACTGATTTTATCCATCAAGAATCTCTCAATGAGTGTTCGGAAAATGTTATGAATGTAAATGGTGATAACCATATTAATATTCTTGATGTAATTGAGCTTATGCAGAATTTATTGAATAGTGATTGATACGGAATTCACTATCAAAAGATTTAACTAAAAAGCCGGTTATTAAATCGGCTTTTTTTAAACCTTTTAGTTATCAGTGAGTATATAAGGCAGAATTGACGTTTTTAGGATAGGAAACTTCAATAATATTTATCATTTAAAAAAAGAGAAACCATTAAGGATTAAATTGAAAAAACTATTAATAATTATTCCAATCATGATGTTCGTTTTGATATCAGGGGAATCGTTGGAAACGGGCGGGAAAATTCCGGATCTAAAATTAAAATTATTAGATGGCAAAAAAACATCTATTCATGCACTTTTAGAAGATGGTCCACTTCTCATCGACTTTTGGGCCACATGGTGTAAACCATGTAAAAAAGTCATGAAGCACCTGGATAAATATCATAATAAATATGAAGAAAACGGCTTTAAGGTATTAATGGTGAATCAGGATACGCCACGTAGTGTTGGAAAAGTTAAGTCATACATCAGGAGCCAAAAATACTCCTTTTACGTTGGTTTAGATCCCAATCAAAAAATAGCAAAAAAGCTGAATGGTCTTATTATGCCAACTCTTATCCTGATTGATACCGATGGAACAATTCTGTGGCGGCATCAAGGGTATATGCCTGGTGAAGAGGCTGAAATTGAATCAAAAATACAGTCTGCAATAGGTTTATCCACAGATAAATAAGAATATTCAACCTAATATGAGTAAACCGCTTTTATTATTTATTTCATTTTTTATAACGTGTCTTTTTGCAGAAGACTTATCTTATAATGCTGCTATTACATCTAAATTTGGAGATAATTATAATTTCTATACCTATACAGAAAATCGATTTGATTTAAATATTTTTTATAAAGATTTTCAGAGCTGGATCCAATACGAATATTCTAATCCACCGGATATTGGTTTCCCAATCAATGATATTCGAAAGTTTCGCATAGAATATGGTCATGATAATTATACTGTTAAACTTGGGGATATTTATGAGTTTTGGGGGAGAGGTCTCGTTTTAAATCAAATTGATGATCAAACAACTAATTTTGATAATGGGATACGGGGTATGTTCTTGGGCTATCAAAATGGGTTATTTTCATTTAACCATATTAATGGAAATTCTAATATATGGAATTTTGGTAATGATTTACGAATCCCCGAGTACAAGAATTCACACAATGTCTCAGCAAACCAAATTCTCTTTGATTTAAATTCAGTGTCCCTGGGACTTTCACACCTTTCGTCCAAAGAGAACCATGAGTTTTCTAATTTGAACTACTTAAGAGATAGTACATTTGTTTTTCATAACATGAAGGGAATATATGGTTCTTTGATTTTGGATAATGTGGATCTTTTCGTGGAATATGTTGATAAAGTTTCAACAGAAAAAAATAATCTATATTCTGACGGTCCCCTTGATTCTTTGAAATCGGGGCATGGTGTTTATTTGAATTTTAATATGTATGGAGGAAATTGGGGACTATCCACAGAGTATAAGAGATATGCTTTTGATAAAGGCCATTCAAGCTTTACTCCTGATGATTATGGCAACAGAATTGCATTTCAGGCAATGCCAACTTTAGTTAGAGAACAAAATGCCACTTTACTTGGACGGGTGGCACATCAATTCAATTTTAATGATGAAAGAGGTGTTCAGGTATCATTAACCGGTTCAATCCTAAATCTAGATGTTATCTCTCAATATGCTCATTTGAGTCGGAACGAGGAATGGCAGTCCCTAACATTAATGGATTGGGTGGATACTGCCATAGATGGCTATTTGCCAGGCTCAAGTACATCTGCTTTACCTTATTGGGAAAATTATTTTGAGATAAGTGGTTCTCAATTAAATGATAATCTTTATTTTAAGCTAGGCCGAGGCCAAAACAGGGATATTTTAGAAATTATCCGTTATTTTAAAGGAGAGCAACAGGATAGGATTATTAATTCTTTCTGGGAATATGATACAACGATTGTTGATTTTTATGGGGAAATGTACACGATTATTGATTCTGCTGAATATTTAGATACGAGTTTCACAGATCTTTATTCTGTAGAAACAAAAATATGGCAGGAGTCAAAATCAATTACTTATCCTCTGGAATTATCCTATTTATTTAATAATGGATATTCAGTGAGTATTAATTTTGAATATCAGGAAAAACAATTGAAAAATGTCTCTAAAGGAAACTCAAGATCCTACAATGAATTAGATTCTTTATGGGTGTTGATCGATCCAGAAAACCCAGATTCAAATTTCAATCAATATGATAATCTATTTTCTGATGGCTCGAAAAATTATGATATCCAGTTTAACAGAATGTTCTCATTAACAATTGGGAAAGCATCCAAGTGGTCTGCCACCTTGACTCATGACCAAACAAATGCATTTTCTGGTCCGACAACAGTTGACCCATACTATAATCCATTAGAAGCATTAATATTTGGAGATTTGAAATATTTTACAGGGAAACGAAATAAGGTTGATCCCCCGGATTTTATTCAAAAAAGGTGGGTCTCATTGGAGTTGGCCTATAATCTAACATCATCCCAAAGAATCTCTATATTATATGGCTCCCTGCAGGGTGGCCTTTTTTGTAGCAACGGTGTTTGCCGAACAATAGCACCCTTTAATGATGGGATTAAATTGTCTTACAGTGCCATCTTTTAGAATTGTCTTAAATACTTAAATACCAATTGGTTGAATAGAGTGATAAGTAGGTTATTAAGATTTTACATTTTAGCGTTATTTATTTCTCAGGCTACATCTCAATTGTTAGATGTGGGTGATATAGCATCGAATTTTACAATACCGTATTGTGAAAATGGTGAAGGTTATTTTAATCTATATGACGAATGTAATGGTGCCGTAAATGGTGGTAATTACAAAGTGACTTGGTTAACTTTATTTGCATCCTGGTGAAGTTCCTGCCAGGCGGAGGCTCCGCTTCAGGAAGGGTTATGGCAAGATTATGTAAATAGTAGTGCCCCTGTTATGATGATTGATTATGGTGTGGAATGGGGGACGTATTCTTGCTCTGGATGGGCGGATGCATTTGGCACGTCATACCCTATTTTAGATGGTGAAGCAGATGAAAGCCTCATTGATATTTATAGCCAGGGAATTGCTCCACACCACGTTGTGATTGATCACAATATGGAGATTATTTATTCTGAGATTGGTTTTAATCAAGATGGTATTATAAATGCAATTAATTCTGCTTTAGAGTATTTACCAATGGATGTAGATGGGGATGAGATTAATAATATGGATGACAATTGTCCCCATACCTATAATCCGAATCAGGATGATTTAGATGATGATGGAGTAGGCGATGCCTGTGATGTTTGTGATAATGCAAATATTTGGGTCAGTGGAAATACAGATGCTACATTAGATATGGATGGAAATATTACACTAAATGTAATGGATATACTTAATCTTGTTGATATAATAGCAATCGAAAATGGTGATAACTGCAGTTATGAAGCAGCTAATGTGAATGGTGATAACCAAATCGATGTGTTTGATATTATTGCACTCGTACAAATGGTTTTAGGGGGATAATATACTATAAATAACTGTTGTACTTTCTAATTGATTAAATTTATCCTTATTATATCTATCCAAACATCTTTTAAATTCGGTAGTCTTTTATAAAAGATAAATCCTATTTCTATTAATAATTCTATGCGCCCGTAGCTCAACTGGATAGAGTGTCTGGCTACGGACCAGAAGGTTGGGGGTTCGAATCCTCCCGGGCGTACACAAAAAAAGCCTCTATTAGAGGCTTTTTTCATTGATTATAAATCTTAATTTACAATTTGCCTTCGTCGAGGCCCTTGCCTTATATTTGGAGTGAGTATTTATACTCACGAGGTAAGTAAAAATAAACAAACATTAGGTGGTCACGGGAGTGGTACACCTTCTTTGGAGTTCGACATGTCGAAAAGAATAACCCTTTCTTTTCTATTTGGTAATGCCCAGGTTGTTCTATGGGCTCTTTTAAGCCTGCTCATATTAGCACCTACGTCCTCTCTCTACGCTCAAGATCCAGATGATGTTGATGATGTGGAAGAATTCTTCGGTGATGACGAAGAATACGAAGATGATGAATACGAAGATGACGAATATCTCGACGATGAAGAGTATGAAGATGATGAATATGAAGATGATGAAGAATACGAAGATGACGAAGAATACGAAGATGAATTCGATGAAAGTGACGACAAGGAAGTATTGTCGAACGAAGCTGAAAATTTGGGATACACGATTGATTTGCAAGGTGGATCACCGCGGTTTGTAAATGAAAATTTAATTGATTGGGGATCAAATGTTGACGTGCGGGGCAGTGTTGAATTCCCTGTACTCATGCAGGTTTTGGGTATGAAATTCAGATTCGGTGCTGAAATTGGTACGTTCAACTACAAGCATAATGTGCCCCCTGCTACCGATGAATATTCGGGGATTTCAGCAATGGGAATATTGGCTTTCCCGGCTGGTCCCGGTAAAATTAAACTAGGTACTGGTATTGTGGGATCATCTCCCGGCTTTATAATGGAAGCAACCTACGGAATCAGGATTGGTGGGGTTTTAGATATTCGTGGTGGATTCCGTTCTACCGAAGTCATTAATGCTACAACGAAGGACGAACTTGAACTTGGGCATACGGGTTGGGTGGATGGAGTCATTGTATTAGGAATCAACCTTTAATTATATTTTCTAAAAAATGAAAACCATTACATACCAGACTAAATACTTTGGGATGATGCGGAAAATAATTATAGTTGTCCCACAGGGCTCTAGGTGTAAATCTTTTATTAGTTCATTGTTAGAAGATGTTTAATAAAAATAAAATAAAATTATTCTTTATTCTCCTGCTTTTGCAAGCAGGTATTGTGCTTTCCCAGACTTTTACTTTTAGCTATGCTGAAGGAGCGCCCCATTATAACTTACTTGCAAAAGGAGGAGATAATGGTGCTTCTGGTGGTGATGCTGGTGGTATTATGGTTGTGGGTAGTGGAATGGCAAATTTAATTTATACTGTTCAGGCTAATTTTAATGATCAAGGATGGTTTAATGTTAATGGTTGGGGAGCCGTTGGAAATGCACAAACAGACGGTAGCCTTTTTGGGGCTGGTCGTTTTAGCCCAGTGCAATTTGGCGGGGATTGGATATGCCAAATTAATTTTAGTCATGCAGAAATAGCCGCCACTACTAATTATCCTGGTGATGTTGAAGACATTACCTTCAAACTTCGCATCAGAGACCAAAATAATCAAACTTATCCAAATGCTCCTTCAGAAAGAAATTTTGATTTGGTGGCACCAACTCTTACAGCTGTTACCATTGTTTCTGATAATAGCGATGATGAATGGGCAACAACAGGTGATGAGATTAAAATAACTATAACTGCTGACAATGAAAATTTAGGAAATGAAGATGAATGGACCGCATCAATACAGGGTGTCCCCGGACCCACTACTAGCGTAAATGCAACAGCTAATCCTAAGGTTTGGGAAATTAAATCTACGGTTGCCAATCATCCTGAAGGTTCACTTTTTTTTAGTATCCAATTTTATGATGAATATGAGAACAGATGCGCAGATCCAGTTACACACCAGACAAATGATCCAGCCATTGTTGGTACGGTGACTATAGATTATACTGCTCCAATTGTTAGCGCTACGATACTTTCAGATGATAATGCAAATAATACCAATCTCTTAGCAACGACAGGTGATGTTGTTACCTTGACTATCACCGCAGAAGATGCTGATGGAGCTCCTGAGTTTATACAAGTGCCGACTGTTACAATTGCAGATGAACCACCAACTACTAAAAATCCAAACGTAGCAGCTACATCCTTTACTGCTACACGTACGATGGAAGTTGACGATGCTCAAGGACCAGTCGATTTTGTAATTTCTGCTCTTAAAGATAGGGCAGGTAATATCGCAAATAATGTTGTAGTTACAAGTGATGGTAATAATGTTACATTTGATTCAGCCGTACCATCTCTAAGTGTCGTCAAAATTTCTTCAGATAATACCATTAATGATTCCTATGCAAGAGTAGGAAGCGTTGTAACTCTTGAATTTACTGCTGATGGTAATGAGCCATTACAGACTCCGTCAGCTTGGATTGATGGTGAAGGTGCTACAGAAGCTCAAGATGGCAATAATTTCACATGGACTGCAACAAAAACAATGGACGCTGAAGATACTGAGCAGGATATTGAGTTTAATATATGGTTTAGGGATTTAGCAGGAAATTTAGGTGTTGTTGTTGATGAGGGTGACATTACAGATGGTTCAAGCGTAGAGTTTGACAATACAAATCCTGTCATAAATAGTACAACTCTTGCATCGACAAATGCAGAAGATCCTGAATTGGCTACGACTGGAAATGAAATTACAATTACGATTGAATCTGCAGATCCTCTTTTCAGCATCAAAGATGCTAAAATAGCAGACCAGAACATTTCCGATCAGACAACTAATTCCACAAGCAGAACGTCCTGGGAAGTAAGCCGTACTTTAACAGGGGTTGAAGCTGATGGATTTGCAAGTTACGAATATACAGCTGTTGATTTGGCAGGTAATGAACAGACTATTGATTCAGGTAGTGATATTCGTATAGATAATACACCTCCCGTATTGAACACGGTGAAAATTTATTCTAATAATACGACAAATAGTGCATGGGCAAAGAAAGATGATATTGTTACAGTAGAAATCGTTGCGGATGAGCCATTGCTTTTACCAACAGATGTTGTTGATTATGCATTCATAAAAATTCAAGGCCGCACTGATGTCACGATCACTCCAGCAGGTGATGATATAACGTTCACCGGCACTTGGCAGATGGAAAGTGTAGATCTTGAAGGACCGGTGGCATTT
>Ga0206683_10002900_pt1 | contig 11444 bp, 2 predicted proteins | sample M280m12015metaG_FD_155483 | JGI IMG/M metagenome (GOLD analysis project Ga0206683, IMG submission 155483) | Ammonia-oxidizing marine archaeal communities from Monterey Bay, California, United States - M2 80m 12015 | ecosystem: Environmental > Aquatic > Marine > Intertidal zone | place: USA...
GTACACGTTGGACTTTAACGATAAATGTATCTATTGCAGATGTATCGTTATCAGCGGCCGTAATTTTAAATTTAATTTGATTAGTAAGAGTATCTATTGCATTCTTAGTTATAGATGCATCTTTCCATGGACCGGAATTTGGTTTAAACCATAATGGATCAGGTTTAATTTTTACTATATCTTTTCTGGACTTACTTGAATAGACATAACCTTCAGGTTTTTTCTCAAAAGTTTTATTTGGTTCCACAGTAACATTAGAATTATATGTTAAAGGTAAAATTGTCAACGTTAGTGTAGAGTCATCAACATCAGTTAAGTAATTGGCAAAATCGATATAAATTGAATCATTCTCTTTTACTACTGTATCTCTTAAACCACTCCAGACCGGTGGATCATTTAGTGCATCAATAAAAAATAAAACCGTATCTTTTCCTTCAAGTCCACTTGGGTCAATTGCTGTATACTCAACTAACATATCATATTCAGTATAGTAATTTGTATCTGCAGATGTTGTATCAGTTTGAGTAATCCATGCGTATAATGAATCAATAGATCCACCACTCTGACTTAATGAGTCAACTTTTATTGGGTCTTTAAAGTCTGAAACACTACCAGGATAAATTACCAATGAATTATTTTTTTGTATAATAGTAGAAGATGGATATTCATCAACAAGATCAGTAATTAGTTTATTTTTGTAAACATTACTAAAGTTTGAAAGAAAACCAATTTTAGCAGTTGGATAACCTATGTTAGCAGGAAGTTTTGAAGCTATTTTAAATGAATACTTAAGGGATGATGTAAGATCATCTTCATCGTAAACATATCTTGTTAAATTAAGTGAATCACTACTTGTACCTTCATTGAATATTAATTTCTTAATTGCAGATAAATCTAAAACGGGCGGGTCATTAACAGGGTTAACGCGCATTTCTATATCAATAGTGTCTTTAAGTCCCCAATCGTCTGTAATGATAACTCGATGAATGTATGCTGCTGTATCTAGTTTTGTTGGTGTAAAAGAAACTTTACCCGCAACAGAAACTGCTGCATTAATTGTATTGATTTTTGGTTCAATAATTACCCACGGTGATACTGTAGTATCTGATATATAAGATTCAAGTTCATAGAAAAATTTATCAGATCTTAAAGTTGCAACATCTCTATCATTGATTTCTAATACTTCTTCCCATAATATGTCTTCATAAGCAATAACTCTAGGTATAGTATCTACAATAGGACGCGCATTATGCCTAAATGTTTTATAGTAATTTATAGGGATGGAAATATTGCCAGCCACATCAACGGCCCTTAATTTTGGATAGTACCATCTATTATGTCTCAATGAATCAATTGCAATAATGACTGTGTCTAGTAAGTTTGTTTGAAATTTATACGATCTAAATGTTGAAAAAGCGCTTGTCGAGTCTTTAGTTGCACTTTCTAATAATGTGTATTCATAACGCTGAATTCCAGATGCAAGAGCTTCAGCTTCCAACTTAGGGTCTTCCCAGTTTTGAGTAGCAAAATTCAGTGAGTCATTTGTCCATAAAGTGTCATTATTATTACCATTTCTAAGGGATGTAAGAAAAATACTCTCGCCATCCAAATTACTAATTGTGGTATCTGGTCGATCGGTTAATGTTATTAATGCTTTTTTCCCTGCTGGAACTGCAGGTGGAATTGTATCTAAAATAAAGAATGAAGCACTTGTAGCTCCAATGGTAGAATTGCCAACCTGATCATTTACCAAGGCTCTAACAAAAACACTATCTCCTTGAGCTAAACCTTGCGGAGTAAGGATATCAAGCACTTGTTTTTTAGTTCGATCTTTTGTTATAGTAGCTGCAAGAACACTAATATCATCTTTTGGTAGAATCGTCGCCCATGAATCTGTGGTCATCTTTCCATCTACTTGCATTTGAATTTGAATATTACCTCTTAATAAGGACTGATCAGTTACATCAATGGGGACAACCACATTAACTTTTTCTGTTGATTTATTAAACCAACTTCCTGATACCGTATCACCAAATAAGGTCATCAGTCCTGTTGTAAAAGCAATTGGATCTGTGTTGTCAATGGTTATAATAGAATCAGCAAATACAGAGTCCGCAATAAGTGGATTAAGTGCTTTATCTTTTGCTGTGATTGAGACTGCAATTTGTCCATCAGAATTATCTACCAAAGGAAGATTGTATGTAAATATTTTTGTAGTGGTTGCTGTCATAGAGACATTAGCCTTATCTCCAGCTGTATTATTTGGAAAGTCTATCGTAAGTATAGGTACGGTATTAAACTCTATGTCATCACTTAAGGTTGCTGTAATAACTAGCTGACCATCTTCAAAACGCACCAAGCTATCAGGGTCATCATAGGTAAAGGTAACTGACGGAGGAGTGGTATCAATCTCAATATCTTTTTTCTGCATAAGTGCACTGGCATTATTAAGTGCTGGCAAATCTAATGTGACACTATTTCCATAAGGATCTTTAATGGTTCCAGCATTCAATGTAAGAGCATCAGTAGCAAAGTAGTTAAGGTCAGCTGTGTTATGACCAGCAGCAACGGTGTACTCGAAAAGAAGGGTTCTACTTCCTGAACCTGAAGTATAGTTTACTACAGCATCAGCAATAGCACCTGTCTCAAGCTTTAACTGAGGTGTCCCAGTCACTGTCATAAGTGGCTCTGCAGCATATACTGTTGTACTAACAACTTGAAGATTGACCTTATCACCTTCCTTATAAGCTCCATCAGCTGTAGAAGATGTTACTTCACTTATTGTTGGACTTCTCTCTTCAACATAGATAGTAACATCAGATATGTCACTATAAATACTGTTGCCAGCTGCATCTGCAACCATAACTCTAAAATAAATTTCTTTATCATTATCAAAACCAGCAATTTTATCAATTCCAAATTCTTGTTCATCATCGCCACCAACGTTGGCTGTCCCATCTGGTTGAGTCCGCGCTTGAATACTAGTCACATCATCAAATGCATATGTAAGATCAGCGCCGGAGGCGACTTGCGCTGATGTGATTGTCTTTCTATAACCAACTGGCACCCAAGTGCCACCTGCGGCTGCCCTAGCTTGAAATTGCAAATATCCACCCTCTAAAGATGCATCATTGGTAAATGGAGTAGTAATATTTATTCCTGCATGAGTCTGATTCCAATAGATACCATAGGTTGCATCATCAGCTCCACCAAAAGCTACGCTTGATTTGATAGCAGAAGGCTTATACGATGCGGGAGTAGACGGGTAAGTAAGGTCAACAGTAATCGTTGTATTTGAGGCAGTAAACGTACTTGAGTTGCCATTAAAGTCCGTTACAGTTGCGCGTATAGAAACCACATCCCCATCACTAAATTGATCCAGTCCTGTAAAATTATTTTTTGTTGCTGTAATTGAAATTGTAGCAGCATTTAAATCATTTGATGAAATAGTAGGGTTAGGTCCAAAATCCTCCCAAGCCCCATCAGCCCCATTACCGATAGCTCTTCCTTGAAGCCGAACATTTCCATTCTCTAAACTGGCGTCAGTACTTTCCAAGGGGACAACTACCGTTAAGCCTGTGTTCTTTGCATTCCAATAGCCAGCTGCGATAGTATCACCAGTTGTTGTAACACTTCCAACCGTTAATATTGTTGGAAGCACACCATCTACCCAATAAGTTTTAGTTTGCTCAAGTGCTTTAGGATCATTCAATGCTGGTAACGTTAATGTTGCATCATTACCAGCTCCATCCCTAATGGTACCGCCATTCAGTTCAAGAGAATTAGTGGCTCTATAATTAAGATCCTCATTATAATTATTTGTTGCAACGGTTAAACGAAATTTAGGTGAAGTTGAACCTGTAGCAGAATTATATGGAGCTTCAGAAAGAACTGACCCAGGCGACTCATCAGTGTCTAATAATAATTTCGGCGTTCCTACAATATTAACTACTTCCGTAAAAGTCACTTTAATATCAAGAGTTTCACCAACTTTTAATTTAGGGTTTCCTTCTGTTTGATCAGAAGTCACCTCATCAACTGTAGGAACTAATTGATCTACAGTATACGTAGTTCCAAAAGTGGCGCCGTCAACTCTATTACCAGCTACATCCCAAATAACTGCACGAAATTTTATGGTATGACCTTCTGTAAGTCCTGCTTTTTCTAAATGAGCTGCCGTGTTTGTTATTGTTTTACTCTGAGCTTGACGCTCTGCTTGAGTTATTTGGACAGGGGCACCCATCCGTACCCATCCAGCATTATTTATATTTTTTTCAAGTTGAGCAAAACCATCATCAAGGGTAGCATCGTTAGGTACAGTTAAAACAGCACTCAATCCTGTATTTGATGCATTCCAGTAAGCATCAACAACAACACCTCCTGTAGTGGCAAAAGAAGCCAATACAGCACTTGCGGGTACTGTTTGATCAACGACCAAGGTTGTTGCACTTTCAGTATTTAAGGTACTATTTCTTGAACTACCTGTACTTGAGGCATCTTTTGTATTAGCACTAAAATGAATAACTGCAGTTTCTGCAAAATTAGTAATGCCATCTAAATCAGTTTCATTAACTGAAACAGTTTTAAATCCTGCTGCTAAATTATCAGCCGATATTGTTTGAGCTGCAAGTCCTCCAATCGTATCATCTGCTTCTGGCGCAGAACCTACTTCTGCCAATAGAACAACTTGACCATTTGTCAGAGATCCATCATCAGCTGGACCCAATGGCACTTTTACTTCGACAGACGTGTTACCTGCATTTAAATAGCCTGCTCTAATTGAATCTCCACCAACAGTTATAACATCTGCAGTTGTTTGAACTGTGGGTGCTTTTCCATCTATAATGAGGTTATATACTGGCGCTAAAGCTTTTTGAACTGGAGGACCATTAGTGTTTGCATCAAGGGCAGGCAATGTTCCATCCCATGGATTTCCATTAGCATCAATAATTTCAACACCAGCAGCTAAACTGAGTGCTGTAGTTGATTTATAATTAAGATCGCTTGCAACATGAGTCCCAGCAACATCAAAAGTAAAAGTCATATCGTCATCACTTAATGCTGTCTTTAATGCTACAGCATCTGCTGAACCTGTAAAACTCCAATGTGAGCCTGTTGTATTTAATGTAAGAGCTGGAGTACCGTTATTTGTTATTGTTACTGCCTCACTCCAATCTAATACTATGGTTACAGTTTCACCCTGTCTATAGGTACCATTTGTACTTGTAATTTGTTCAACATATGGAGCTGCTACATCAACTACTAGTTGTTTATATGTAGCAGGGCCAGTGGTAACATTGCCAGCTTTATCATATGTTTTTGATGTGAATTTAATCGTTTTGGAATCAGCGTAATTAGTTATGCCTTCCATTTCAGCTTCAGACAAATTAATAGTTTTAAATCCAGCTCCTCGTTCAGCTTGACTAATAGTTTGATTAACAACAACATTTTCAAAACTATTTGCAGCACTTTCAGTAGCTGTAATATCTATTTTACCATCATCAAGTGAAGCATCAGTTGTTACTAATGGCACAACTATCGCAACGCCTGTATTTGTAGCATTCCATTTACCAGGCTCAACAGTACCACCTGTTGGAATAACAGAAGTAAGTACAGCACTAGCAGGAGCGTCACCATCAACTACAACCGCCTGTCTTTCATCTAATTGATTTCCTGAACCATCGGCTGGGAGTCCATTGTTTGTAACATATTGATTACCAGCATAATCTTTAATCGTTCCTGATAATGAACTTCTATCACTAACATCTAGATCTAAATTTATATGACCACTGGCCACTGTATAATTAAAAAGTAGTTCATCAGAATTATCCCCGCTAGAAAAATTTACACTAGCATCGTTATCACCAGTCTCCAAAGCTAAAGCAGGAGTACCCGTTTTAGTTACTTCTTCACTAAAGTGAACAGTTATAGGAACAACATCATTCTCAGTATAAGTTGCATCGGTCGAGGTTAAGTGCGTTACCGTTGGCACCGTTGTATCAAATTTCATATTTGAATAAGAATACGTTCTTTCATTATTTCGAGCATCTCTAACCATAATAGCAATATTATAGTAAGTATTTGTTACTAGACTGGGATCACTCCCAACGCTACTCTCACCATACACATGCGCTGTACTAGCTGTTTCACCATTGTCAAAAGTGTCTGCTCCATTTGTACCTGATGAAACATTAACCGTATTACCACTTCCAGTAACTTTAGTATAAGTTATTGTTCCTGAAGAAATAGCTTCACCACCTACGGTGTATTTAAATTTCCAATCTTTAAAAAAGCCATTGTTTGTATAACTGTCATCGGAATCATTCTCTTTAATGCCACTTAAAGTTGGAGCTTCAGTGTCAATATTTAAGTAAAATCCATTTGTCCCTGATTGGATTCCAGACCCAGAATAATCTGCTACATCAAAACGATTATTATCGCCTTTGTAATAAAGACCAATCCATAACTTTTTACCATTTTCAAAACCAGATAAAGCTTCAATAGCGCTTTGATAAACTTTAAGTGTAAAAGTTTCACTATCATCAATAGAGTTACAAGAGAAAACAACAGAATTACCAGAACTACAACCATTCTGTGTGTCCCAATAAACCTGCATTCTTGTTGCATATTGACCTGTGTTAACTCCACTTGGATTTGAATTAGATGCTGTGACTAATGCTCTCAATTCAATATCACCTACATTATCATCATCTGCAGCATCAATTGTAAAAGCATATTCAAGGTATGTTGTTTGGTTCGTGTAATAACCATTAACATTATCACTTCCGCCCATAGTAACAACAGCTGCACTATGACCTTGAGCAGATATAGTAATCGAGGTAAAAATTAAGACTAATATAATTTTAAAATAATTAAACATGTGATTAAATAAAATCAACAACAGTTATTTAAAGACTTACGCCCAATACAATTATGCCATCTAACCAGCTTACAGTGCCAAGTTTGTTACTTTTATCGTCAGTTACATTGAGGGAAGTTGTAGAGCGAATACCTAAACGAATATCAAGAGCATCACCAAGGGCAAAGCCATAAGAGTTTTCAGCAATAAAGCCAAAGCCTTTGCCTACCATTCCACCGCCAAGCCTTACCTGACCAGGACCCGCTGGAAATGAGAGTATTCCTGTTACATGAACTCCAGAGTAAGTGCCACCAATAGGTTTATAATTAGTAAATTTAAAAGTGCCTACTTCAGCACCAAGACGAAAACGAAAAGGACCCATTTCAAGTAGCATTGGAAATTCAAAGGCAGCTCTAAAATCCATACCTGAATTGTAAGTTCTAAGCTGATGATTCACAAAACCAGGCGAAGAACCGATTATATTCAACGTATATCCTAAACGACTTGAAACAGCTGAAATACTTTCCTGAGGTTCGTCAGCAAAATCATCAGAAAAATCCTCTAACTCTTCATCGCCAAACTCTTCATCGCCAAACTCTTCATCTGAGAATTCATCTTCAAAATCCTCAAAGTCTCCCTCTTCTTCATCATCAGAAAAGTCAAACTCTTCACCAAAGTCGACAGCTTCTTCTTCATCGTCACCCCAAAATATTTCTTCTGTAGATCCATCTTCCTCTTGACCAACAAGAGATGAGAATGGTGCGAAAAGCACAAAAAACATTAAAAAGAAAGAAAGCCTAAATGTAATAAAAGATCCTTGCTTCATAAGCATACCCAATTAATTGGTTTCATCGAAGATACAGTGATTTTACGCAATCATTGTCTCGAATAAATACGTTGTCCAGTCGGAATTTACCTTTTATGAGGTAAAAAAGGCAATAAAACACTCAAAGTTAATTATTGCCTTTTTTAAAGATATCTTTTATCTATTTTTTTGGAATTGGAGCACCTTCAATCCATGGTGAACCAGCGTTTTCCATGCGTCTCAATATAGATTCAAGGTCATTATTATTTTGATTTAATTGTATTTGTATTTTATCCAACCCTATTTGTGCTAATGAAAGATTCTCAATAGCAGTTTCTGTAGGACCATAAGTGGAATATTCAATAATACGATGAACGACAGCTAATCTACTTGTTGCTGTGGGATTAGTCTTTTCTCCGGGTTCCATTTTTGACCTATTACCATTTAAGGCTTGATCCATTTCTAATACATCATTGTGCAGCTTAGATAAACGATTATCTAAATCACCAATTTTCCCTGATGATTGACTTATGGCTAAGTGCATTCGGTCAACTTTCTTTAATATTTCTGCAACTTCAAATTGTATCGCAGATCCTCTTTTAGCAGTTTTTTCATATTCACGCCAAAAATCAGCTATTTTATCATGAGATTCTGTAACGAGTGCTCCTTTACGTAATGGAACGACATCAAAACTTTTAGAGTCTGATACTTTTTCAATTTTACCATCCAATTTAACAAACATGGTTACATTATATTTTCCTGGTGGCGCTAAAAAGCCTGAACCATTCGCAGAAGAATTTTCACCTAAAATTGAATTAGGTGAGGGGTAACGTAAATCCCAAGCTATGCGATGAAAGCCTCTCGATGTTGGACCTTCTAATCTTCGAACTACTTCACCATTAGAATCTTTTACCTCGATTAAAACCTTAGAGTCAAGTTCCCTACGTTCTGACTCAACAATCTTCCAACCTGGAAATCCAACGGGTTTCCCTTTTTTTAAAGTTGATTTCTCTTTTTTTGTACGCACTTCTTTTTTAGTGACAAGGCCTTCACTTAAGTGATAAGTAAAAACTGCACCAAAGGGAGGATTAGGCGCAACAAAGTAGCTATCGCCTTGACTTCCTTTTAGTCCATTCCATGGATCATTAAAACCTAAATATGGCCTTGGTATATACCACCATGCATTTTTAACTGAGAAAAGCGTAGCTTTATCATTCATTTGACTATTAGATAATTCTCTAAAAACAGAGATGTCATCAAAAACAAAAAATCCACGACCAAAGGATGCTCCAACAAGATCATTCTCACGCTTATGTATTGCTAAATCTCTAAATGATATAGTTGGCACACCTCCATTTAATTTTGACCAAGAATTACCGGAATTAATTGAGAAATATATTCCATATTCAGTAGCTGCAAAAAAGAGGTTTTTTTCTACATGATCTTGAATTATACGCCAAGTTAGTGTACGGTCTGGAAGATTTGAAGTAATTGATTTCCATGTTTTCCCTTTATCATTACTTGAATATATATATGGTTGATAATCACCGTACTTATGATTATCCAAAACCGCATAAACTTTATTTACATCAAAATTATCTGCTTTGATATCGTTTACGTAGGCAGTAGCAGGTACACCTGGTAATTTCTTTACTTCAATTTGCTTCCAAGACTTGCCATCGTTAGATGTGATGTTGATAAACCCATCATCTGTACCCGCATATATTAAACCTGCTTTGACTGGAGATTCTGATAAGGCTGAGATAGTGTTATAATTTGACATTGCACTAACATCCCATGCATTATCCCAACTTTGCCTACTACCCATTATTGGTAGATCAAATCTATTTTGGTCGCGAGTCAGATCTTTTGAAATGGGTTCCCAGCTATCGCCTCTGTTATCTGTTTTCCAAACACGTTGAGACCCAAAATACAATCTTGATGGTTTATGAGGACTGACTAGGATTGGAGCATCCCAGTTAAACCTTTCATAAGACTCACCTACTCGAGGTTGTGGCTGAACATCTGTCACTTCACCTGTAAGCATGTCAATTCGAGCCAACGTTCCTTGTTGACGCTGACCGTACATAATGTTTGGGTTTCCTGGTTCAGTAGCCGGTTGATGTCCATCCCAATTTAGAACCACGCGCCAATGGGAATTATGAATTCCTTGCCATGTATCTGTTCTTGAGGGACCACCTTCTGTACTATTATCTTGAGTGCCCCCAAAAATATTATAAAATGGCTCTGAGTCATCTAAAGCTACATCGTAAAATTGTGTAAGTGGTAAATTGGCCATAAAACGCCATGTTTTTGTATGGTCAAATGATTCATAAAGACCACCATCTGAACCTACCAATAGATAATCTGGATCACTTTTTCTAAAAGCAATAGCATGATTATCTCCGTGTTTATTTTTTTCATTCATACGATAAAATGTTTTTCCGCCATCATCTGATATCTGCAAAGCTGAATCCATTAAATAGAGTCTATCAAAATGATGCGGAGAAGCATATAATTCTTGATAATAATGAGGTCCTGTAGCTCCCGCTACTGCATCAGACTGTTTTTTCCAAGTTTCACCGCGATCTTCAGATTTATAAACACCACCTGTTCTTCTATCTAATTCAATCGCAGCATATAAAATATCTGGATTATGTTTAGAGATATCTAAACCTACTTTTGCCATATTTGATTTAGGTAATCCTTTAGTTAACTTTTTCCAAGTATTACCTCCATCATCACTTCTCTGTATTGAAGTTCCAGGACCACCACCCATATAAGCCGCAATTGTTCGATGTCTTTGCCACATTGCAACATAGATTATATCTGGATTCCTGGGGTCTAAGACTAACTCAGTAGCGCCAGTCCATTCATTGTCACTAAGAACTAATTTCCAGTTTTTTCCACCATCTATTGACTTATAGACGCCTCTCTGTCCACCCTTACTCCAAAGAGGGCCTTGCGACGCAACCCATATTATATTTGAATCATTTGGGTGAATTACAATTTTTGAAATATGTTCAGAGTTCTTAAGTCCCATATTTTTCCAAGTATTACCGCCATCTTCAGATCTATAAACGCCATCACCATAACCAAAATGACGACCTCCTAGATCTTCACCGGTGCCTACCCAAACTATATTTGGATTATTAGGATCTATAGTCACACAACCAATTGAGTATGAGCCTTGGTCATCAAAAATAGGAGTCCATGTAACTCCAGCATTTACCGTTTTCCAAACATTACCAGAACCAACAGCTAAATACCATGTATTTTCATCTTCAGGATGTATAGCAATATCTGAAATCCTACCTGACATTAAAGCCGGGCCAATTCCACGAAACTTCAAACCATTAAAATTTTCATCGTCCCAAATATTTGTTTTTTTAATTTGTCCTAATGTTATTGAAAATAATAACATATATAAAATGATGCTAAATTTTGCAGAATTACGCATATGAACCTCCTCATTGGTTGCATTGAATATAAATCATGAAAGAAAAATAACTAAGTCAAAAACAAACTTTTTACTTCAACAGCACCATTTTCTTGGTTTTAATAAAGTCACGAGTCTGGACCTGATAAAAATAAATACCAGCCGACACAAGCGCACCTGCATTATTGCGGGCATTCCAGGTCATGGTTTGATATCCGGCTGTCATCTCTTGTCCCGCCAAGTTGACCACTTCCCTTCCCATGATATCATAAATGATCAGATTTACATAGGCATCTTTTGGAAGATCATAGTTAATAGTAGTAACTGGATTGAATGGATTT